>Ga0102859_1000200_pt1 | contig 13346 bp, 12 predicted proteins | sample Colrivmet1371B02_FD_78439 | JGI IMG/M metagenome (GOLD analysis project Ga0102859, IMG submission 78439) | Estuarine microbial communities from the Columbia River estuary - metaG 1371B-02 | ecosystem: Environmental > Aquatic > Marine > Intertidal zone > Estuary | place: USA: Columbia River...
CCAACCTTGCAGCCGCGATTCCGCGAGCCAAAAGCACATCCACCTGATCCTTCATCAACGCTATGAGCGGAGAAACGACCAGCGTGAGCCCGTCCAGCAGAATGGCGGGCAGTTGGTAGCAAAGCGATTTTCCCCCGCCGGTGGGAAAAACCGCTAGAGCAGAGCGTCCCTCCAGCAAAGTCGCTACAACCTGACGCTGACCCGATCGAAATCCCGCATGCCCAAAGTGGCGCTCCAATTCGCCCTCGAGATTCTCGATTGATGATCCTTCTTCCATTCGAAAGCGAGTGGACTTTATTGAAATCAGGAAAGCAACTCCACGATACAATCCATCGCACAACAAGCTTTCGGTTTAACGAAGACTTGGCATCTGCCGCACAAAGCCGGCATGCCAACTCGATTTCCCGCCTACAGAGTCTTTCGAGCGGCGGTCAGGTAGGCTTGGATTTCCCGCTGCTCCTCGTTTTTCAATCCCGATCGATCCGCCATGTCTTCAACGATGTCACTCCATTCCGGAGCAGTATAATTGCCAACCGGCTCGAGGGCGTGGCAGGTCGTGCATCGCATCGCGAGCAAACGCCGACCCTTTTCCAGTTTTTCAAATGAATCACCGGAAGACTGTGCCACTTGAACCATCGCTGGAGTGATCGCTGGTGCTCCAGATTGAAAGCTGGCGCAACCGCCAACGAACAACAGCAACCCCGCCAATGTCAGTTTGGCTTTATGCATGAAAGGGATCTTCACGTATCTCAAAAATGCATTCCGAAAATCGTCCGCAACTGAAAGTCTGGCTCATCTTTCACGGCCGTCACCTGCACCATTGCCGTCGTGGTCACAAAAAAACGGTCGAAGCGGAAGGAGGCGTTGGGACCCGCATAGATCACGGGATCCCCCGCTTCCTGCCACTCGTCGAATCCCACCTCATGCAGAAACTCTCCACCCAAGAGGAAGCGCGGCGAAACTTGGTAACTCACGCCAAAGCTTTCCATGAACTCCCCGCTCCGTTCTTCGTAGTGACCAAATCGCTCACCCTCCCACTCGGCCTCGATCCCCGCATTGTACGCCATCACGATGGGGCCAAAATTTTTCTGAAGAAGAATTTTTCCCTCTAACTTGAACTGCTGATCCCCGAGTTTGACTTCCCCATAGAGCGCAGATCCCAAAAGATCCGTGACGGGATTCGTCATATTGTAAATCAACTCGAACGCGGTCGCCTTGTAGATCGGTCGTTCTTCGCTCACTTTCCAATCGGCCACATAAATGGCCGCCTGCAACCGATCCGTCACGCCGTATTCTATCTCATGACGGAAATCAAATTCGTTGGCCCGTCCGCTGCCATCTCGCCGCGTTTTCCAAGTCGCAAAGTTTTCCACTTCTATCTCCCCCTTCGCGGACGTGGTTGACTCATAAACATACGTGAATCTCCGGTCGCCTGCGGTAGCGACTTCACCAATCAAATGGGTTCCGAGTAAAATAGCACAAATAGTGTGATTGAGTTTCATATTGATATTGAGACTTTATCTCATCAAGCAAGCAATCGAATGTCAAAAGAAATTTTTTGATGGTTTTTAACCAGTAGTTGCGCAAAAGCCATAAAACAAAACAATGAATCTGGTTTTGAGCCGAGAAAACTTTCTAACGAGTGTTAGAAGTGGTTGCGGGGAGAGGATTTGAACCTCTGACCTTCAGGTTATGAGCCTGACGAGCTACCGGGCTGCTCCACCCCGCGATTAGGACTTCAAATTATCCCCGATCTTGGCCGATGCAATAACTTTTTTTATTTATTGTGAGGGCAACTCGACGGGACCAAAGAAAAAGGGCCGCCTGTTTAGTTTGAAAGGTCGATTGCGGCGGGTGGTGGGACCGAGAGAGCGGGCGCTTCCAATGGCTGGGATTGAGCGTTGACGGGCTCGGCGCGTCGAACCTCGACTTCAGCAGGAAGCGCTGTGGCGGTGTCTGTCGAGGGGGGCGGGGTATCAACGGGAATGGCTTTGGCGACGGGTATATTGGCATCATTATCGCTTTCCGCTCCGGGACGAACGGACTGATACACATCATTGAATCCAACAAGAGCGGAAGCGGTCATCGCTATGGGGCGGATTTTTGTGAGATCGACGGCGGCGGCGGCTTTCGGCCAATCGTCTTGGTCGAATTCCTTCGCGTAGTTTCGGACTCCGCCTCCATGGATATCGCAAATGATGCTGGGCGCCTGAACCTCGGTGGCCCATTCTTTATAAGTGGTGCTGGCCTGCGCATCGGCGGCGTTCTGCTGTGGAGCCCCTTCTGGCGCGGAGGGCGCCTGAGTACAGCGGGGAGCCACAAGCAGTCCAGAGGACCGGCATATCTCGATGGGCTTGAGCACGGTTGGTTTTTCGATGACTTTGGATGCAAAGTCCTTTTCGGCCACGTTCATGATTTTGGACCAAATGGGGAGGGCCAAGTCTTTGCCGAAAGCGCCGCGATAAATCTTGGTCGGCTTGTCAAATCCGACCCACACCCCGCAGGTGATGGCTTGGCTGTAGCCGATGAAATAGGTGTCGGTGAATCCGTAGGCGGTTCCGGCTTTTCCGGCGACAGGGAATCCACCAAGCCCGAATTGCTTCGTTGCGAGTGATCCCTGCCCGCGCTCCATATAGTCACTGAGGCACGAGTGGACCTGATAAGCGGCAGCGGGGGAAATGACCTGATAACGCTTGCGGGGCGCATTGAAAATGGTCTTCGCATTGGCATCCTGAACAGACTGGATGATGTAAAGATCCGCCGGGCGCTGACCGAGATTCGGAAAAACGGTATAGCCGAGAACAATCTCGTCGAGGGTGACTTCACTGCTCCCGAGAAAAGCATTAGCATAGTCACGGATCGGGGAGGAGATGCCAGCCGCGGCGGCGATGGTTTTGACTGCTTGGATTCCCGTCTTCATTCCGAGGCGGACGGTGGCGGCATTCTTGCCCTTGACGAGAGCGTCTCGGGCGGTAATAGGGCCCTCGTATTCGTTATCAGCGGTTTCGACTCCCCATTCACCGAGAATGCCGGTTTCACCCCCGACCATCACGTAGCGGTTATCGATACAGGCATCTTGCACGATTTCACCCGGGAAGGTGCCGGATTGAAATGCAGCTGCATAGACAAAGGGCGTGAAGGCCGTTCCTGCAGCGCGCTTACCCTGAACCGCGCGATTGTATTCGCTATGCACGAAGTCGCGCCCCCCGGTGAGCGCAAGGATGCCACCAGCTGTGTTTTCAACAACGAGGGCCGCGCCTTGGAGGTATTTGGGTTCCGGCATTTTGTTACCCATATTACCTCGATTGATGGCCTCCTCGGTCTTCTGCGTGGCGGCGCGGTATTGGGCAAAGGTGGGATGTTTGTAGCCGGGCTGGTTCTCGACAGTGAGAAGGAATTCCTGAGTGGCGGAATCCGCCGCACGCTGGAGGTCGGCATCGAGCGTGGTGAAGATTTTGTATCCGCCATTCATCGTGCGCTCGAAGCCTAGGGCTTTGATCGCCTGCTGACGGATGAGCTCGATGGCGTAGCTGACTTTGAATGGGTTCTTGCGCTTGACGACGGCAGTAGGCGACCCGATTTCCTGCTCCAATTCCTTGCGGGTAATGAAGCCTAATTCCCTCATGCGCTTAAGCACAAAATCCCGCGCCTGTTGAGAGTCCTCTGGATTATTGAACGGCGAAAGGGCCTGGGGGCTCTTGAGAAGGCCAGCGAGCGTCGCGCATTGGCCGATCGACATTTCAATGGAGGGCTTGCCGAAATACCCCTGCGAGGCAGCCTCCGCGCCATAGAAGCCGCTGCCGAAATAGACGCGGTTCAGATAGAAATTCATGATTTCTTTTTTGCTGAACCTTTTTTCGATCCGCCAAGCCAGATAGAGCTCGACGAGTTTGCGCTCATAAGTGCGCTCGAGCAGCTCAAAAGAATTGCGCGCGACTTGCTGGGTGACCGTACTCGCGCCTTGGGCGATTTTGCCCTTGCGATAGTTGGTGAGTGCGGCCCGGAGGATTCCCATGTAATCGACCCCATCGTGATCATAGAACCGATTGTCTTCGGCTGCGATGACGGCCTTAGTGAGCATTTCCGGCAGGCGCTCATAGGGGACTGGTTGGCGGTTTTGGATGAAGAGCTTTCCGAACTCTCGCCCCTTCCTGTCGTAAAGAATGGAAGCGGATTCCATTTCGCCCATCTGCTCGAGATCGAATTCCTCGGCGCGCTTCTGATAGCGATCGGTCAGAACGCCAAAGGCCACCCAGCCGGCAAAAGCCCCCAAAGCCAGCACAACAAGCGGAACCCAGAAGAACTTCGACTCATAAAATGGCCTTCGCACCTTCTCTGTCGACTGCTCCCAACTGTAATATTCCTTGCTGATAAGCGGCACTTTTTCACTTTACCCGCATGAGATCAAGAACGGGAATTCGACAGGAGATAACACGCCAGAAAATCATCGCTCCCGCAAGGCACGAAGGAAGCTCAAGAAGAAAGCCCCGCCTTTTTCCAGATCATCGAGGGAGATGAATTCATCCGCCGTGTGCGCTTGCGCGATCGATCCCGGTCCAATCGCAATCGCGGCGGATCCTTTGGATGCAAAAACAGCGGCATCGCAAAACCAGGGCGCTCCCTCAAGTTTTGAGCCCAAAGACTGAAGACCCTTGATGAGAGGGTGGGTGGGGTCAGTATACAGAGGCGCGGAGCCGCGCATTTGGATTCGAATGTCGGGAACTTTTTTCCGAAGCATTTCTTCAACGAAGCCCGTATCCATCCCAGGAATCGTGCGAATATCGACAGAGGCTTCGCAATAATCGGGAACAATATTCACTTTCGAACCACCATGAATGATGCCGACACTCAAAGTGGAGTGCCCGAGGACGGGGTCGGATTTTTCCGCTAGGCGGGGGGCCACTTCCCTCCGCAAGCAATCGATGGCATCGGCCATTTTGTAGATGGCATTCGATCCACTCTCGGGACGAGAGGCATGAACAGCGACTCCCGACGTCTCCAAGTGCAGCCAGCATGATCCTTTGTGCGCGTAAACAACATTGAGCGAGGTCGGTTCACCCGCCATCACAAAATCAAAATAGTCGGTGTCCGCGAGCGCCTTTGCTCCATGCTGACCAGCCTCCTCGCCCACCAATCCGGCAAACCAAACCTCATAGGGCAGGTCGGACAAAACATCGCGGGCCTCGCGAAGCGCCCAGAGCATCGCCGCCATCGGGCCCTTGGTATCCGAAGCGCCCCTACCCCATAGACGCCCGTCACGCACCTCTCCGCTAAAGGGCTCGATCGTCATTCCAGCCACGCTGACGGTATCCAAATGCGGCGCGAAAAGAATGCGGGGGGCGCCAGATCGCTTCGAGGGAAAACAGGCAATCACATTCGGACGCTGCGGCAGCACTTCCCGGAGAGCCACATCCGCTCCAGCCTCACTTAAAAAATCCGCCACCCAAGCCGCGCACTGGGCCTCGCCGGTTTGATCGGTGCCCGGGTCGCCCCCATCGGGATTGACGCTGGGAATGCGAACAAGGGCAGAAGCAATTTCGGCGACGCTTTTCATTGGCGACTCAGATACCACTCCACAAATTTCGGGATACCCTCGCGGATTTTCGTGGTCGGATTGTAACCTAGGAGTCGCTGGGCTTTCGAGATGTCAGCAGAAGTCAAAGGCATGTCGCCCTGTTGCTCCGGCAGTCGCTCGATGATGGCCTGCTTACCCAAAGCCCTTTCGATCTCCGAAATCAATTCCGAGAGAGTCGTGGTCTGGTTTTCCCCGAGATTGAAAATATCAAAAGCCGGCCCTTGGTAGCGCAATGCTCCCAGCACCCCTTGAACGATGTCGTCAATGTAAGTGTAGTCCCTGCGGGTCGAGCCATCACCATATTGCGGAATCTTTTTCCCGTGGTGGATCGAATCGGTGAACTTGTGAATAGCGAGATCCGGGCGTTGCCCTGGTCCGTAAACGGTAAAAAAACGCAGGCAAACAACCTTCATTCCATACAGGTGTGCATAATTCCCGCACAGTTGCTCGCCGGCAATTTTTGTGGCCGCATAAGGACTTAAAGTCTGAGGAAGAGGCAGGTCCTCGGAAAACGGCACCACTTTCGCAAGACCATAGACCGAAGAACTGGAAGCAAATACAAAACGCGAAACACCATTCTTGTGCGCGGCCTCGAGGAGGTTTTGGGTGCCCACGATATTGGTTTCGATGTAGAGCATCGGATCCAGCAACGATGGGCGCACGCCGGCACGAGCCGCGAGATGGATGATAGAGTCGAATTTGCCTTCCGCCATGACGTCTTGGACAAAACGTGCATTGCGGATATCGCCCTCCCGGAGCACAACGCCAGATCCCAGAGCCTCGACATTCGCGCGCTTGATCTGCGGATCGTAGTAATCGTTGAAATCGTCCAGCACCGTCACCCCATGACCCTGGAGCGCGAGTTGGGCGCATACATGCGAACCAATAAACCCAGCTCCCCCAGTTACCAAAACATTCATCACGGGAATCTAATTTCCTGCCCTGACCAACAGCAAGAGCTTTTCCCACTTGACGCCCTATCAAATCGAGAGTTCAAGTTGTGACCTGGCAAACAGAACATTCAAAACAATGAACACAAACTCCTCCACCCTGACCACCGCCACCGGCGCTGTAGCATTGCTACTGAGCCTTTGGTTTCTTGTATCCACTTGGAGCAACCAAGGGCTTCAACGCAACCTTCAAAAGCAACAGGACGCGATCCAAGCGCAGCAACTCGCCCTTCAAACCCTCCAACAACAATTTCAAGCCCAGCAACAACAGATTGAATCTGGTGCCCAACTCTCCAACCAGGTCGGACCAGCCTTGATCCGTGATCTGGCGCAACTCCAAATTCAAAATAAAAATCCCCGCATCGAAACTCTCCTCAAAAAATACGGCATCGAAGCTAAGGCCAACTAAACGAGAAAATTTTTATGAACGAATTCGAAAACGACCCCACTGAGAACGCTGACTCCTCCACAGGAAGCAGCGCCCAAATCGGCCTCGCCCTTCTGTCTGCCGCTTTCTGCATCTTTCTTTTCTCTCAAATCAGCAACCTCGGACAAAATGCGAGCAGCATGAGGTGGCAAAGCGAAAACCTGAACCGCCAAATCGAATCCCTCACCGGCGCTGAAAAAAACGCTCAGGAATTGATCAAACAACGCGAAGCCACGGTCCAACAAACGCAACAGGTGCAAGAGCGCTACACATCCCTCCTCACCGACATCATCCAACTCGCTGAAACAGATCCCGACGCGAAAAGCGTCGTCGAAAAATACAAGATCGCGAGACAGAAGACGGACTCCGCTCCCGCCGCAGTCGCTCCCGTGAGTGGGGCCACCAAGCCCTAGTTCCAAATCACTCCATGGCGCGCCATGCGACCCAGGCGCGCCATGCAACCGAAGCTATGAAAACGTTGCTTTTGACAGGGGCAACCGGCTTCGTTGGTCGTAATGTCCTTCTCCACGAACTGCGGCAGGGCACGCGCATTTTTGCGCTAGTGAGGGATCCGGACAAGCTCCGCGATCAACTTCTTGGCGAGGGTCTTGCGACTGACTCCGTGACCCCGCTCCCACCAGATCCTTCTAAATGGAGCGGGGTGGATCCCACCCATGCGATCCTCTCGGCGGGAGTTCTTTTCGCGCGCGATCGAGCCTCGTATTTCAAAGTCAATGTGGATTGGACATGGGAGATCCTCCAGGCCTTACCGGAAACGTGCCGCACCGTCGTTCTTTCCTCCCAATCCGCCGGTGGCCCCACGCCGGATGGACAGCTTGCACGATCAGAGACCCATGCAGACGCACCAGTGACATGGTATGGCGAGTCCAAGCTGGAGTTAGAGCAAAGAATTCGCCGTGATTTTCCCTCCAAAAAGATCGCTATTTTAAGGCCTCCTATGATCCTTGGCGCACGTGACAAAGCCACGCTCCCCCTTTTTCAAATGGGCACAAAGCTCATTCGCACGAAGCCCGGATGGCGAAAAAAAGAATACAGTTTCATCGCCGTCGAAGATCTCGTCACTGCTATTTCAGCGGCCTTTGAATTGGAGTCACGCGGTCCTTTCTATATCTGCTCGGATCAAAAAATAAGCGACTTCGATCTCATCGAGACCGCCGCTCAGGTCGTGGGAGGGCGCGGCATCACGCTGCCTGTCCCCTTGAGCTTTGTCAGAATAGCCTCGTTGCTTATCGACTCTATCCCCGCCCTCCGCAAATCGATCCCTAGTCTCACACGCGATCGCGCGAAGGAGATCTGGCCAGATCGCTGGGTGGTGGATTCGAGCGCCTTCCGCGCCACCACTGGATGGCGAAGTCACCATAGCCTCAGCCATGCGCTCCAGAGCGCCTGCGATTTTCTTACAAAAGAAGGTCAGTTGATTTCTCGAAATAGAATCTAGCAGAGACCGTCGATACGATGGTGCCGGCAGGTTGCTTTGAGAAAGATCTGCTCGCCACCCTCATCGCATTTGTGCTTGATAGTAGACTCCGTTCACATGGTTCAACCCAAACTCACCCAAGCCGACTACAGCAAAATCTCCCAACTGGTTTACCAGCACAGTCGAATCCACTTGGGAGACAGTAAAATGGAACTGGTCTCATCGCGTTTGGGCAAGCGACTACGTGAACATGGTTGCAGCAGTTACACCGAGTATTGCGAACTCCTTCATGGTCGCCACGGCGCCGAGGAGATCAACCACCTGATCGACGCAATTTCGACCAACCACACCTTTTTCTTCCGCGAAAAAAAACACTTCGAGTTTTTGGAATCGACGGTTTTCAGTGATTTCAATAAAGACCCCGCCTTTCGCGCCGATGGACGCTTCCGCTGCTGGAGTGCGGCGGCTTCGACGGGAGAGGAACCCTACTCCATCGCCATCACTCTGGCCCGCCATGCGGAGAAAAATCCGAGTTTCCGGTGGTCAATGGAATGCTCGGATATCAGCAGCACGGCACTCGCCACCGCTCAGGCGGGAATCTACCCGGAATCCCGATTGGATGAGATGCCCCTAGATATCAAACGGCGCTACTTTCAGAGAGGAGTGGGCTCCCAACTCGGTCGACTGAGGGTGAAGTCGGAACTGCGCGCCAATATGCAGTGGCACCTCATGAATCTGTTTCAAGATTCCTATCCCTTCGATTCCAAGTTTCAGGTCATCTTTTGCAGGAATGTGATGATTTATTTTGACCGCCCGTCACAGGAGTGGCTCGTCAACCGATTGGCGAGGATGCTCGTGCCTGGGGGATACCTCAAGGTCGGCCACTCCGAGAGCCTTTCCGGGATCACACATGGTCTCCAGACCATCCTGCCCGCCGTTTACAGAAAAGCACCGAAATGAGCTTGAGCGCGAAGAAAATCAAAGTCCTCATCGTGGACGACTCGATGGTGGTGAGAAAAGTGGTGAGCGATGTGCTTCGCTCCGATCCAGACTTGGAAGTCGTGGGTACAGCGGGCGACCCATACATCGCTCGCGACAAGATCCTCGAGCTGAAGCCCGACGTCATCACTCTGGATATTGAAATGCCAAAGATGGACGGCCTCACCTTCCTCAAAATCCTGATGAAACACCACCCGATGCCGGTGATCATCATGAGTTCCCTCAGCCTCGCCGGTTCCCACATTGCGCTAGAGGCGTTGGAGGCTGGAGCCGTGGATGTTTTACCCAAGCCTTCCAGCGATCGCTTCATGGCGGATCTTGGGGCCGAGCTGATTTTCAAGATCAAGGCTGCGGCGAGCTCCATGCAAAGAACGAGAGCCCCGCTGGTCGCCCCACCCGCACACAGGATTGCCTCGGGAACGACCCGCTACAACCCCAGACAATTGATTTTACTCGGAGCCTCCACCGGTGGGACGGAGGCCTTGCGAGAGGTTTTCAGCCAACTGCCCGGCGATCTCCCCGGCATCTGTATTGTGCAACACATTCCCGCGACCTTCAGCGGCCCGTTCGCGGAAAGGTTGAACTCCGTTTCCGCGATTGAGGTCAGGGAAGCCAAAGATGGCGACCTGTTGCGTCCAGGCCTCGCGCTGGTGGCTCCTGGCGACTATCACATGTTGCTACAAAAACGTGGTCCGGAAGGTTACAGCGTCAGCATCAAGCAAGCGGCAAAAATCATGCACCATCGTCCATCGGTGGATCTGCTTTTTCAATCCGCTGCACCGATTGCGGGTTCCCGTGCCGTGGCGGGGATTTTCACCGGGATGGGCCGCGATGGAGCGGAAGGTCTCTTGGCCCTGCGCAAGTCTGGAGCCATCACCTTTGCCCAAGATGAAAAAACCAGCATCGTCTACGGAATGCCAAAGGTCGCCATGGAGACCGGTGCGGCGGAGAGGTCCGTGCCACTCCACGGCATTGCCGCCTACATCGTGAAGGCGGCCGGACTTGCCGCGGCATCAAGAATCGCCTGAGCAGCATCAGCGCGATTCACCTCAGCAGGAATACTCACTTGCACCAATGTGCGGGGATCGAGGATGAGTCCGACTTTTCCGTCACCTAGAATAGCGGCCCCGGCGAGCGCTTTGTTTTGTTTGAAGCGTTCATCCAGACTCTTGATCACAACCTCCTGTTTGCCTATGAGCTCATCGACAAGGATGCAGCGTTGCTGGTTGGCCGATTCCACCACGATGATGAGGGCGGCCGTCGGATCCGTAGTGCGAGGCACAATGTCGAAGTATTCGTGGAGACGGAGCATCGGACGCAACTTGCCACGCACCTTTACCACCTCGCCTTTGCCATAGACGGTGGAAATCATTTCCGCCGTCGGACGGAAGGATTCGCAAACCGAAAGCGTCGGAAAGATATAACGTTGATCACCAACGCGGGCGATCAACCCATCAATGATCGCAAGCGTGAGCGGTAGAAAGATCCGGAATGTCGTGCCCTCGCCGGGCGTCGAGTCGATCTCGATCTTGCCCCGAAGTTTGGCGATATTCTGCTTCACCACATCCATTCCAACTCCTCGACCGGAAATATCTGTGATTTTCTCCGCTGTCGAAAATCCGGGAGCGAAGATGAGATCGAAGATCTGTCGGTCCTCGAGTTCGGCGTCCGGAGCGACGATCCCTCGCTCGATGGCCTTCGCAAGAATGCGCTGCTTGTTGAGGCCGGCGCCATCGTCGGCGATCTCGATCACCATATTTCCACCCTGATGGTAGGCCGAGAGGCGGACCGTTCCTTTGGCAGGCTTTCCTTTGGCGATGCGGTCGTCAGGCATTTCAACGCCGTGATCGACCGAGTTGCGAATCATGTGCATGAGCGGATCGCCAAGCTCTTCGACAATGGTGCGATCCATTTCCGTTTCTTCCCCCGAAATCACAAGCTCGACCTGCTTTTGAATACTGGCCGTAAGGTCGCGCACTAAGCGGTTCATTTTTTGGAATGTGGCCTTAATCGCGACCATGCGAAGCGACATGGCGATCTTTTGAAGCTCCAGAGCAATCTGGCTTAACTGCTGAAGATTTCGACTGAGTTGCTGACTGCGGAGATTCACCAGATCCGGATGCTGCGAAACCTGGGTTTGAGCAATCACCAACTCACCCACAAGCTCGACCAAACTATCAAACTTGCGCGTATCCACCTTCATCATCTGGGATGTCGACTTTTTCTTGGCGTCCCCACCCTCGCTGCGCGAGGCGGATGCGGCCTCTGCACTGGCACCAACCTCGCTCGACACCGGATCTTCGATCGACTGAGGATTAGCTAAAATATATCGCACACGGAGAGTGAGATCGTTTCCAGGAACATGGATTGGCTCGACGGGCTTGTGCTGGTCGATCTGCAGTTGCAGTTCGTCGATGAAATCCTTCAGAATATCTTTTCCCGCGAGAATGATATCGATGATTTTCGGATTGAGGAGCAAGCGGCCAGAGCGGGCCGAATCCAAAAGACTTTCCAGCTCATGCGAAAGGCGGTTGACCGGCATGAGTCGCAGGAATCCCGACGCCCCCTTGAACGTGTGGAAGGCTCTGAAAATCGAGCCAAGCATCTCGGCGTCATCAGGCCGTTCTTCAAGAATCAGTATGCCCTGCTCGATATTTTCAAGGTGCTCGCGGGACTCATTGACAAACTCGCGTAGGATATCGCCATCGCTCTCCAAGTTCACCGAGGTGTATTCATCGAGCTCATCCGGGATTGGCACAACCTCGGGAGAGGGCGCAGCACTGATTGAAGCCTCGACACCCGCCTCACCCAAATCGGGAGCCATAAATCGACTGGCTGGATCCATACGCAAGAGCCGCAACTGGCCAGCGAGATCGTTCAGCACATCCAATTGCGACTGGGTGTAATTTTGTCCGGAAAAAAGCAACTCCTCGATAAATGTCGTTGAAAATGTAGCCGCAAGATGGAATTCCTCCATACCTGCAATCGATGCCGACTTTTCAGCTAGACTCGACAGCAAATCGCGGAGCGGAAACTGCGAGCGATCGGTCCCGGGCTCGGACAGAATGATTTCCTTAGTAGCCTGTTCGATCCATAGGTCGATTTTTGAAAGATCCGGAGTTGACATGGTTTTTTAAATAAACGGCTTGATGGCTTGCAAGGAGCTAGGCGGCACAAAAATTGGCCCAACCCCCATCGCTTTTTTTCATTCAAACAAAAGCAACCCCTCCCGCACATTCTTTTTTAGCGTTCTTCACCATTTCGTTGGCCAAAGAATGGCCCAGTGTAAAGCTCCCGCACATTCCTCTTTATTATGGCGTAAAAAGCCCTAACCTGTAGCTGAGCGTATTTGTCGAATGCGCAAAAGCATGGCACAGAGACCACAAAACCTCGAAGATCAAATGCGGACATTAGTGGTGGGAGTTGCTGATTTTAAAATCAGCACGGATCCCTTCACTTACATCGCGACTTTTGCTCTCGGCTCTTGTCTTGGCATCACTTTCCACGACGAAAAGAACCATGTTGGTGGTCTTTTACATGCCATGCTTCCAAGCTCCACGATCCGCGAGGGCCAAAAAATCCGCCCACCCATGTTTCTTGATACGGGCCTGCCGCTGGCACTAGAGGCCATGGTTAGAGCAGGCGCCAAAAAATCCCAAATCCGTTGCAAGGTTTTCGGTGGGGCCGAACTCATGTTGTCCGACAAGTTTTTCCGCATCGGTTCCAAAAACATCGACATGTTTTATCAGCTCAGCGACTCACTCGCACTTGATGTGGTCGCTTGGGAAGTCAGTGGAAGGGTGAACCGCACGATCCGTCTGGATAATCAAACTGGGGACGTCATCGTCAAAGTTCCCGCCAAACCGGAGTTCATTCGCTGATGAATAAAGCCGCCGAAATGCAGACCGTGGTGGAGATGACGCGATCCATCCCCTGCGCACCCGCCATTCTTCCCAA
>Ga0102859_1000211_pt1 | contig 12930 bp, 10 predicted proteins | sample Colrivmet1371B02_FD_78439 | JGI IMG/M metagenome (GOLD analysis project Ga0102859, IMG submission 78439) | Estuarine microbial communities from the Columbia River estuary - metaG 1371B-02 | ecosystem: Environmental > Aquatic > Marine > Intertidal zone > Estuary | place: USA: Columbia River...
GCGCAGTGCTCATCCGGATATTCGTGCAAGGCCACGCAGCCGACGACGTTGTCGTCGATGGCCATCACGTAAAAATCTGCGATCCGCGACTGGATGTCTTCGTAAGTGCGCTCGACCAGTTTCGTCCGGCGCACCGAGCGACCGATCATGCCTAGCAACTCCGGGATATCCTCCTCGCGCAGCTTGCGGATCAAGCGGTAGCTGTCGGCGTGGACCATGGTGCCGACGCCTTCGTTAGAGAACAGCTCGTCCACCAGCACGCCCTGCTGGCGGCCGTTGAGGACATGCACCCGCGGCACGCCGCGATTGCAAGCCGCAGCCGCCGCCCGCAGCAGCGCGGCTCCGGCGACGTCGGTGCGGCTGGCCAGCGCCTCCGCATCCGCCGCGCGGATGGCGTGGGCCGGCGCGCCGTCGATGAGAATCGCCTCCTCTAGCAGCGTGATGATCTTGGCCACGCCGATCCCTTTGGCGAAGTCCACCACGGGAATGTCCAGCGGCCCGGTCGCCGAGGCGTCGATGACCGCGGACTGGCCGCGGCCGAGAATTTCCAGAACCTCGCGCACCGCCAGTGGATCGGTGATCGGCCGGGAAACACGCGCGGCCATGATTTCGCACTCCAGCGTCCAGTCGTAGAGATCCTTCAAATCGCCGCCGAGCACGCCGAGCACCAGCTTGACGCCGAGGTCTTCGAGGACCGCGAGATCCAGCAGGGTTTCCGCCACCGCCGGCTCCGGCAACAGCCCGGCCTCGATGAGCACGAAAAAAATCTTCCCGCGGAATTGGGGAATATACTGGAGAACCTCCCGGACATCACTTTGCTGCGCCACGGGCTTTTTCTACCAAACCCCGCCCGCCCCGCAAGCGCGGATCAAGCGATCTGTCACTTCACGCTTTCGAACACCCCGCCGCCTAGCAGCCTGCCGCCTTCGTAGAGCGCGCAGATCTGGCCGGGGGCGATGGCGCGTTGCGGGCGTTGGAACTTCAGGTGGATCTTCCCGCCTGCCAGCGGTTCTAACGTGGCTGGCTCGGCTTTGGCGCGGTAGCGCGGCTGGGCGTCGATCAGGCGGCGGGTATCGAACGGCTCGTTCAACGCGGTGAGCGTGCCGACGGTGCACTCGGTGGCGTAAAGGCCTGCGGATTCCTGGGTGTCCCAGCCGACGATGAGGCGGTTCTTTTCCGGGTCCTTGCCGACGACGACGTAGGCCATGCCGTCGCGCGGCGAGGCGACGCCGTGGCCTTTCCGCTGGCCGAGCGTGTAGAGGTGCAGCCCGCGATGCTCGCCGAGCACCTTGCCGGATAGATCGACGATTTCGCCCGGCGTGTCGGCGACGTAGTGGCGGAGGAAATCGCTCATTTTCACCTGACCGAGGAAGCAGATTCCCTGGCTGTCCTTTTTCTCCGCCACCGGCAGGTTGAAGCGGCGGGCGACTTCGCGGACTTCCGGCTTGAGCATTTCCCCGGTCGGGAAAAGCGCGTGCGCGGCCTGGCGCCGGGTCATCAGCGAGAGGAAATAACTCTGATCCTTGTTAGGATCCGCGCCGCGGAGAATCGCCGCCGAGCCGTCGCTCAAAGTCCTCCGCCGGGCGTAGTGACCGGTGGCGACGTGCTCGAATCCCTGGGCGAGCGCGTAGTCGAGAAAGACGCCGAATTTCATCTCGCGGTTGCACCAGACGTCCGGGTTCGGCGTGATGCCGGAGCGGTAACCTTCGATGAGATACTCCACGATCCGGTCGCGGTAAGAGTCGATTAGATCAATCACGCGGAACTCGATTCCTAACGAACTCGCCACCGCGCGCGCGTCCTCGATGTCCTGCTCCCACGGGCAATCGCCGGGAATCCCCTCGTCGTTGATCCAATTCTTCATGTAGCCCGCGGCCACCTCGTGGCCCTGCTCCACCAGCAGCGCCGCCGCCACCGCGCTGTCCACTCCGCCGGAAAGTCCTACCAACACCTTCGCCATGCGGGGAGCGTCGAACATCGAACATCGAACGTCCAACATCGAACGTTGAAAGAAAGAAAAATTTCCCGCTTCGATGTTCAATGTTGGACGTTCGATGTTCGATGTTCATCCTCCGGCCATGCATTCAATGACAGGATTCGGCCGCGGCTCGGCGGCGACGGCCGTGTGGCAGGCCACCGTGGAAATCAGCGCCGTCAACCGCAAGCAGGCCGAAGTCGTCGTGCAAGCGCCCCGCGAGCTCAACGAGCTCGACGCCCGCATCCGCCAGGCCGTGCTCGCCACGGTTTCCCGCGGCCGCATCCAGGTTTCTATCAATCTCGAGCGCGCCCACACCGCCATCGCGGATTTCCGCATCGATCCGGCGCTGGCGCAGGCCTTCGCCGCGGCCTTCACCGCCTTGGGCGAGGCCATCGGCCACCCGGTGGTTCCCGCCGCGGCCGACTACCTCCGCCAGCCCGGCCTGATCACGATGGGCAGCGGTGAGATCGATGCGGAAGCCGCGTGGCACGCCGTCGAGCCCGCCCTAACCGACGCTCTCGCCCAGCTCGCCGCGATGCGTTCCAGCGAGGGCGAGCACCTCAAGGCGGACTTCATCGCCCGCCTCGGCACGCTGGTTTCCTTTTCCCGGAAAATCGCCGCCGAGGCTCCCGGCCGCCCGGTCCGCCAGCGCGAGCTGCTGGCCAAGCGCCTGCGCGACGCCGGCCTCGAGCTCGATCCCGCCGACGAGCGCGTGGCCAAGGAAATCGCGCTGTTCGCCGACCGCTGCGACGTGAGCGAGGAAATCACCCGGCTCGACTCCCACTTCGCGAAATTCCACGAATACCTCGACGCCGCCGAACCGCCCGGCCGCGCGCTGGATTTCCTCTGTCAGGAACTCTTCCGCGAGTTCAACACCATCGGCTCCAAGGCGAACGACGCGTCCATCGCGCAAACCATCGTCGAGGCGAAGACCGAGCTGGAGAAAATCCGCGAGCAGGTGCAGAACATCGAGTGATAGAAGCAACAGCTCCGCATTTGGACTCCGGGCGAGACGCCCGGCCAACGGTCTGGAGCGAGACGCTCCAGCCACTTTCATCAAGGCTCTTCGACACCTTCTTCGATCACCTCGTCCTCACCGACCGGGATCGCGCGGATGGCGCGCGGGCGCTCCTCCGTTAGTCCTTCGGAAATTGTTTCCCCGCCCGCATCGAGCCGCTCGACGGGAAGGGCTTTGAGGGGACCTTCCACCGGGATCGCGGCGGGTGGAGTGGCGTTGTCGGGATCATTCGGCAGCGCCTCTCCGGCAGGAGCAGGCACGCCTTCCGGCATCACGATCAAGGCTTTCTTGGGCGGCGCGATGTCGTCCTTGATGTCGTCCTTGATGCCCTCGAAAAACTTGCGGACCATCGGTGCGGCCATGCGTCCGCCGGAGACGGTTTCGCCGGGGCGGCCTTCATAAAGCACGGCGAACGAGTAGCGCGGATTGTCCTGTGGCAGAAATCCGGCGAACCAGGCAAGGCGCTGTTCCTTCACCGGCGGCCCCCATTGGGCGGTTCCGGTTTTCCCGCAGAGCGTGGTGTAGCTGAGGGCCGCGCCGTGACCGGTGCCGCCAGCGCCGTTGACGACGTCGCTCATGCCCTGGCGGACGATTTCCACGGCTTTCTGATCGATCCCGAGCCAAGTCTTGCGCTCGGGAACCGCCGCCTGGACCACGCGGCCGCGGGTGTCCTGGGTCTGGCGGATGAGTTGGAGCTTCGGCAATGCGCCGCCGTTGGCGATGCCCGCCATCGCCTGCGCGACTTGCAGCGGCGAGGCTAACAAACTCCCCTGCCCGATGGATAGGTTCGCCGTGTCGCCGTTGAGGATCCGGCGCTTTTCGTTCTTGAGCATCCACTCGTCGCTGGGGACCAGGCCGGGGCTTTCGCCGATGAGTGGCAGCCCGCTGCGCTCGCCGAACCCGAGGCGGCGGGAAAGACCGAGGAAGGCGGAGGGACCCACGTCGATGCCGACTTGATAGAACCAGGTGTTGCACGAGCGGGCGAGCGCGCGCTTCACGTTGATCGAGCCTTCGGGGGTTTTATTCCAGTTGTTGAACGTGGCGTTGCCGATGTTGAGGGCGGCGGGACAGTAAATTTCCGAGGTCTCCGTGACCTTGCCGTTGTTGAGCGCGGCGAGCGCGACGATGGGCTTGAAGGACGAGGCCGGCGGATAGGCGGACTGGAACGCGCGGCCGAAAAGCGGTTGCGCGGGATCGGCTTCGAGCGCTTTGAAATCCGTCTCGTTGATGCCGGGGATGAAATGGTTGAGATCAAACGACGGCCGCGAAGCCATCACCAGCACCTCGCCCGTCACCGCGTCGAGCACCACGAACGCGCCGCGGCGGCAGCCTTTGAGGAGGGTTTCCTCGGCGCGTTTCTGCCACTTGAGGTTGAGGGTGGTGACGAGGGTTCCGCCGGGCCGCGGGCGGCTGACCTGTTCCTCCAGCAACTTGTTCCCGCTCTCATCGAAGAGCAGCCGCTTCATGCCGGGCTCGCCCGTGAGCTGGGTGTTGAAGAGTTTTTCCAAGCCCGCGCGGCCTTCGGATTCCTCCCACAGCGGCTCGTTGAAATTGATCGGGCCGGTGGGAAGTTTGCCGACGCTGCCGGAATAACCGATGATGTGCGAGGCGAGCCCGCCTTCCGGATAGAAACGCTGATAGATCGGATGCAGGACCAGCCCGGACGTGAGTTTCGTCTCGATGTCGCGGGCCTCGATCTCGCCGAACTGGCCGGTGACCAGCAAGGGCAGCCAGCGGCGGTGGCGGTAGTGGTCGAAGATTTCGTCGTCGGACTTCGTCACTTGGTTTTTGACGAGGGGCTGGAGCGAGTCGAGCCGGGTGCGGGCCCAGTTGATGACGAAATCGCGGTCGGCGTTTTCAAACTGCCGGAACTGGAGGGCGATTTGATAGGCGACTCGGTTCTGGGCGATCGGCGCGCCCTCCCGGTCCACGATTTGGCCGCGCGGCGCGGGAATTCTCAGGGTGATGGCGCGCGCGTCCTTGCGGGTGCTGATCGCTCCGTCCGCGGCGCCGCGGGCGACGGGCTCCTCGGCCGTGATCGGGGCCGGGGCTGGCATGGCGGAGGGTTTCGGCGGGACCAGGTTCTGGGCGCCGACCGGCACTGCCGCGAGACACAGGACCAGGAAAAATCGAAAAAGAAACGAAGGGCTCACCATGGGGATTTGCGCAAGCTAGGCGCGGATGGCGTTCAAGGCAACGCTCAATCCCATGCGGATTAGGCACCCAAGGAGGGTGCGATATCTGATCGCCCTGCCCCTGGGGGGACCAGGAAAAGCGATTCTCTCATCTCATTGGCTTTCCATGGGCTCGGCGGTCAGATACCGCGGTTCCTTGTAAACCGCCGCTCTTGCGGGCGGCGGGAGCGCGTGCATGATGACCGCCATGAGCGAGTGGAATTTCATGGCGATAATCATCCTGGTGGGGCTTTTCATGCTTTGGAAGCTGGAGTTCGCCGCGACCCTGCTCAATTTGAAAGCCTTCCCCGATGCGGTGCCAAAGGTGCTGGAAGGCCTGATGGATGGCGAAAAACTCGACAAGGCGCGTTCCTATCTGGTGGCGAACGCGCGCTTCGGCATCCTCCAATCCACCGTCTCGCTGGTCGTCCTGCTGGTGTTCTGGACGATGGGCGGCTTCGGCTGGCTGGATGCGCTGGCGCGGTCGTTCGCACCATCGACGGTGGTGGCGGGCCTGATTTTCCTGTCGCTGCTGATGCTCGGGCAGGGCGTGATTTCACTGCCGTTTTCGGTGTATGACACCTTCGTCATCGAGCAGAAATTCGGCTTCAACCGCGCCACGCCCGCCACCTTCATCCTGGACCGGCTCAAGGGCCTGGTGCTCGGCGCGGTCATCGGCCTGCCGTTGGCGGCGGCGGTTTTGTGGATTTTCGGCAACGTCGAAAACGCCTGGCTGTGGGCATGGGCGGTGTTGACCGGCTTCCAACTGATCCTCACCTACCTCGCGCCGTCGCTCATCATGCCGCTGTTCAACAAATTCACGCCGATGCCCGAGGGCGAGCTGAAGCAGGAAATCGAAGCGCTCGGCGTGAAATGCGGCTTCCCGCTCTCCGGCGTGTTCGTGATGGACGGCTCGAAGCGCTCGACCAAGGCGAACGCGTTCTTCACCGGCCTCGGCAAGCGCAAGAAAATCGCGCTCTTCGACACGCTCGTCGAGAAAAGCAGCACCCCGGAACTGCTCGGCGTGCTCGCCCATGAGATCGGCCATTTCCGCTGCGGCCACATCAAGCAGCGGCTCGCCGTGGGCATCCTCCAGACGGCGGTGATTTTCTATCTGCTCGGCCTCGCCACCGACCCGGACGGCAAGTTCGCCCGCCTGTTATTCGACGCGTTCGGGGTGAGGGAAATTTCCCCGCACGTCGGGCTGGTGCTTTTCAGCATCCTGCTGGAGCCGGTGAGCAAAGCGCTCGGCGTGCTGGCCCACGCCTGGTCGCGCCGCCACGAATTCGAGGCCGACGCCTACGCCGCCAAAGTCACCGGTAACGGCGCGGCGCTCGGCGAGGCGTTGAAAAAAATGACCAGCGACCACCTTTCCCACCCGTCTCCCGCCGCGCTGCGCGTCTGGCTGGATTATTCGCATCCGCCGCTGGCCCGGCGGCTCGAAGCGCTGCGGAATGCGAACTGAGCCGCGGCTCTTCAAGGAAGGGCGGTATCCGACCGCCCATGTCCATGAGAGGGCAATGAAAAGCGATTCTCTCAGCTCATTGGCTTTCCATGGACCCGGCGGTCGGATACCGCCGCTCCATGGGTTCGTGGATCGCGCCGTCCTTGATGATGAGCGTGCGGTCGCCGATTTTGGCTAAATTCTGATCATGGGTGACGACCACGAGGGTGACGCCGTGCTCGCTGGCGAGGTCGAGCAGGATGCCCATGATTTCCGCGCTGTTGCGGGAGTCGAGGTTGCCCGTCGGCTCGTCGGCGAAGAGGACTTTGGGCTCGTTGACGATGGCGCGGGCGATGGCGACGCGCTGCTGCTCGCCGCCGGAAAGCTCGGCCGGCAGGTGGTCGGTGCGGTCGGCGAGGCCGACGCGGGCGAGCGCCTTGAGCGCGAGCTCGGTGCTGTCCTTGCCGGAAATCGCGCCGGGCACGGCGACGTTTTCCAGCGCGGTGAGTTCCGGCAAGAGGTGGTAATTTTGGAACACGTAGCCGATCCGCTGGTTGCGGAAACTTGCCTGGGCGCGGCGGCCGAGGGCGTAGATGTCGGTGCCGTCGATGTGGACGCTGCCTTTTTCCGGGTGCTCGAGTCCGGCGAGCGTGTAGAGCAGGGTGGTTTTACCCGCGCCGCTGGGGCCGCAGAGGAAAACCTTCTCGCCGCGGTGGATTTGGAGGTCGATCCCGTGGAGCACTTCGATGGATTTCCGCCCGATCCGGTAGCTGCGGTGAAGGTCGGTTGTTTGAATCATCACGTCGCTCATGCCGGAGGTTGTGCCATCCCGTTGGCCCGCGCAAGCGCCGGAACGTCATTCGGGCTGGCGTTCCGGCCGGGATTCCGCCACGGTCCGCCCGCTGACGAAAAAATTTCCGGTTTTTTCACCTAAATCCGTGCGCGGCAGCAATCCTGCTCTAGAGATACCAAGTTTTTCACCTATTCTCACCATGGCTTACGATTCTGACAGCAGCATGAAACTCTATTTGCGGGAAATTTCCAGGACCCCGCTTCTCACCGTCGAGGAGGAAAACGCCCTCGCCGAGCGGATCAAAATGGGGGACGACGAGGCCCGCACCCACATGATCAAGGCGAACCTGCGGCTGGTGGTGAAGATCGCCCACGATTACTCCGGCTATGGTTTGTCGCTGAGCGATCTGGTTTCGGAAGGCAACATCGGCCTGATGAACGCCGTCGAGCGGTTCGACCCGGAAAAAGGCGGCAAACTTTCGACTTACGGCGCATGGTGGATCAAGCAATCGATCAAACGCGCGCTGGCCAACCAGTCCAAGACCATCCGCCTGCCGATCCACATGGTGGACAAAATCGCCCGGATGCGGCGGATCTCCTCCACCCTCGCCGAATCCCTCGGCCGCGAACCGACCGATGACGAGCTGGCCTCGGAGCTCGGCCTGCCGCGCCAGAAGATCGCGATGCTCAAGCAAGCCGCGCAACGTCCGGCCTCGCTGGATGCGCCGGTGAATGAAGGCGAAGCCACCGAATACGGTGAAATCATCAGCGACGAGTCCGCCTCCGATCCGCTGGAACTCCTCACCGACAAGAATCTGCACGCCGAGATCGGCGGGCTGCTTTCCATCCTCAACGAGCGCGAGCGGCGGATTATCGACGAGCGGTTCGGCCTCAGCGGGCTCAAGCCGATGCTATTGGAGGACGTGGGCCGCGAGTTCGGAGTGTCCCGCGAGCGGATCCGGCAGTTGCAGAACTCGGCGCTGGCGAAGATGCGCAAGGCTCTGATGAAGAAGGACAAGCCCGCGCTACAGCCGTTTAACCCGGGGATGGCCGGGGCCTGAGGCGACGCTCCCGGCTGAGACAGCTGGGACACGTTCTTCAGGGCATTAGGGTTGCGGACGGATGCGGGTGATTTTCGAGCCTTGCAGGCCGAGTCCGCCCATCAGGCCGCGCTGGTCGAAGAAGAAGGCATACATGTTCTTGTCGAGCGTGGTGGTGGTGAGCGAGGTGGCCATTCCCTTGTCGACGATGACGAGGCTCGGGCTGCTGCCGATTTCCCAACCGCCGCTGCGGTTGATGCTGCGATAGGCGGCGTCATTCATGAAAAACAGGGCGTAGCCGAATTCCTGCACGCCGGCCTGAAGGCCGTAAGACGCGGCGGTTGTTTGGTAGAAACCGCTGATTTCGCCGGTGTCGCGGATCATCGCGCCATTGCCGGCCTGGGCGCCGACGATGAGCCCGCCTTTGACGACGGATGGAAACACGAGCACGCCCTTGGCCTGCTTGCCGATGGCTCGGGCGGCCGGGTTTTGGGCGTAGAGGGATTTCAGCGCGGCACGGGAGTCGCGGGAAATCTTGGAGGCGCTGGAAGTGGCGGCGTTCGCCTGGGTGATGGGATCGGTGGTGCAGCTAGGAAGGGCGGCGACGGCGGCGGAAGCGATGCAGAGGGCGATGAGGCGGGGGTTCATGATGGTTAGTTTTGGTGGAGATGGAGGTGGAGAATGCGGCGGAGTTCGTCGAGGGTTTCCGGGAGTTCGCAGGCGCCGTGGGGGCCGGGCACGATTTTCTCGGACTTCCCGCCTTTGAGATGAGAACTCCAGTAAGGCACGATGCCGTCGGAACTGTTCGGCGTGTTGCCCTTGCCCTCGTCGCCGGCGATGGTGTGGTAGTTGGCTTGGATGGGAATCGAGTCGAGGATTTTGAGGGTGGGATTCTTCGGCGAAAGTCCGGTCACGCTGGTAGGCATGCGGCCGGGTTCGCCGGTGAGAACGCCTATCGCCCCCATCGAGCTGGTGAGGGTGGAGGTGAGATCGAGGGGCAGCGAGATCAAGCGCATGCCGATTTCCCCGACTTTGCCGAGGGCCAGCTCACTGCCGCGGTGGGGCGTGCAGATGAAAATGATGCGGTCCACTTTCGGGTTCGCTTGGAAGACGGTGGAACGGTCGATCACGTCGCCCTTTTTGACATTGGCGAAGAATTTCGCGGCGTTGTCCTCACCGAGGATATTCCACGACTCGCGGGTCACGGTGGCGGCCTGCATGCGGGAAACGAGCCCGCCCATGCTGTGGCCGACGAGCACGTAATCCGGGCAGTTTGGATAGAGTTCGCGGACTTTCGCGAGCTCCTCGCGAAACCGCATCGCCGAGTAGGCCGGCGGATTGCCGGTGGGGTAACCGAAAACCCAGCACTGGTAGCGGCCGCGCAGTTCGGGGTCGGTTTCGAGCTCGTTGATCACGTTGCGCCACATCCGCGGGGTGGAAATAAGGCCGTGTACGAAGATCAGCGGGATGCGGTCCGGATCATAGGGCTGGAGCATGTAGAGGCCGGTGGTTTTCATGTATTTGTCCACGCGGATCGCGCCCATGATGCCGTTCCAGTATTCCGATCGCTGCGGGTAATAGGCCAGCGGCGCGGAGAAATCGGCCTCCAAGGTGCGCGTCACGCCGGAGATTGGAAACTTCGGTTTCTCCGTGGGATCGATGAGCGTCAAGGTCACGTCGCGGCCTTTGAATTCGAGGGTGGCGGTGACCGGTGCGGTCACGCCGACCAACGGCGAGAAGTGCTCCAGCGGATCGGCCTTGCGAACTCCGACGAGCGCGCCGCCGATGCCGGACTGGAGATTCCGGCGATGCAGGTTTTTCTGCGCAACCTCGGCGGCGGCAGTGAAGGAAGTGAAGTAAGCGGGATCCCACACGCCATCGCGCCTGGGTCCGGCGAAGCGGAGGGAATAAGCGCCGCCGCCGGCGGCGATGGTCTGGGGACGGTTCCAATTCCGGCCGCCGTCGGACTCGCGCAGCAGGATGGTGAGGTCCGCCGCCGCTTTGTTATAAATTTGCCGGGCGGCCTCGCCGGAGGTCGGGGAAGCCAGCAGGGCACTCGCTTCACGGGCGGATTCCAGATAGAGAGCGGCGCGTTCCGCGGCGGGGAGCGTCTTTTGGGAAGCCGCCTTCAGGTGGACCGCGGCGGCGCGGTGCTCGCCCTCCGCGGATGGCAGGCTGGTGACACAAGCGGTGAGACCGAGTGTGAGGACGAAAGGCAGAAGGTGGGCGATTTTCATGAGCAAGTTCCCGGGGCGCGGCGGAATTTGGTACGTCCAAATGAGTGGCTTTTCAAAACTTTTTATTCGAACCCGCGCCAACCGTCCGTGGGGCGAGTGCCAAGAAAAAGGCCGCCCGGAGCGATCCGGACGGCCAAGCGGTTGAAAACCTGAGCAACAGGGAATTAGAAATTCACGCGGGCACCGATTTCCCAAGCGAACTCGTCGTCGAGTTCGAGTGAGGAATCGCCGAAATCCAGACTGTCGAGGTAGAGCCAGCGGGCGCCGCCGAACATCTCGAATTTCTCAGTGAAGTTATAGACGAGGCCCGCCGACGCTTGGGCGTAGAAGCCGCCGTCCGTGTCCGATACATCCAGGACATCCGAGTCCGTGAAGGCGTATCCAAGGCCCGCGCCCAGATAGAGTCCCAAGCCGCCGATCAGATTGCGCTCCATTCCCAAGTTCACGGTCACCGGGACGATGTCGATGTCGGCATTGAGATCACCGAGGAGCTCGGCGATTTGCGGATCGCCGTCGAAGCTCACGTCCGTGTCGCCGTCGAGGTAAGCCACTTCGAGGTAGGCGGTGGTGTTGAAGCCGTAAAAGCCATCCCCGAAATTTCGACCCAGATGCAGCGAGTACATGTCGAAGTCGAACCCATCAAAATCGAAGTCGCTGGAATCCGCGTCCTCACCGATGGAGAAACCGTCACCGATGGTGCCGCCGACCTCGCTGAGACGACCGTAGCTGACACCGAAAAACCAGTCGCCGCCCATGACAGGCGGGTTGGCAGGTGGCGAGCGGGTTTCGGTGGTAGCGGTCCCGGCAAAGGCGGAGGCAGTCAAAGTGACTGCGAGCATGATTTGATGGAATTTCATGGTCGTGTGTATTGGTTAGTGGTCTGCAAGTCCGTGGACGTCATTCGTCCAGAGGGGTCACAGTAGCCTGCCCGGAAGCTCGGCGAAAGATGCTTCGCTATTCAAAAAACGAAAAACGCGCCAACGGGTCCGAGAGGTCGGCGCGGATTTTTTCCCGTTGCGCTTGGCGGATTCCGCCTCAAAATCAGGTGTCCCGCCCGGCGGGCTGCATTCCATGCCTGTCGTTTTCTTCATCATTTTTGGAATCCCGCTGCTGTCGCTGGCGTGGTGGATCTGGGCGGATCGGCGCTTGCAGCGCTTGGGCGCGGGCCGCGCTGCCAGACTGGCTTTGTCCGTTGCGGTGCTGCTGGTTTTGGGCGGCTTTGTGTGGGTGATTTGCGCGCGGCGGGACGTCGTGACGATGCCGATCCCCGCACCGCTTTACTCGCTGGTCCTGCTGTGGGGCTTGATTTTCCTGCCGATGCTGGGCTTGCCGAGCATGATGGGTTGGTCGCTGTGGTCGCTCGGGCGGCGCTTGACCCGGAAAAATCCCGCGGCCGTTGCGACGGGCCGGAACTGGACGCGGCGCGAGTGGCTCGGCGCGGCGGCGGTGAGCATGCCGGTGATGGCGACCTTCGGCACGACGGCTTACGGGATTCCGCAAATGACGCGGTTTCGGATCCGGGAACTGACGGTTTCGCTCAAGGATTTGCCGCAAGCGCTCGACGGCATGCGGATCGCGCACGTGACGGACACCCACGTCGGCAAGTTCACGCGCGGGCGGGTGCTGGATGAAATCGTGGCCGCGACCAACCGACTGGAGGCGGATTTGGTCCTGTTCACCGGCGACTTGATCGACAACACGATCCGCGACCTGCCCGACGGCGTGCGAATGCTCCAACAGATGCGGGCGAAGTCGGGCGTGTTCGTGGTGGAGGGAAACCACGACCTTTTCGACGATCCGAGGGAATTTGTGAGAGGCCTGCGGGACGGCGGCATCGCGCTGCTCCGGAACCAGGCGGCGACGGTGGAAGTGCGGGGCGAGGCGGTGCAGATTCTCGGGATTATTTGGAATCGCAGTGAGCAGGAAATGGCCCTGAGCGTGGAAGCCGTGGCCGGCCTGCGCGACCCGGACGCGTTCCCGATCCTGCTGGCGCACCATCCGCACGCCTTCGAGCGCGCGGCCGAACTCGGAATCCCGCTGACCTTGGCGGGCCACACTCACGGCGGGCAATTGATGCTCACGCCCGAACTCGGCGCGGGCTCGGCGATGTTCCGTTATTGGTCCGGACTCTATCAAAAAGCCGGACGCGCGATGGTGGTCAGCAACGGCACGGGCAATTGGTTTCCCGTGCGGGTGAACGCTCCGGCGGAGATCATCCACCTCACGCTGCGGCGGGCGTGACCCGCC
>Ga0102859_1000219_pt1 | contig 12772 bp, 18 predicted proteins | sample Colrivmet1371B02_FD_78439 | JGI IMG/M metagenome (GOLD analysis project Ga0102859, IMG submission 78439) | Estuarine microbial communities from the Columbia River estuary - metaG 1371B-02 | ecosystem: Environmental > Aquatic > Marine > Intertidal zone > Estuary | place: USA: Columbia River...
AAAGTGCGGTACGTACCACGTGGTGTTGATCGCGACTTCCGCGCCGATCAAGAGCGTGTTCAGAAACTCGTCCCAGAGTTCATCGGGGATTTGGGTGGGCTTGTGCGTCTGGTAAAATGCATCGATGATCAGCTGCTCGATCGCGACAAAGTCAATCTCGACGTGCGTCACGTACGTCCGGTACAGAAACGCCGTGAGATCGGCGCCGATATCACGCTGCATGTCATGAAAAACGTCGTTCATCAGTTCGGCCATGGTTCGTGAGTTTGTTGAGACGTACCGCCTTAAATGACCCGTGCAGACAGAACATCGAAAAGGACTTTTTTTGTCAGTCGATGGTAGGATGCGCGATTCGATCGCCAATGGGTATTTGCAATGTCGAGCGCCAACCATAATCGTCAACACGGGGAACATTAACGTGAGTAACACGCTCACGCTCACGGGTACGCTCGGTGTGACGTCGCTCAGAGTGGCTGGAAACATTTACGCGTCAAACGCGCTGACAACCACCAATGTGTTCACCGTGACCGAAACGGTCACTGGCACTCCGGGTATGACGTCGCTCAATGTCACTGGCAATTTATACGTCTCGAACGCTTTGACGACCACCAATGTTTATGCGACTCGAGTATACGGCGATGGTGGGTTCTTATCAAATGTCACGTCGACGCCGACGAATAATGTCCGAAAAATCACTGCAAATCACACTGTTCTGTTGACAGACTACTATATCGGCGTCAACGGGACGGGCGTGACTGTAACCCTGCCTCTCGGATCGACAGTTCCTTCAGGCAAAACCTATGTGATCAAGGACGAGTCTGGTCTCGTGACCCCAAACTCGGCGTACCGGTTCACGATCCAGAGGTCAGGTTCTGACCTCATAGACGCCTCGACGAGCATCACAGTCACGGTCAGTTTCATCTCACTGACCTTTTTGTGGAACGGATCGAGCTGGTCGATTATCTAGACACATAGTAGAATGACGTTCATACCCGCTCTGACGGCGAACGTCTCGCAAGCAAACTCGACGTCGACGGCACTTGCGGCCGGCGCCACATTCACCGGAATAGCCGAGGATGTCAGCCAGTATGCATCCCTGAGTGTTGCATTTTACGTCCAGCCGCTCAATGCGACCGGTAATGTCCTCATCCAGTTTTCGAATACGGCATCGCCCTTTTACGCCGTCTCGAGCACATTCACGGCGGTCACATCCATCACGGCTGGTGGTTTTACGCTTGACGTCATCACTGCCGCACAGTACTTTCGCGTGTCGTACGTGAACGACACGACGCCACAGACCAGTCTCATGATCCAGTCTATTTTCCATCCACAGGCGCGTATCGCCCAGGCGACGACCAGGTATGCACAGACACCAACCGACTACACGGACGTCCTGAACACCCGTTCGATCATATGGGGCAAGACGCTCGGTGGCGGTGTGTATGAGCCCGTGGCGACGAACGGTGAAAACTCGCTCGTAGTCACGGTGGCCGATCCCAGAACCGCGTTTGGTTCTCTGGACGTCAGTCAGGATACCCCAACCTGTCAGGTCGATTTCATCTACGGAATCAATACCATTTTGACAAGCAATTCGACCGCATCGGGTGGTCTCGTCCAGTGGTACAACGGCATGGCGAACGTCGCCACCGTCGCCACAGTGAGTAGCTCGGCATCACTCAGATCCCAGCGGTACGTACGGTACCGTCCCGGTGAAGGCGTCAAGGGTCGATGGACCGCCATGTTTACGACGGGTCAGGCTGGAAACACGCAATTGGCCGGTCTCGCGAGCGATTCGACCGACGGTATGTTCTGGGGGTATAACGGAACGTCGTTCGGTATTATGTACCGGAACCGATCTGTCGATACGTGGACCCCACAAGCCTCGTGGAACACAGACCCTATGAATGGGAGTGTAGGGTCCAGTTCTGGTCAGATTCTCGACCCGACCAAGCTGAACGTTTACCAGGTCAAGTTCCAGTACCTCGGCGGCGGGAACGTGTTCTTTTACGTGCTCGACAGCAAAACGGGTCGGTTCGATCTCGTCCACGTGATTCGGAACGCGAACACGGCAACCCAGACCAACTTCCGGAACCCGTCCATGAACATGCTCTGGACGACGTACAACAGCGCGAGTTCGACAGCCGTGTGTAAAGTGTCCGGTGCATCGTGCGCCTTGTTCGTCGAAGGCATGCGCGTCTTTCTCGGCCCTTTACAGTCCGAAGATGGATATTTGACAGCGACACCGAACACGACCCTGACATCAGCGCTTGCGATCCGAAACGCTACGACGTTCAACGGGATCCCAAACAGGGCGTTTCTCCACCTTCGCTCAATCTCGGTCGCGATCAATGGTGGAAGTACAGCAACCATCGTCATTCTTCGGATCATTAAAAATTACACGAGCGGACCAACGACATTCACGGCCATAAATGGGACGACCGCCGATAATGGCGTCACGATCACGAACGGTCAAGCATGTACATCCTCGAGCGTTCCGGCTCCGACGTCGTACGTGACGGTGTCGGGTGGTACGCAGATATTCTCGACGGTCGTATCGGCAACCTCGCTCGCTGTCATCGACCTGACGCCCTACGATATTTCAATCTTCCCGGGGGACACCGTTTCGTTTGCGGCATTCGGAACAGCAAATACACCGCTCGTCGGCGTGTCGGTGGTGTGGAACGAGGACATCTAGTCTTTTCTAAGCGTACAGTAGATGGCGGACGACAGTCAGCGTGTCAAGTACGTCTACGTCGATTCGTCGAGCCGCGACACGTCTCTGTACCCGTCAGGCGACGCATACACTTTGCACTTGACCGCCCCTTTGCACAGCGTCGTCCGGGTCGATCTGGTCAATGCCAAGGTGCCCAACACCCTCTACAACATCACGGCCGGCACGGGGGTGTTCACGTTCAACAGCACGGCGTACAGCATCGCACCAGGCTATTACTCGTCATATGGACTTGCATGTGCACTCACAAACACGACGGGCGGATCAGCCTTGTCAGTCACATATCTACCCGACGAAGGTCGATACATGTTCTCGGCGCCCGTGCCGTTCACACTCCAGGCGATGACGCTCGAGCTTCAGCTGGCGCTCGGTATCGCTACCGGGACGCTGACCAGTTTCACCGCGGCGTCATCACCGATTTACGTGAACGACCCGACGTACGCGGAACTCAATCTGTACAAATCGACGACGCTCGTGGTACTCAACGTGACCGAGTACGTGTTCCTGGACATTGAAGAGCTTCGGACGACCAGCGTCCTCGATGCCAAGAAACTGATCAACGGCACGACCGACGGCTCGACCATCCGATCGACGTTCGGCATGGTTCCACTCGACGTGGCGAGCGGCTCGATCAAAAACTTCAAGGAGGGGTCGGACTACAAGCAATACCTGGACTATGACACACCGATTCCCAAGCTCCAGCGTCTGACTGTCCGATGGCTGAACAGCAAAGGCAAACCGGTCAATTTCCAGGGGTACGATCTCAACGCATTCACGCTCCGGTTCCACTGTGAATACAAGGAGCCGCCGCCACCGACGCCTCCTTTGCAGGATGTTCAGATTCAGCGGATCGTCGACGCCATGTCGATGGTTCCGCCGCCGCCCAAGCCGCCACCCGAGCGTCGCATTCTGGGTCGCTGGGTCATCGCCGTCTTAGTGATTGGATTCGTCACTGCGTACATCGCATACATGCGTCTGCTCAAGCCTCTGCTCGAGCGTCTCGCGGCTGTTCCGGCACCCGAACCATTTAAACCGAAGGTGTCCTTGTACTAGTAATGGCGACGATGTCACCCATCGCGACTCTTACCGATTTTATCGACTCGATCAAGGAGAAGCTCACTGACGGCGAATACATCGAAGGCATGAACATGTGCAAGAAGGTGTTTGACAAGAAGGAGCGTGAAACCCCTTTGAAACTGTACCGGATGACTTACCTCCGCCCGTACATGTTCATGGATGAGCACTGTGACGATGAGGACTGCGACGACATGAAGTACTGCCTGAGTTTTGAGCGTACGACGTCACTGATTCAGCTTACGGATCGAGGAGCGGCTCGAATCCGTGAGACGAATCTATTTTTGGGCGACAAGGATGAAATGTCCGCGTTCGTCGACGTGGATGTGTTTCATTCCTTCCCGAACGAGTTTGACGAAAATATGGAGTGGTACGAGTTTCCTGTCATTACACTGGAGCTTGCTGATCCCCCTGCTATCGAGCCCGAGTCAGACGACGACGTTGACATTGCCGTGCACGCTGTTTAGCGGACCTACGGGTTGATTGTTTAGCGGGTCGACCCCAACCCTTCGGGTTGATTGTTTAGCGGGTCACGGCGAAGATGGGCTGGGCCGGCGCCTTGGTGCCCAGGGTGCGGTTCATCACCAGGAACACCACGATGGACAGCAGCGTCGTGAAGATGGCCGTCAGCAGGTAGTACACGCCGCCGTTCTTGGGCACGGACACCACCTGGGCGATGATAAAGCGGACCAGGTCCATCCACGCGATCGCGGCACCGAAGGAAAAGCCAGCCACGACAAAGTTGCCGGTCTGGGCGGTGAACTGGGAAGCAACGTCGGAAACAACTGCGCTCATTTTGATTTCTGTTCAGAAAAAAAATCATCGTCCGGAATGAAAGCCTCCTCCTGGACGATGACTGCATACTTAACCTTGGCCGGGAGCTCCTCGTCGCTGGTGTCGTCCTCGTCCTCGAACACGTGAAACTCACGCGTCGTATACCCCTTTAGGCTGACTCGTTTGCTTTGTCGGTAGCCAGCTTGAGGATTCTTTCGATCGGAGACTCTGGTTCCCACGAGTCCCATGTGTCTGCACACCTATTCATATTGACGAATATCTCTTCGTCGCCTTCGTAACGCGTGAACGGCTCTTCTGACTCGTCCACCTCTTCGAGCTCCTCTTCGTCGCTGTCCTCTTCGTCGTACGCCTCTGGAAATAAAGAGCCCACCTGGCGCCCCGTGACGTTCCGCACGGCATACATGAGGCCGTACGCAACATCCTTGCCAGTCACCGTGTCCCGACCACACGCCTTGGCATAGTGACTGGCGAGTACCATAGACGATTCCATGACGGGCAGGAGCAGATCAACGGCTGCATCCTCCATCGTACTAGAAGGCGGGATTTGGCATGACGACCCTGAGCGCAGCATTGTAGTGGGCCACGTCACGACACAGGGGACAGGTGATCGTCCACGTCGGAAACGTGCCATGGGCTGGGTGATAATGCATATGGGCTGGCGGCTTCATGAGCTTGCGTGTACACCCGAGGCACACTTCGTGGCGACACGCCAGGCTGTGCTTGCTCCCGTCGACTGCGAGCATCTTCTGGTAGCACACCGGACACTCTGGTACACCTGCACCGTCTGCCCCGAGGGCCGACACCCTGAGGATGCACGACTGACACGTCTCCTTGCCGGGATCGTCGTTGTGGCCGAGCAGATCCACTTTGCACGTGGTGCACAGACGCTTGCTCCCGAGGATGAAGAACATCTCCTGACGGAGCTCATCCGTCGTACACTGAAACCCCCTGAGGCTACGTGGCCAGCTCGACACGCCCGTATAGTACTTGACATCGTAGCGGGTTTCACTTCGGGTGGCGATTTTGAATCGAACTCCGTGCGGATTCGTATAGTCCATACGGTACGAGTGGTTTAAGTCTTTAAAACTCACCGGCACAGGCACGCCTCCTTCTTACGCTCGGTGCTGAGCAGCACGGCCAGAACCATCAGGACTGCGATGAGTGCCAATGCGCGTGACATTTATTCTCGGCCGAGAAATTAGTCGTCGTCGACGTACTCATTCTCACCCTCAAACTCATCCTCGGGATCCTCGTCGCCATCTTCGTCGTCGTCTGAAGGTGAGTCACACTCATCCTCTGACGGTTCGTAATCGTCGTCCGAATCGTACACCTGCTTGATCCAGCCGTCACTGGTATTGGCCGGCTCAAAACCCGCCTGCCCTTCATCGTCTAGGTATTCGACGACATAGTCGTCATCGATGTCGTACGGGTCAGATTCGTACCTGTATATGGTTCGTCCGTGATCCTTGTCCTCTGAGGCTGAGAGGTAGACGATCGTGTACGAGTTGTCACGCTCCTCGACGACCCGTGCCAGAAGAGGCACTGGCTTGGTACCACCGATATCCGTGAGAACTCGAACGAGCATTTTCTGTTTCGTTCACAAGTTTTTTAGACGCACATCGACGCGAGCAGACCGAGGTTGTCTGAAGACGGTTGTCGACCCCGGGCACAGGCTGGACAGCCCGCGAGGAACAACGGCGGTAACGTGTGCGTGTGCTCGATCGTCCTGACGCTCGACGGTATGATCGGTGCCGGTGGGGCGAGCGCACGCTGAACCGGCTTTTGCTTGACGTGCTGGTGACAATAGCCATTCTCCTTGGAGGCGTGCCGACACTGCTTCCCCTTGGCCGTGACGCCGCGACACGTCGAACTCTGCGTCTGGTCAATCACTGAGACGTCACGCAAAAGTTGACGCATCGAAATGTCGTACGTACGTGAAATCTTTTCGAGCATCTGGGACATGCGTTCGTTGACACGCTTCTCCACCTCATCTTCGAGGATCTTGAGCACATGCTCCATGGTGTATGTGCGCACCCTGTGTTTATGTTACTTAGAGCTGTGCCGAGAATAACAATCAAATGCCTGTCTGGCACGGTGTGAATCTAGAGAATGTAGAACAGGCTGGTGGTCGCAACGGGACCATGAAGTTTACGATTGACGGTGGAAAGCCGTTCCGGTTTCAGATTCCCAAGGGTCGCGTCATGTACAACGGCGTGTCCGAGTATGGCTCGATGACGATCGACGTCCCGGGCGTGTTTGGCACGTGGTGGCGCGAGTCGCTCGAGTCGGCACTCGTCGGCGGGCTCGTACCCTTCAACTCGAATCTCAAAGAGTCGGGCCTTCGGATCAAGGTGGACAAGTCGACTCAGCTGTTCAATGCACAGAAGGAGATTCAGTTTCAGGATGTCAAGGAGGGTCTTCTCGCCAATACGGTTGTGACGTGTATCATCGAGATCACCGGGACCTACTTTTTCAAAGAGGTTTTTGGTTTGACCTGCCGCGCCTACCAGGTTGTCGTCAACGAGGTGGAGCCACCGTCGGCCCATCCCGAGACGGTCGAGGAGGGTGACGAGCCGGTCAAGGGTTTCGCATTCACGGGTGTCTAGCGACGCTTCGTAGCGGGACGAGCAGCGGCGCGACGACGAGCAGCGGCACGACGACGTGCAGCGAGCGTAAGTCTGCGATAACTGCGCGCAGCCTTGGGGCTGTAGCGAGGACTGGCGTTAGGAGCGTTGGTTCGCCCAAGGGCAAAACTCAACACGGGGGAAAACAGTGGCATGGGCGTGCGAGTGGTCGGTCGGAGAGTATAGTTCATTTTTGGCATGGGCATGAATGCGTATGGCGGTGCCATCTCTCTTTATACATAAGATTGATTTTTTACATGGAGCGGCCGCTCAGGATCCGACGCAGCATGGTAGCCTGCGGGCTGATGCGACGCGTACCACCCATGTGGCCACGGCTGTACTTGGCGACCGGCTTGCCGCCCTTGTACACCTTGTTGTGGTGCTTGATCGTGTACTTGCTCTCACCCTTGGTGATGTGGGACACCTTGGGCATGTACGTGCGCGAACCGCCGTCCGTGCGCGTGAACATCTTACCAGCCTCGGACTTGAACACACGGCGACCGTGGGACAGGTAGCGGGTAGCAGTGTACGAAGGCATCGTACTGTTGGGCGAGAAAATTACTTCTTGGCCTCGAGCTTGGCCTCGATGCACTGATCGAGTAGGGACCCCTTGGTGGCCGGGACGAATCCCTCGAGGCCGAGCTTCTTGTAGCAATAGCCGAGCGCCTTGCCGCGCTTGGAAACATCCTTCTGCTGGGTGGTTTTCTTCGTGCCGGGCATTTTTACTATAGACGGCTATTTTTTTACCACAGGTGCCCGGGCAGCCTGCTTCTCCTTGACGCACATGTACAGTTTCTTACCGATCGGTCCCACGTTGAAGAGGACCATTCCTTCGATCTTGAGCTCTTTGCGACAGAGCTCAGTATCCTTGGCCCATGTGCTCTTCAGCCCTTGGCGCCGCTTCGCCTTGTCGACCACTTCGCCGCTGGCTGGCGATACCATGAGCTTCTTGCCAGTCAGTCCGCCTGTCGTCTTGACGCCAGTGTCCTTCGTCTTTTTGTACTCGTGGAGTGTGACGGCGCGGCTCGGCATTCTATACGTGGCATAGAAAAAACCCCTAAAGGCGTCACGCCCTACAAGAGTAATGTTCATGATCTGTTCAACCGGTCACCCCAAGTCGGCGGTAGTATGTGCCCAATTCATGCACGTGTTGTGCCGAACGACGTATGGTGGCGCTCATGCGTGAGCAATCGAGACGTGAAGGTGTTCCGCGTGCCCGGTTTGTTCACTGGACTCAACGCAAGTTTGGGCCGCTCGTGATTGAGAGGACGCGCCGGGATGGTCAGCCCGGAACGTCTTTGCCGTGCGTCGTGTGTCGCAAGACGCTCGATCGTATGCGCATGCCGTGGCGTGCTCACATCGATTCGCGCTGGGTCGACCAGACGAATGCACCCCCGTCGAAACCGACGACGAAACAACGGAACAAATGGGAGAAAAGTAGGTTACGTCGCGACCGATAGACGAGATGCGCGCGTGTATGATATACACTCGCCGCCATGGAGTGCTCAATCTGTTTCGGTGAGTGTGACAAGCCGTGCCGGTTGACGTGCAACCACGGCTTTTGCAAGGCATGCATCGTCCAATGGTTGGCGAGTCCGACTCAGCTTGAGGGGCCGAGCTGTCCCATGTGTCGCGGTCCGATTCTCTTCAAGGGTCTCCAAAAGATTCAGAGCGCGCTTGAAGAGAAGCGGTGGAATGCAGCGTACGACGACACGTATTCCGAGTTGTTTGACGAGCTCGTCACACACGAGCAGGGCTTGGCTGCGCGATGGACAGAAACGGCTGCCGAACAGCCGCCACGGCTCGCTGCGTTTTTCCTTCACATGGGACGACAGGTTATGACGGAGCATTTTGCCGATATGTTGCACACCATGGATCGCACATTCCAAGCTATGCGAGCGAACGGCGAACACCCCGAGCTCATCAAGGATCTTATTTTTGACGGCGACATCAACTACGAGAAGGAGGTGAAGCGCGCACGCCGCCACGAATGGAAGGGAAGGGAGCCGCACAGGATGCACGCGCCGCAGCGCCGCACGCAGATGCGCCGATTTGTTTAATGAGAAGAAGGGAACGTTCTCGTCATATATTTGAGCGTCCGACATACGTCCGAGTCCCGCGCGATCAGCGACCACAGGTACCCCTTTGAGCACATATGATAGTATGCCTGATCCGAAAGCCAGTAGAATGTGTGCCAGATCATGTACAGACCGAGTGGGCGTAGGAACGTCTTTATCTCCATGCAGGGACTGTGACTGCTCCTTTTAAGTGTACTTACGTTCGCGCGTGTTGAACGGAAGTCCGTTGAAATTGGTCGTGGCTGCGAGTGTGTACGCGCCCATGCGTGGCCAACGAATGACGTGTCCGACGTCGATGTTGATCGGGAGGGACGCCTTGCCGATGACATCCGCCCCGTCGCACGTACACCCAAACACCTCCATGGTGGTGTACGGACCGTCGGAACGAGTCACCGCCTCGGGTACGGCGTGGTCCATGACGATGCAGTTGAATGCCCCGTACAGCGACTCGTCAATTGTGACTGAGCCGGGCTTGATGCCAATCACCTTTGTATGGAGTTCGATCGCGTGTTCGACCAAAAACCGTCCTGGTTCGGCAATGACTTGACACGTGTCAAACCCGTGCTCAGTGAACGCCTTGTTGATTTCGACCGAGGCTGGTAGAATCGTATCGAGGTTCTCGGACGAGAACCCGCCTCCAATGTCGAGGAGGGTCGGCGTGAAGCCGTATTTTTCAAGTAACGTGAACGCACGGCGAGCCTTGGCGATCGCAAGTGCATGTGCGTCCGCCGAATTGGCAAACGATCCTACGTGAAAACTCACACCTACCACCTTGAATCCGTGTGCTCGCGCCGTGTCGGCGAGCACATCCCATTCGGATTCATCGGCACCGAATTTATTCCCCATGGGGCACCTGGCTTTTGGATCATCCGCCTTGATGCGGAGAACCAATTCCATGTTTGATGCGCCCGCACGAGTGATTTTCTGAATTTCGCAGACGCTATCGAACGTCGTTCGAAGAACCCCGCGACCGGCTACAGACACAATGTCTTCCGGTCGTTTACATGGATTGGCATAGATGATGTCTTTGGCCTGGGCTTGAACTTCATCCATGACGAGATTCACTTCGGCTGGGCTGGCGCAATCAAACGCCGCGCCACAGTCGAAGAGCGTCTGGACCACACGAGGGTCCGGACAACACTTTACGGCGTAAAATGGCCGTACAGTCGGAAACATGTGGGTCCATAACGTGAACGCTTGACGAACCTTCGACAAGTTCACATTATAGACCATCCAGAAGTGCTGGGACTTCTAGGGGGGGAGGACATTTTTTTCTTATGTGACCGACGAGGACGAAGAAGTGTGAGTAACTAGGCATGAATTACAAGCGCGTCTTGAACATCTTTGCGATCGTCCGCAGCTTCATGCTGGAAACCCCCGGCACCTGCTTGAGCAGCTTGGCATCCTTGAGCACGTCGGCGCACACCTGGGACTTGGCCACCTGGAGGTTCACGATGCTCTCCTCGACACTCGGCAGATCGTCCGACACGTCCTTGTAAATCAGCTTCTTGACCACAACCGCGCGCGTCTGACCCGTACGATGGGACCGGCCGATCGCCTGGAGTTCGGTTGCCGGGTTCCACGCGGGTGCCGTGATGTACACCCGGGATGCCTCCTGTAGATTCAGACCCACACCACCCGCCCGAATCTGGATGAGAAAGACTGCGTTGGGTGCCGCGATGCGAAACGCGTCGATGCGTCGCAGCCGCTCAGCCGAGTCCACGTTGCCGTCGAGCCGGTACACGGGGATGCCACGCTCAATCAGCATCTCCTGAATCCGGTCCGTCTCGCCCGTAAACTGGGTGAATACCAGCGCCTTTTCGTCCACGTGGCTCGCGATGAGGTCCATGAGCACCTCGTGCTTCTTGGAGCGACCCGTGTACGCCTCCGTATCAGTCTCATTCTTGAGTGCCATGCCATCCAGGTACAGCTGAGGCCACGTCATCACCTGGCGGATACGCAGGAGACACTCCAGAATCTCCATCGCATTCACGGGTTGTCCGTGGTGTTCCTTGATGAACCCCTGGCCAGCCAGGAACGCCTCGGTGTACAGCTGCTGCTCCTCGGGGTACATCTCGAGCTCGAGGTTTTCGAACGAGAGCGGGGTGGATCCGGTGCTGATGTCAGCCTTGGTTCGGCGGAGGACGTACTTTGTACGGATCGACTCATACTCGCGCGTGACTGTACCCTTCGTGATACCGAGGAAGCCGCACAGGGTGACAAAGTCGCGCATGCTGTTGAAGATGGGCGTACCGGACACGACCCAGCGAATAGGCGCGTCGAAGCTGCACAGGCACTTGCACAGCTTCGACTTGGGGTTGCGAATCTCGTGGCCTTCGTCCAGGATGAGACGGTCCCACTGCGTGCCCATGAGATCGGCCACGACAGAGTAGGGTGAGATTGCAAGACCCTCAAAATCAGCCGGAGGTGCCTCGCGCTTCGGTCCATCGAAGACGTACACCTCGAGGCCTGGTGCAAAAGTCGCCACCTCAGATTTCCACTGGGCGACGATCGACTTGGGAACCACCACCAGCGTGCGTCCCATAGGGTTGCGAAGCATAGTCTCGATAAGCTGGATCGTCTTGCCGAGTCCCATCTCGTCGCACAGGAAGCCACCTTGCGGGCCTGTCGCGGTTTCGCGCCCAACCATCCAGTCGACACCAAACTGCTGGTAGTCAAAGAGCATTTTGTGGCGGCGCGTCGGAAAGTGGAGAGCTGCGTCTAGCGAGCTTGACCAGTGTGGACAAAACCTCCTTTTCGCTTTTCGCCCAAAAGGACCTATGGTCCTTTTTTCTCAGGCTATGGTAGGTATGTCGAACGCGAATTACGCGTCACTTGACGTCCAGCCAGGTGCATCTCCAAACGAAGTAAAAAAGGCGTACCGTAAACTTGCGCTGCGCCATCACCCAAACAAGGGTGGCGACCCCGAGATATTCAAGAAAATTGGCGCTGCTTTTATGGCAATCGAGAACGCACCACCGGCAAAGAACAACGGTCAGCGCACGCGTGTCGCCGGTAATATCACGGCATTCAAGGCCAAGGTGATCAACGACTTTTTCAGAAAGAATAAACCGGCGAAGCTCGTTCCTGGTCCAAATGGGAACACGACGCTTGCGGTCGTACCTGCAAACGTAAAGACGAACAAGCCGACGCTCGCCCTAACAAACGTACAGGGCGAACCTCATAAGGTGATCGAGGCGCCGGCCGCAGTGCATGAAGCTGTCGTAAACGGGAAAGCGTCAACGAATTGGAACTTTCCCAACCCGACATGTAATAACGCGATACCCAGTTTATGGAATCGCCTGAGGGGAATCAAACGTCCTTCCATGCCAACGATCGGCCGTCCTTCCATGCCGTCCTTTGGTTTCGGCGGCTTGTTCAAGTCGTCACGGCAGAAGGCGATCAATGCCGGCAACTTTATACCACGTAATACATTCAATAGTGGCCCGAGGAACGGGTTTGAGTTCAAG
>Ga0102859_1000225_pt1 | contig 12593 bp, 28 predicted proteins | sample Colrivmet1371B02_FD_78439 | JGI IMG/M metagenome (GOLD analysis project Ga0102859, IMG submission 78439) | Estuarine microbial communities from the Columbia River estuary - metaG 1371B-02 | ecosystem: Environmental > Aquatic > Marine > Intertidal zone > Estuary | place: USA: Columbia River...
GCAAATTGAAATGCTGTTGTAAGTTGTTGAAGTGTGGCCATAAGGCGTAGCCATTGATCATACTCAATGTCCTGATTAAACTGTAATCCAATATCGGTTACGCTAACGGCGTCTGGAATACTGCCAATATAAACTAATTCATCACTCATTTTATTTCCTTTATGGATACAAAAGGACCACGGTGTTGATGTCCGTGGTCCTTCATTTGGTAGTTGTGCCCCGTTGAATATTGGTACGGGACACAGCAATCTTACTCTTCAGTATCGGTTGCTGTCAATGATTTAATGCTGAAGTTTTCAGATGCTTCAGTCATACTGAATAACTCAGGATACTCTTCAACCAATGTGAGCTGTACTTCTTTCGGTATCTTGCTTTTGTATACTTTGTGCTCAACTTTTATGGCATCAAGAGATAAAGGTATGACATATGCTGCTTTCTCTTCGTTAAGTATAGAAAACGTAGGAGCTGATGTGCGAAATGCTACTTGACCCCATGGGCACTTCCATGTTTTAGACTTACCAGTTAGTTGCTGCTTAGCAAAGTCTGCAATCTGTGTGCCATAACGTGCTTGTAGCCATGTCACCTTACGTTCCTTGTCTTTGACCATGGACTTATAACGATCTACTACTGATTGCATAGCCAGTTGCTCTGCTTTTAATTCAGTCTCGTATTTTAGTAAACGCTGTAAAGCTAAAAGAACGTCATCTTCTGTTTTAAGTTCCTCGCCTAACCAGCCGTCAACTGGACCGGCATATTCGCCGGTCTCAATCTCGTAGTAACTATCGCCAATAATGTCAAACTTATTTGGGTCCAATTTAATCCTCCTCTGCCAAGAACACCGACTCTGCTTCTTCCGGTGTATTGAAACCTTGCAATACTTCTACTACAAGGCGTAAGTTCTCGTCTGTTGTATCGATGTGTCCAGCCAACTTAGTAAATACACGCTTCATGTCTGATGGCGTAATACCAGAACCCCAGATTCGCTTGCACTCTAAACCAAACTGCTTACCCGGCGTAAGTGTGGAAGCCTTACTTGTTTGTGGTGCGTCAACAATACGCATATCACCAGCTGGTGTAACAGGCTCTTCTAGCTCCTGAGCAAACAATGTTCCATACCCACACAAGGCTAATGCTCGCCCAATGGCGCCCGTTTCTGCCTTCTCTCGGTAATCAGCAAAGTGCTTTTCATGTTCTGTTTTATGAGCAGTTGCAATACATATGTGCTGCGGATGACATATCTGAGCATGAAATGTGCAATAGTCAGCACCGGATAAATCCGGTACTGCTTTTGTTATTATGCTCCAGTCTGGATGGTCTTCACGGAACCATGCAATGCGAGCTGCAACGGGCAAGTATTGCTTGCCTTTAAGATTAATAAAATGATCTCTTGGATTAAACATCATTACTTCTTTCTTTTTGAACCATTGTGTCGTGCATTATTTTGCTCCAACCCATTTCGTGTCGTAAATTAAATTTAGTTTCATCAGTATGTACATCAGTAAACTGTTTAACTAATTGCATGAAAGGAGAACAATGCAAAGTATAAAAACCTTCAGCAAAATCATTATCAAAACTTCCTGAATACAAATTTAATTCAGCCATCAACAAGACTGGTGTTAATGCAACAATTACTGCATCATCTTGTGTGACAATTTCATCTTTGTATTTAGCATATAACCAAACATTTGTTGGATCAGTGACAAGCCGTTGAGTTGGTACATATGTTGTTGATATTTGTATGCCTGATGTAATTCCAGATAACAGCATTAATTTACTGTTGTAATTAATAGCTCTGTACATACTGAATAATTCAGCACACGCTACATATTGTAATACGTAATCATCTGGTCCTTCACCATTGTTATTTAAATATTCAATTGCATCCAGTTTATTTGTCCATACATTACAAAATAACCATGCTCCTAAAGGAGTACACGATACAGATTTATTTTTTGTTGTTGATCGAGCTATATAGCACATTTCATGACTTTCCAAGTCTAGCCAAACGTCATGATTATCTAAATCCATAGGCCAACGTCGTTTTATATCCAAGTTACTTTCTCCAATTTACTTTCAATATTTAATCTATTATCTATAGACATTACTTTTTGTATTACATCTTCTAGTGTTCTACATATTGTAGTTATTTCTTTGTCAGCAAAATCTTGCTGTTCTTTTCGCACAACTCCTTTCTCTGTTTTTAGTTCTATTCCAACAGCAATACCTTGCCATTCTTTTTTGTGCACATATATGTCTGGTGCACCTACTGTGTTGCCTTGCCATCCAGTTGAATGATGATAGCTTTTACATGTAGGGCATCGAGTTTTACCGCGTGACTTGCCAACTTCTATGACAATGTAGCCACATGCAGTTAGAAGGGTTTTGACTTGCTGTTGGAATACAGCTTCATTACTACGTCTCATTACTTACGAATAAACTTTTCCTGTGCGTATAAAGCTAAGAATGCTATTACGATAGCAATAAGTCGTAGCAAACATCCAATTCGTGGATTATCTTCTGACCTCAAAATGTAAATACTCCCACACTTTATCAATGTGGTCTACTTTTGAACCGTCAGGCCATATAAGGTAACCTGCCACTTTCATAGCAACCTTTGCTGACAATGCTGTCGGCGCTCGCAATAATAATCGTAGTACTTCTGGATATAACATTGCATTATGCAACGCCAATGTTGTTGACGGATGCATATTGCTGTACTCATACTCTGCAAAACGTTCATATTCATCACCTGTGATTTTAAATTGTGTATTGTTCTGTGTTTCTTTAGTTAAGTCATTGTCTATGTGTGTCTTACATAGTAGTCTCCATTTCCACGCATTATTCATTAGAGCAATGATGTGCTTGCGGCTCCATGTAGACCAACTATTTGGTGACATTAATGCATATACACGAATGTCTCCTTTCATATTTTTTTGTTGCGCAAGTATGATCCAGTGTTGGTATATAACTTTTGCAACAAATTGATTACTTACCGTCACGCTGTAACCTACACCTTTAACGGTATACGCTACAGCATGATGATTACTTCGTTTACGTGTTGGCATTAAAACTTAGGATGCAACACACCCTTATGGCGTGTTACACAATAACCACACTTCCATGGTGGCGTCCATTTACCTGATAAGAACTCATCAACAAGCTCGGCTACTGTAACTCGTGTTAATGTGGACTCATCAAACATATTTTTATTTTTGTCTGTAATCCATATAATCTGATCATTACTCCAAAATAAGTTATCTATGGTTCGTATATTTTCTGCAGACTCAGGAGTACCATCCCAATCCTTTGGCATGCGGAAAGTAGTAACCTTAAGTCTCCATTGTGGCCACGATAATGAAACCACACCATTCAATCCAATTAATGGTTCTAATTTATCCCAACCATCTTTGTAATCACTGTTCCTCTTCATTGCATTCAACAAATTAATTAATTCTTGTAACATAAAACCCTTTCAATAAATAAATGTAATACTTGTATTGTATCGCATGTGTCAGTCACACATACATTCTTCTTCCCAACCATTGCAACACTCGCATGGTGTATATCCCATTGCTTGTTTGTCATCATCAGTTAGCTCATCATTTGATCGTTGTGCATATGTGATGACACCTTTTCTGGAATATATTTCACCAATAAAGCACATGCCGGGTTCGTTGTAATACAAATCAAACTTTAAATGTGGATACTTAGCAGCCATGGTTGTAAACCAATTGGTAGGTGGTCCCCATGCTGTATCAAAGCCGTATCGCACATCACGCTTAATGCTTATAAGCTCTTGACAAGTAACTGCATTCCACTTAGTGCTCCAATTGTTTATAGACCAGTTGTAGTTTGTGTTGCCATCTTCCTCATCTGGCATAGGTACTGAACCATTAAAGTCCACACCTTCGTTCTCTTTGCTTGTGTTCTCTAGCACCCATTGCTTTCGTTGCTTTGCTGTGCCACCAAATATTACTAATGTGTTATCGCACCAATTCGGCATTGTGTTACTCCTTATCCGTAAACTATCTCACCAAAACATATTCCTTGAAGCAGCGCGTCAATCACATCTTGATCAACCTGTTGCTCTTCTTCAAAGGATCGATCACTTTGCATCCATGATTTTTTAAGGTTATCTAAAACATCGAGTGGAGATATTGTATGTATCTCACCTTCGTCATCATGTATGTCTATGTACCAAAGGTCAGGTTTACTAACCCAAGCTGCATGCCACTTCTTGACCCACTCACAGTGATGTAATCCTTCTGTGATTTGGTCATACCAAAACTCGTTGTCGATACTACCTACTACCCACTTGATGTGTGTGTCACTTGCTTGCATTTCGTTCTATCTCCTCTATTGCTTGTGTAAGCCGATCCCAATTCGTACCAACATGAGCATCAAATGTGTCGTGTAATACTTCGACTACACCTCCCCATTTATCCCAGTTGTCTGCTGCAGACTGTGCAAGTTCATGCCCAGTTGGGTATCCACCATCAGTTTTTAGTTGCAATGCAAAATCATATGGTCCCCATATCTCAATGTAAAACTGCGGGTATTTCTCCCGCAGCCATCGCAACTCGTTCTGGAAGTTCTCTTCGTCTTGATCAATCTCTTCTACTGTCATGGCACTGGCCACCCTTCTGGTTCTTCTAACTTGCATGCAAGACCTATGTCATGCGCACTGAATATGTCATTCCACTCGCTGTATGTAGAGTCATTGATGTACTCCCACATAGCCTCATTGAATTCCTCTACAGTCTGTTCGTGATACACGGACTGAACTAAGGCGAGAAACTTTACGATCTCATCTTCCGTAACTTTGACTTCGCCTTGTATTTCTTCTTCGTTGATAAAGCAACGTACTGCTGCATCGGTATATCGAACGACGCACGTATTAAAGATACGCCTGCCAAGTGCGGCCATGAAGTATGCGCCATTGGCTGGCGATAGGCACTCACCGTCTTTGGTGTAGTGCCCTTGTCCGTCCCAGTGGTCAGTTGACCATTCGTCGTTGTCTGCTATTGAATAGAACATGTTTATTTACCTTGTGTTTAATTAAACCCAGCGGGATGCTGACCCGTGGGCGCGGATGACGATATCGCTATCACCATCACATTGGAGAGACTTGGGGCAACGTACGCAAGTCATATGCACCATCTGCAACATGTTACGCATCTTCCTTGCCTCGTTGATGAATGGGTCACTAGGACATTGCTTCATGCCACGTGCATAAGCTGTGTGGCGTCGGTTATCGTAGTCTTCGTGTGGCAAGACTGTGAATGTACCCCAGCCAGCTTTACTAGCCTCTGCTTGATCGGCATAAGTATCGCATGAAGCTTGGATGATTCCCTTGAATGGCTGTGCAATCGGGTCACGCCACTGGTGTGTGTAGCCTCGATGCCCATGGCTGTATCTAAGCATGTCATTCCATATAGGGAATGGAGCTGCTACAGGGTCACCGTATGACCCTATGCGTAACTCTTTGCCAGATACCCAAGCAATCGTAGCGCCGACGATGCTAGACACTACTGGTACGTTGCCTCGTTGGAATGATTCCCATACAGCAGTAGTGCCTTTGCCAATGTTGACGTAACAGGTACGCACACGTTTGTACTTGCCAGTACGTGGGTCTTTCTTCCAAGTCTTCATATGCTTGCAGTTGCCACAGATACATACGTCTTGACCTGAGTCAATGGCATCTTGTGGATGTATGTTGCGCATGATGATGTATGTCTGCAACATATCTCCTGTCTTGATATTCCAGTCATCGTTGTTTGTCTGGCAGTTAGACATACAGACAATGATCGGTTGTGTCTTAGCCCATAGTAACTGACTCGGACCATCATAGATGCAGTATGTGTTGTGCTTTGGCTTCATGTCTTTGCCATTGCGTACGTTAGTGAAAAGGGCTGGATTTGCATCCAGCCCGAACTTAGCGAGGTATTGTTGTGCTGTCATTAGTTTTTTTCTTTATCTTTGTTTTCTGCTACATGATCTAAGTAGTTTGTTATTGCGCCTTCTTCTGTCCAGTTGGCGTCGTATGTGTCATCATTTTCTGTTACTGTTTTAAGTATCTCTCTCCAATCTACATCACGTAATTCATTGTTGATGACATCTGTGAGATATGTGTTAGCTATGCCATCAATCAATTCGCCATACATTTCTTCAAAATATTCTTTGATATGTTCTAGCGCATGATTCTGCTTTTCATGTTCCTTGTGTTCGTGATGCCAGTTGTATATGTCCTCGCTGTGATGCAAATAAAACAACCATGTTGCGTGATTTGTCCAGCCGTTGTATGTACTCATTTGTTTTGTCTTTCTTCTGTTACGTTGTTCGTTGTTTTTGATTCGATAAATGTGTGTAGACGATAAGTTGTATTTAGCTGCAAGTGCAACTACACTTACGCCATTATTTGCTTGATGTCGTATTGACGCTGTTTGTTTAGGCGTCAGTTTTCTAGATGGCATTACTCGTAGTGTGATCTCTCTGTTACTTGATTTTCACCGGGGAACTTCTCTATGATTACATTATATGAACTTGGCCCATCGTATCCATGATCATCGACGTCCTCACCTCGTACATAAGCACGTACACATACACGTAAGCATTCTTCGTAATCAAATGTTTTTTCTTCACGTGACATCTCTTCGCATCGTAATTGCAGTTTTTCTTGTAGTTTTTCAGCTGCCTCACGATTGCTGCATCTAATATATTCTTTGAGTATGTACAAGTTGCCCCACCAACCTCCTTCCTCTGGGCCACCGTAATACGGCTCGATGCTATACATAGAAACAATGCACTCTTCAGCCTCTTGTGCATCAGCCATGATCTCATTCCATGCTTCTATCATTATGTTGTCAGTCATCTACTCGATCCTCCATTACTGCACGTAACTGCTTGAATGTCTTGCCTGTGTTAGACAAGTACAGACCACCAAACCCAACCATTGCATGACGCTCACTGTAGAGTCTGAGTTGTGTGCCATCATCGTTTTGCTCAACACCTCGACGTAAAGCAACACACCCAATCATTACTGCCAGCTCACGTCGCACAGTAACCTCTGTAGGTTGTGTTCTGTATGTCTTGAGGTAGATGTTTGTCCTGCGGTTAGGGCTTGCATCACCGTATGTAGACCAATACTCATACTTGTAAACTACTGGGTCTTCTGCTTTCATTTTGTATCTCCAATTTCTTTAGCTGGACCTTCCAACATGTCGTCAAACAGATGTTTCATTTGTTCAATGGATCTATCTCGTAGGTAAAACGGACTTTGCTCAAATGATTCACGATATCGATTTTGCATAAAGTTTTTATTCCACGCAGCCTCTGTGTCTTTACCGCAATTGGTTTTAAGCCCAAACCAATACGTGCGGACAGCGTGTTCAGTTAGAACTAAGTGTGGATGTTCATCACCAATCCATTGCAAGCCAAACTTGTCAATCCAAATACGGTCATGAGTACGTCTCATGTCTGTGGTATCTGCCATACACAAGGCATTCCATGTCTTGTTGATTAGGTTAAACCTGCGTATGAATACATCTATTGTTTTGTCATCCATCTCCCATCCATGACGAGTATTCATGGTGAGCCAGATGATTTGTTCTGTAATGCGAGCAAGTTCTTCACGAACGATGTCAGGACATTTTGTTGTGTCGTATGTAAGTGCCATAATTAAATTCCTCTTAGTGTGTTTGCTTCTTGTTTCATCAAGTCTTGTACTATCTCAATCAATAAATCGCTTGGCCCATCAGCTTCAACAAGCAGGTCAATGCTTGCTTCTTGTACGGCTTCAGATATTTCTTGTGGTGTGTAATCGTAGTCAAGGTCAAAGTATTCCCAAAGACTAAAGTCAGGTAGATCAGTGCTATCAAATCCAATAGTCTTTGTGAGCAGCTCATCTACGAGTTTACGAAACGCTGGTTCTGTGTATTTCATTGTGTTACCTTTGTATTGTGTAATGTGCGTTGTCAGTGAGTCGCACCCCTCACATCTAACTAGTCTTTGTGTGACAGACGTTGGTAGTTAGTTACAATCGTCTTGCTGACTTGCTTCTCAAAGTCTGGCATTGCCGTAGCAACATACTTCCAGAAGTCAAAGGCAATAGTCGGCAACTTCACATCTATGATGATGCGCTCCAGTGTCTGGATTGCCTCATCAATCTGCTCTTCAAGAGTCTCGCTGTTAAGCTGAACCTTGATGATCTTGCTCATGAATGAAGATGTTTCACGGATATCCTTATAAGGACGCAATGTCATAGTCAGTTCAATTTGAACAAGAGGAATAGGATGAAGAGTCTTCTCTTCACCATTAGCTACGTCCATACGCAGCTTGTACTCCATTGAGATGTGATGCCCGTTGAGTTCAACGGTTTCATTATGCTCTACTGTGTGGTAGCCACCATAAGAGCGCAATGTACCATCTGCTACTTTAGCAGGAACAGCGAGAAGAGTTTCGGTGAAGTACTTTGTGTACAATTCGATAGACATGATGTGTTTCTTTTCTATGCGTTGTTAGTGAGACGCACCCCTCACACAAACATTAGATAGCGATTTTGATGTGGAACGAAAACTCGTGGTCAGTTATGTTTTCTTTAGCTCTTATGTAATTCATTATCATTTCTGATTCAACTTGCTCAAGATTAAGAGTTACTTCATCAAGATCAATCAACACATAAGTGAGCGGATTACTGTCTTCTTTAAATCTTTCCCACATATGATCATAATGATCTTTTGTAATTAATTTCTCTTTTAACAACTCTTCAAGTACGAGTGAACCGTACAAAACTACTGGTACAAATCTCATTAAAATACTTTCCTTCTACTTACTTTAGCTTTGTCAGTTACGATGTTCATGTAAACAATCATGAACGGCTCAAATTCATATGTATGCTCAAGGCATCTTGAAATCCTGATGTGCATGATTTCTGGTTGCATGTATACAAGATAACGAGCCACTGTTTTTGCGACAGTGGCATTATGAAAGACACCAACAGGGCCGATTGCTCGGCCCTGAAAGTCATACTGTTGATTGTGGTATGTATATTTAGGCACTTGTGTCTACCTCCTCCCATCCAGTGGATCTAGGCATTGGCGTAATTGAATAAAGCCATTTTGTATAAACAACTCGCTCATCATCGGTGGGGTCCGCATTGTGCCAAAGATCAAAACCTTGTCGGTTACGTGCGTCATGTGGAACATGAGCATCGATAAAGTCAAGTAACTCTGCACAATGTTGACGAGCATCGCGATCAAGAAAGCGTTGAAAGCTTGGCGCTAACAATATAGTTTTCTCCAGTCCACCACCGGGATGGATATGAAGATAACTGAAGTTGAGAATGATTTTTTTGTGATGGTGAAGTGGTGGCATATTAATATCCTCGTAGTTCTGCACGTTGACGATTAAATTCTTGTGCTTTGTTAGTGTTGTAGTTGAGCATGAATTGATACTGTGTCTCAACATCATCAGTATCTGGAAGCTCATCCTTGAAATCACTTTTAAGGTGTTTTTGCAAACCCATGTTTGCCATCATGTTCATAAAAACCATGTCGTTGACCCACTTCCAGTAGGCAACTTTCTTTTCTTCTATACTCATTGTGTTTTTCTTTCATGCGTTATTGGTGAGACGCATCCCTCACGTCTAACTATGGGATGACTACGATGCCGTGTACTTCAGCTGCTTTAAGTTGGTACACAGTGTCTACAAAGCAGTTGATCCATTCTTTAAGTTGCATAAATGTATATGTTTGCTCAGTCATTGAGCTTGTATATTCAACATTAACTTCATCTAAGTATCCAACTGTCCTGAGTATCCATTGACCATCGTGAATGCTGGCATATATAGAAAACAGAGCCGGGGTCATGCGTTCATGTTGCATGTACAGCTTAACTTCTAACGTGCCGTTGATATTTATACGGTGTTTTGTGCGTCCATTTTCACTGTTATGGAACTCAACACCTGTGATCAGTTCACCCGCTGCTTGTTCATATGTTTTGATTACGTAACGTGCCAACTCATGGGCACTAATGATTTGTTTATTCATGATCTATTCTTTCTTGTGCTTGCCAAACAGATTTACAAAACCAACCTGCTAGATAGATAAGTGATGTGATGATAACAAGGGTGCATCCTATGATTATTGTCATACTTTTCGCCTTCGTCTGTCACTTATAATCATTCGTCCAATAACACGTCCTTCAGTAAAACTGGTACGTTTGAATGTGTCAAATGCTACGTGAGCTTGTTCTCCCGTGCGGAGAAGATCGAATGGTAATTCATCTAACTCACCACCTTTCCATTGACCATTTGATTTCATAGTGATACGTGGGTATCTCACAATGATTCGATGGTCTTCTATACGTGAGCACCATTGGTTATTTGGTGCATCTAAAGAAGTAACCACCCCGATAACATCGGGGCGGCGTACATTGCGAACACGATCGCCAATACTAAGAGGCATTGGTTGTCTCCATAATCTGGTCACTTGCTTTGTTGAAAGCTTTGTAAATACGATGGACGATAGCAATATCACGTTGATGAACTTGATTGCCCATAACTTCAAACAGTTTCTCTTTCAGTTTGACACTGCGGTATGGGTCGTACATATAAGTGTTGAGTGTTGTGACTTTCACACCGCACAGATGTGCAATGAATGTACGGTCAAGAAGCACGAGTGCTACTTCCCATAGCTGTTCTTCTGCTTTAGTATTCTCAATGGTCAGAATACCTGCCTTGACGAGTGACGCTTTCTGCTCATCAGTGAGTGCGTCAATGTTTGCCTGTGTCCATACTAACTTTCCCATATCTAAACTCCTTGTGTCAGATGTATTATAAGTATTACATTGATTGTTATTCAATATATGAGGGGGGTAGTATCTGACCCCTCCCCCCAGTAAAAATTAGAGGGGTGTAATATTTAACCCCTCCCCTACACTACGCACAGTTGGCCAGATAGTCTTGTCTTGTGACGTCTTCCCAACTGCCATCACCACGGTACAAACGAACGTTCTGTTCGTAGTCAAGACCATCAACAGTGGTGAGCTTTGGATGTGCCCACTCACCAGTTGCATCAAAGTACTCACGTACTACACGCTCAGCGTGATCGATGTCTTCAAACAACAACACCCAGTGCTTGCCATTGTCATCTGCGTGAACTACAAAGGTTCCTTCTTTGTGCTCATATTGTGTCCATCCTTCATCAGTTGTAGAACCGATGAGTTGTCTTGTTGTGACACCGCCGCCCTCAACAAACAGGGCATACAGTAAATTCGTGTATTTCATTTGCTTTCCTCGTCATACTTACCAAACTCCTTGATGGCAGCCTCGTTAGCTGCAATCTGTTTGCGTTCTTCTGCAACAACTGTAAACCATTCATCGCGCAGTACATTCATGCGGTCGGCCACATCGTGACCAGTCATGTCTGTATTATCAAGATTACTAACCATAAGGTCTGCCACTTTAATTAGTTCTTGCTTGCTGCCGTACATCGTATTGATCCAACCACCAACGTGCACGTCGTATGCTCCAGTGTCGTGATTATAATCACACTGCGTGTCCGACATCGTGTCGTAGATGACAGCCGAATCAGTAAAACACCGACTACCCAACGTGTACCACGCTAATGCTTCATTCCACTCTTGCTTCAACACAAGCACCATTGCACACTGGAAAAACATACGAGCGTCAGTCTGCTCGTACTGGTCTGTGTACGGTTTGTTATTAACGATGGACCAAAAATAGGTGCGCTTGTACAGCGTGTCAAGAAGCATGTTCTTGATGTTGCCTTGAATGTCCAGCTTACCGGACTCGGACACGATGTTTCCGACGTACGAAACAGTGATATCTGTCATGATTAAACTCCTTATTTCAAACCAAACATTGGGCTGATTACTGCTGCAGCAAACAACAGCAAGAGAATCAAATTGACGAGGACTGCGACACTGCAGTCCTTTTTATATTGTGTTTTATTCATAATTAAACTCTATTAAAAGGGGAGGCTTGCGCCTCCCATCAAACGATTACATCCAGTTGAGTGTTGCGTCTGCAAACTCATTGAAAGATGTATTGCACAGGTAATGTGCAATCTGTGTCTGTGGCATGATGAATCCGATCTTGAATTCAAACGTATGCCCACCCAAAAAGTTAATGGTCACAAAACGCTTGCGACCACCAACCATTCTCCAACCACGATATGCGAGTGTCTTCACTTTGTTACCTCTCCATTGACCAACTTGTCGTTGGCTATCTCTAACATCTCAACTTGCTTCTGTACTTGAAGCTCTGCGTCCATACGCTTTCCTGTCTGGTACGCAATAGCACCAAGCAAGAAGATACAGATGACACACATCCCGACGAACACGTCATTGCTTGTGACGTACGTTGTTCCGAACTTATATACTTTCATAACTAAACTCCTATTAGACAGACGTGAGGTAAACCTCTTAGGGATGCATGGTTATTCCACGCACCCCAAAGAACATCACCGATTGATAGTGACCTCTGCGGTCGTGTAGTAGAATCCTGATTCCACCTTGTGCTTGAAGATCCATACACCATCAATCTCAACCATGTTTTTCTCACTCTCAATGAA
>Ga0102859_1000227_pt1 | contig 12577 bp, 19 predicted proteins | sample Colrivmet1371B02_FD_78439 | JGI IMG/M metagenome (GOLD analysis project Ga0102859, IMG submission 78439) | Estuarine microbial communities from the Columbia River estuary - metaG 1371B-02 | ecosystem: Environmental > Aquatic > Marine > Intertidal zone > Estuary | place: USA: Columbia River...
CTGTTTCTTTTTACCCCGAAAACGCCTCAACAAGTCATTATCGGCTTGAATCGGATGAGAACTAGTCATGACGGCTGAAACAGGCTCTATCGGGCTGCAAACGGCTGAGGTAGGGGTTACAGAACCTCGTTATGGCTCCCAAGTGCCTAGAATCAGGTCTAAGCCTAGTGATCTGCCTACTCGAGGCGATGAGATGATTCAGTTCTGCATCGATATCGGATTCCCTTTGCTCCCATGGCAACAGCAACTAGCTCGAGACTGTTTACGCTACAAGAGTGATGGGCGTTGGCTGCACCCACTCATAGGCATCATGCTTCCCAGGCAACAGGGTAAGAGTACCTTCATGGCGTTACGCATCCTGTTCGGCATCTATGTTCTAGGTGAGAAGATGCATCTTGCCACGGCTCACAAGCTAACTACCTCATCTGAAATCTTCTTCAAGGTCTCGGAGATAATCGAGAACAGCCAACTACTCCTGGATAACTTTGCAAAGAAGTACGAATCTAAAGGATCGCAGGAGATTCGATTTAAGAACAAGGCTCGTTACCTAATCAGAGCCGGCAACTCAGCTGCTCGAGGTATTGCCGCACCCGATGTCATCCACATTGACGAATTGCGTGAGTTCGATACTGAAGATGTCTGGTCATCGATGCGATTCACTCAGATGTCTAATCCCAATCCGCAGGCTTATGTCTATTCCAACGCAGGCCATGCCAATTCAGTCCTATTGCATAAGTTCAGGGAACGCGGCCTTGCAGCTAGTGAAGGAGCCGATGATTCTATTGGTTGGTTTGAATGGAGTGCTGAACCCGGAGCAGAGATAACCGATAAGGAAGCCTGGTACCAGAGCAACCCATCCCTAGGCCACACAGTCCATGAGGACAATATCAAGGACAGCCTTTCAGATCGTGAAGATATTTTCCGCACGGAAATCCTTTGCCAATTCGTGTCGATGATTAATCCCGTGATATCAGAAGCGGAATGGAAGAAGTGCAAAGTCGATGACCTGCCTCAGTTAAATGTCGAGCACGATACTTGGATGGCAATAGACCTTAGCCCGGACAGGAAGCATGGCAGCCTTGTTGCAGGCCAGCGCATCGATGGCGATAGGTTCATGGTCAGCCTTCTCCATACTTGGTTTAACCCAGTTAACCTAGATGACAAAGAAATGGCTAACGATATTGCTTACTGGGTGCGCAAGTTCCCGGTTAATGCCGTTGCCTACAGCAAGTCAACAGCCTCAGCCGTTGCAGCTCGATTAGCACCAGCCGGAATTCCTATCCATGAGATTACAGGCCAGGAGTATCAGCAATCTTGCGATGAATTCGTCTCGGCGGTCTCCAGCCTTCGCCTTGCACATTCAGATCAAGAAGAGTTGACCAAGCAAGTTCTCAGCGCCGTTAAATTAACCCGTGGCGATGGCGGTTGGGTTATGGGCCGTAAGGCTTCAGGAATTGTGTGCGGTGCGGTTGCTTCAGCGATGGTTACTCACTTTGCGACACGCGCTGAATCTGAAGTAGACATTCAGGTAGGATAATGTCTAGACAGTAGCGTATAATATGTCCAATGGGAATCCGGGACATTTTTACATCATCAAAGCCAGCAGTCGAGGTTACAGTCGACGCCGCTTCTACCCCTGCGCCGTTTAATAACACGGCTTCATTTAATCCTTTCGTATTCACTCAATCAGTTGCCAGCCGTCAACAGGCTATGGCGGTTCCAACTATTGCAAGAGCCCGTAACATCATCTGTTCAACTCTTGCAGCTCTTCCACTCGAGCAATACTCGAAGGTCGATGGATCACACATGGGAACACCGGCTGTTATCAATCAGCCAGACCCACGCGTTCCCGGTTCAGCAATTTACGCATGGCTCGCAGAAGACTTACTCTTTCATGGGGTTGGGTACGGCCAAGTTCTCGAGCAATATGGGGACACAGGAAGAGTTCGTGCCTGGACTCGCGTTGCACCAGATCGTGTAACAACTAAACTTAATCATCTTCAAACAGAAATCGTTGGCTATCAAGTAGACGGCTCAGTAGTTCCTACTCAAGGAGTCGGTTCACTTGTAGTTTTCTACGGACTTGACGAAGGCGTGCTTAATCGTGCAGGGCGTACTATCCGTGCAGCTCATGCCCTGGAGCAAGCAGCCGAAACTTTCGCTAAAGAGCCAGTACCATTACAAGTTCTAAAGTCTAATGGCACCAATCTTCCAGCAGAGCGTATCTCTAAACTTCTCGAGTCATGGAGAACCGCTCGCCTTACAAAGTCAACTGCGTTTCTTAATGCAGATGTTGAATTGCAGGCGTTGGGCATCGATCCAGCCAAACTACAGCTGAATGAAGCTCGTCAATATGTCGCTCTGGAATTGGCTCGCGCCTGCAACCTTCCTGCATATTTCGTAAGCGCAGAAACTACCAGCATGACATACAGCAACTCAGTATCAGAGCGCCGTTCACTTATCGACTTTTCTATGAAGCCAATTCTTGCAGCTATTGAACAGCGTTTATCTATGCCGGACTTCTGCCCGTCAACTGGTGAGATTCGATTCAGCCTAGATGAATTCCTACGATCTGATGCGCTTGCTCGCGCCCAGGTCTACGAGATTCTTAATCGCATCGGTGCTATGAGTGTCGAGCAGATTCAAGAAGAAGAAGATTTAATTGATAACAAGGAGAACCGATGAAGATAACCATGCCATACGCCATCACAGCGGCGGATGCAGAGTCTCGCATTATTGCAGGCCGCATCGTTTCATGGAACGCTGAAGGCAGCACATCAGCAGGCCGCACTATGTTCAAAGAAGATTCCATCACCATGGCTAAGAACATCAAGCTAGTTCTTCAGCACGATGTCACTCGCCCATTAGGCAAGATGGTTTCATTTGAAGCAGATGCAACAGGCATCACAGCAGAATTTAAGATCGCAAAGACAACAGCCGGTAACGATGCTCTAGAGGAAGCCGCAACTGGCCTTCGCTCAGATTTCAGCGTTGGCGTAGATGTTGCAGAGTGGGATAACGAGGATGGCGTAATGGCTATCAGCGCATCTAACCTAATCGAGGTCAGCTTGGTCACAGATGGCGCTATACCCGGAGCCGAGGTCGCTAAGGTCGCGGCTGAAGACACAGAAATTTCTGAGACACCTCAGGAAGAAACACAATCAACTACAGAAGGAGAACAAGTGTCAGACACTACCGTTCCAGAAGTTGCTCCTGCCGCAGAAACGGTAGAGGCTGCAAAGGTTGAAGTTAAGGCTGCAACAGCACCTTATATCTCAACAACTGTTCGTAACCCAATCGTTGATAAGGCTTCTTATCTCGAGCACTCAGTCCGCGCTCAACTCGGCAACGACGAATCAAAGATGTATGTCGCAGCTGCGGCAGATGTCACAGACAACGCTGGTCTTGTACCAACTCGTCAACTTACAGAAGTCATTAACGGCATCTCAAACGCAGACCGCCCATTCATTGACTCAATCACGACAGGCGCACTACCTGATGCAGGTATGACTTTCGAGATTCCAAAGATTACAGTTGCTCCAACAGTTGCAGTTGCATCTGAAGGTGGAACACCATCTGAGACAGACCAGAACGCTGCTTTCGTAAGCGTAAATGTTCAGAAGTTTATTGGACAGCAGACATTCTCACTCGAGCTTCTAGATCGCTCATCACCAGCATTCTTTGCTGAACTCGTACGCCAGATGGAATTCGCATACGCAAAGGCTACAGATGCAGCAGTTGGAACCGCGCTTATTACAGGTGGAACAAACGGCGGAGACCGTGCAGCACTTACAACAGGTGCTTTAGTATCTGACTTCGTATCAGATGCAGCAGTTTCTATCTACAAGGGAACTCTTGGGTTCGCTCAAAACATCGTAGTTTCTCCAGAACAATGGGGCGCTCTCATGGGCTTGGTCGATGGTTCAAATCGCCCAATCTTCCAGCAAACAATCAACCCACAGAACGCAGGCGGAACACTTACTGCAACAGCAGTTCGCGGAAACCTTCTAGGGCTGAACCTTCGCGTTTCACGCGCATTGACAGACACAGCAGGACTTGGAGACAACACTCTAATTGTTGTTAACCCAGATGCTTACACATGGTACGAGTCACCACGCCTATCACTCCAGACAAACCTCATCTCAACAGGTCAGGTACAAGTTGGATACTACGGCTACGGTGCAATCGCAACCAAGCTTGGCGCAGGCGCTTACCGTTACATGGTTGCCTAGTCACAAACTAATCATGGGGGAGCTGCTGCTCCCGGTGGCTCCCCCAGTCGTTTAATAGAGAGGATGTAGAAATGGCTTCAATTGTCACAGTTGCGGAACTAAGGTCTATCCTTGGCGTTTCTACATCCCTTTATAACGATGCTTATTTAACAGATGTTATCGATACAGCTGAGGCAGTTATCTTGCCTATGCTCGTCACTTACGCTTCACCAATATCCCGTGTTGAACTCCAGGATAATATTGCCTACTACACTTGCTTAGGCGAGAACAATTTTTCAGAGGGTCAGAGCGTAGTTATTACAGGCTGCGGAACCCCATTCAACGGAACCTTTACGATCTTAGAATCAAGCAATTACGACATTGATACTTATGTCATGAACTCTAATTCTCGAGTATTCGTAGATGGTGTTTATCGTGACTTTAACGGATTCTTCACAGTCTCAATTACTAACGCAGACATCGATGGCCGTAATGTCATCCCTTCAGGCAAGGCTACCCTTTCAGGCGCAGCTACTTATGTCGGAGTCAGCGCAGTAGAGTCAGCAGTCCTTGCCGTCTCAGTAGAAGTGTTCCAATCTCGCATCGCTCCTGGTGGACAGATCGAGGGAATCGACTTTACTAATGTTAGCCCTTACCGCCTAGGGCGCAGTCTCTTCAACCGCGTATCAGGACTCTTAGGGGCATACATCGACACCGATTCAATGGTGCAATAATGCCTGCTTCAACAATCCTTGACACAGTACGCCAGCCACTAGCTACAGCCTTCGCAAGCGTTGCAGGCAATGTCTACGCCTATGTGCCAGAAGCGCCTATGGTGCCATTTGTGGTGACAGTCCCAGATTCACCGTATCTTGAATTAGAGACTATTAATAAGTCAACGCTTCACATTAAAATCAATCTTGTAATCTCAGTAGCCGTTGCATATAACAGCAACCCGGCTTCGCTCGATAACCTCGAGCAGCTTGTCATAAGTGTTCTGAAGGTGATCCCAGTAGGGTACACAGTCGGAGCGGTTGAAAAACCAACAGTAACTCAGGTCGGGCCTTCCAATGTATTGGTGGCAGATATCAGAGTTTCTACCTACTACACACAAACTAACTAAGGATAAATAATGGCAACCACAGTAATCACAGGTCGCGATATTTCTCTATCTTTCACAGGTGGAACAGATATCGAGGCTCAGGCAACTTCAGCAGTCCTAACTAAGACTAACCTTCGTGAGACATACCAGACTCTCGATGGCGAGGCTTACAAGACCACTAATATCGAAGCTTCTTTCGCTCTTTCAATGCTTGCTGACTGGGGTAAGGCTAACTCAGTATGCGAAGCTCTATGGACAGCAGCAGAGACAGCACCAGATAACACGATCACAATGACCTTGACATCAGCCACAGGCGCTGTATTCGTGTTTGACGCATTTCCAGAATTTCCAACAGCAGGCGGAGCCGGAACAGATGCTCAGACTGTAGACTTTACATTCAAGGTATCAAAGGGTGCGGTCACAGAGACCTTCTCCTAGAGAATAGAAACGGGAGCATTTTATGCAACAGTTAATAACAATTAAATATACAGACGGAACCGAAGCCAATTATATGGTTCGCCCGCCAGATTACGCCCGCTGGGAAATGGCAACTAAGAAGGTCATCTCCCAGTTCGGCGGAATGTGGGACATTCTTTATGTAGCACACAGCGCCATGAAGCGTGAGGCAGGCGGTAAGCCGACTAAGACATTAGATCAATGGATGGAATCTGTTGACGATGTTGAAGTAGGTGAAGGAGACCCAAAAGTCATCCAAGAGGAAGCGTAAGCCGACTCTTAGTTGAACTGGCACTAGCTACACAGATTCCTATGAATCATTGGCAAAGTGCCGAGGATATTCTTACAGCTATTGAAGTACTAGAGGAGCGTAATCGTGGCAGATGAAGTAATTGCCTTCGATAAGACGGAACTTCGCATGGTGTTCAAGGCTCTAAAGAATATGAGTGAAGAGGCCAACGATGAAGCCAAGCGCCAATCAGGTGCTTTAGCTGAGTTTGCTCGAGATGAAGTTATCCAGAAGGCTAACTCAATCCAGAGCAGCAAGGTCGCAGGCCGAATTGCTCAGGGTTCTCGCGTTAAGAAGTCCAGCCGTATCGGCGAGATTACTTACGGATTCGCTTCTCAGAAGTTCTCAGGTGGCGCAACCACTAGAGATATTTGGGGCGGTTCAGAATTCGGTTCTAATAAGTTTAGGCAGTTCCCCGTATGGTCAGGCCGTGAAGGTCGAGGCTCTAAGGGCTGGTTTATCTATCCAACGCTTCGCAAGATTCAACCGCAGATCGTGGCTAGATGGACTGAATCATTCGACAAGATTCTTAAGGAGTGGACATAATGGCTACAGGTACAAGAGCGTTAACGCTCAAGCTGCTTGCCGATGTCGATAACTTTACTAAGAACCTTGACAAAGCAGATAAAGATGTTGCTACCTTCGGAGATAAGGTCGCTAAGTTTGGCAAGATAGCCGGAGCAGCCTTCGCAGCAGCCGGAGCCGCAGCCGTAGCTTATGCAGGCAAGTTGGCTATTGATGGTGTTAAGTCAGCCATCGAGGATGAAGCAGCCCAAGCCAAGTTAGCCAATACTCTTCGCAATGTTACTAAGGCAACCGATGACCAGGTAGCAGCTACAGAGGATTACATCCTTAAGACTTCCCTGGCTACAGGCGTTGCAGATGATGAGCTTCGCCCATCGTTAGATCGCTTGACTCGTGCCACCAAAGACTTAGACAAGGCTCAGCAATTACAGACCCTTGCATTAGATATTGCGGCTGGTAGTGGCAAGTCTCTCCAGGCGGTCACAGAGAGCCTCTCAAAGGCTCAAGAAGGCAACCTAGCAGGCCTTAGCCGCTTGGGTGTAGGACTTGATAGGGCTGAACTAAAGACTCTTACATTTGACCAGATAACAGCCAAGCTAGCCGGGACTTTCGAGAACCAAGCTTCTAAGCAAGCAGATACATTCCAAGGAAAGTTAGCCCGCCTTACAGTAGCCTTCGATGAAGGCAAGGAAACAGTTGGCGCTTATATCCTTGATGCCATTACTCCAATGGTAGAGATTCTTGTTAAGAATGTTATCCCTGCAATCCAGGACTTTACTTCCAATCTTGGCGATAAACTCGCTCCAGTTATGAAAGTTATTCAGCCAATCATTAACGGCCTACGATCTGCCTTTAATTCTGTTCAAGAATCACTTGCCCGCAATAATGACGAGCTTCAGCCGTTTTTTGGTTTTATGAAGTCTATTTATAACTTTGCTAAGGACTACTTGGCTCCAATTATCGGTGAAACCCTTGGCTTAGCATTTAAGGCACTTGGCAAGACTATTGCTGGAATCATAGATCTCTTTGCAGATTTCGTAGATAAAGTGTCTAAAATTAAAGACCTTATTGACGCCATTAAAAACGCTGGTTCAGCGGTAAAGAATTTCGTAACTGGGGCTTCATTCGAAACTGGCGCGGTATCTCCATCTGCTCCTATAACCCCTAGCGCACCATTACAGACTCCTTCACTTCCACGCTATATCGCAGCAAGTGCCGGAACTACCAATATCACAGTTAATGGCGCAATCGATAGCGAGTCAACTGCTCGCCAGATCGTAGGACTTCTTAACGATTCCTCAGCTCGAGGAACCCTCGGTGGCTCTGGACTTGTATTTGTATGACCGCCTATACACCTTTCTATAAAGTCCTAGTCGATGGCACAGAAGTCACAGATGTAACTATCGCTAACCTTACGGTTACTTCAGGCAGAACCGATATCAATGTCCAGCCACTAGCAGGCTATTGCCAGTTGCAATTAATGAACCTTGATAACTCAAGCTATAACTTTACTGTGGGAACCGGACTTGCAGTAGAAGTAACTAACTCATCTGGGACTTATATCCCAATCTTTGGCGGGTATATCTCAGACTTTACTATCGCCGTCAATCGTGCAGGTGACCTTGGCTATACCACCGTCGCTACTATTACAGCCCTTGGCGCCTTATCTAAACTGCCTAAGATTATCGATAACGGAATCTTGTCCCAAGACTTTGATGGAGACCAGATATACACACTTCTCTCAGGGTATCTATTAGGGCAATGGAATGAGGTTCCAGCGGCTCAGACTTGGGCTACTTATAACCCTACAGAGATTTGGGCTGATGCCGTTAACATCGGCTTAGGCAATATCGACCAACCTGGCGATTATGAACTTATTGCACGATCATCAAGTCCAACAGACCTTTACACACTTTGCACAGATATTGCTAACTCAGCCTTTGGCGTTCTCTATGAAGATTCCAACGGCAATATCGGGTATGCAGACCAGACTCATCGACAGGATTATCTAGCGGCTAACGGCTACACCACCCTTGATGCTAACCATGCCAATGGGCTAGGGCTAGCTGCGACCACTCGCGCCGGAGACCTTAGAAATTACTTTAATATAATTTACGATAACAATGGCAACCAGTCTTATGTCGCTCAGGATTTAACCAGCCAGTCTGCTTATGGCGTGTATGGAGAATCTTATACTTCTCGAATCAAGAGCACTTCAGATGCTGAAGCCCTAGCAGATCGTTATATCGAACTAAGAGCTAATCCTTACCCAAAGTTCCAGAGCATTACTTTCGTGCTTGGAAACCCAGAAATTGATAACGCTGACAGAGATGCCCTTATTAACATATTTCTAGGCCAACCGGTCTGGATTCAGAACCTACCGCCTAATATCACCGGTGGTTCATTCCAGGGTTACATCGAGGGCTGGACTTTCAGAGCGAGCCTGAATAACCTCAGCCTGACTTTCAACGCTTCTCCAATAAACTTCTCCCAAGTTGCGGTAAAATGGGAGCAGGTAAATGCAGCGGAGACATGGAACACACTTAACACAAGCCTAACCTGGCTAGATGCGATAGGAGTAGTAGCGTAATGGCAACAACAACCACGAACTTTGGGTGGGATATCCCTCAGTCGACAGACCTCGTAAAGGATGGCGCTACCGCTATTGCTGCACTTGGCCAAGATATCGACACAGCTATGGTCGACCTTAAAGGCGGCACCACAGGCCAAGTATTAGCCAAGGCATCTGGAACAGACCTCGATTTCTCATGGGTCGCTCAAGATGACTCAAACGCTATTCAGAACGCTATTGTCGATGCTAAGGGTGATCTCATTGGTGCGACAGCAGCCGATACTCCAGCACGATTAGCAGTTGGAACTAATGGCCAGATTCTCACAGCTGACTCAACAGCAGCTACAGGCCTTGCATGGGCTACGCCAGCATCATCCGGCGGAATGACTTTGCTATCTACAACAACTCTTTCAGGTGCAAGCACAACCGTTTCAACTATTGACCAGACTTACAATTCTCTGTTGATTCTTGTCACAGGTATTTCGTTCAGCGCAACAGCCGGTGCTTACGCTGCGTGTCAGATAAATGGAACTAGTAATCTCGCTTCAACGGTGCGGCAAATTGGATCAGGCGCAACGGTAAACAGTCAAGGAATCGCAGCCGGAGATTTCCAAATGAGCTACAACAATTATGTGCTTAACAATACCAACAACGCATTTAGCATTACTATTGATAATTATGCTTCCACGACAAATTACAAGCCGTATCGCTTAACTGGGCAGTATATTAACAATTCAAGCGTTACAGAAACCACAAACGGCGGCGGCAATGTAATCACTAACTCAGCCGTTTCATCTCTCAAATTCACAGCAGATACTTCATCATTCAACGGCGGAACAGTCAGAATCTACGGAGTCAAATAATGCCTAATCCAACAATCAAAATCTATAACTCTGAGACAGGCGAAGAAGTCGAGCGCCCAATGACTAAGGATGAGTACACAGTTCATCTAGCAGACCTTGCATCAGCGGCAGCAATCCGTGAAGAAGAAGCTGCAAAGGTTAGCCAGAAGAACGCTATCCTCGAGCGCCTTGGCCTTACTCCAGAAGAAGCATCTTTGCTACTGGCATGACCCCAAAGTTATGCAAAGCCGGACAGCAGTTAAGAGAGCAGTTCGATGATAGTTTTCCAGACCGAGATAGAACCTCGGATGGATGGATCGCAGATGCTCGTCATGTCTCAGCTGGTAAGTCTGACCATATACCAAGCCTTGATAGCAAAACGGTTAGGGCTATCGATGTTGACAGAGATGTATCTGGTAAGGCGAAACCCGACCTCATGCCTGACATTGCTAACCAGATTCGACTCTGTGCCAAGGCCGGAGATAAGAGAATTGCCTACATCATCTTCAATGGCCGCATCGCATCACCTCGCATGGGTTGGCGTTGGAGAAAGTATTCGGGATCTAACCCGCATAACCATCATTGCCACATTTCTTTCACTCCAAAGGGCGATACAGACGGTTCGTTCTTTTTTATCCCAATGTTAGGCGGAACAGTATGAACATGAAGAATCCAGCAATCCTTACAGCAGGTGCTTTCCTAGCAGCGTGGGGTGCATCTAACTTTGCACTTGACTATCGCTCTGTCCTTTGGGCTGTCCTAGCAGGCGTATTCGGATACGCAACTCCTAAGAAATAATGAGCGCGGTAGATTACTCGGCAATTGCCGTTGGAATTGTTACTGTCCTTGGCGGCACAGCTGCGTTTCTACAGTTTCTAGTTAAGCATTACTTAAATGAACTTAAGCCCAATGGTGGCTCGAGTATTAAGGATCAGGTTAATCGACTGGAAGCGCGTGTCGATACAATCATCGAGCTGTTAGGTAAGTAACACTTTATCTATGGCAAGGAAGCGACCAGTCATAGACTTAGATACTTATAGCAAACTCGATGCTTATTGCATTGCTATGAATGAGTATTACAAGTCATTACGCAGAGCAGGATTCACAGAGACTCATGCCTTCTGGCTCCTCTCAGATCGTGAAACCTTCCCGGACTGGATAATTCCCGACCTACCCAACCGGATAGACAATATCCCATACGAGGATGATGACGAGGACTAAATGAAGCGAATCGTTATTCTGAGCGATTTACAGGTTCCTTTCGAGGATGTCCATGTAACCCAGAACATAGCAAGATTCCTGCAGAAGTTTAAGCCAGACCAGACAGTAACTATCGGAGATGAAATTGACTTCCAAACCATCTCTAAATGGAGTGAGGGAACCCCTCAAGCCTATGAGCAGAGCCTTGGCGATGATCGTGACAGATGCGTCGACCTGCTCTGGGAATTGGGTGTTACTGACTGCATCCGAAGCAACCACACAGATAGACTTTATAACATTATCATGAAGAAGATTCCTTCGTTTCTTAGCCTTCCAGAGCTGAGATTCGAGAAGTTCATGAAGTTCGATGAACTAGGAATCACCTTTCATAAGAATCCTATGAACATTGCTCCAGGCTGGATAGCCGTTCATGGAGACCATACGCCTATTAAGAATCTAGGTGGCCTTTCAGCCCTAGAAGCAGCCCGTAGACACGGTAAGAATGTTATCTCAGGACATACTCACAGAGCAGGCCGTTCAGCCTTCTCAGAGGCCTCTGGTGGCCGTTTAGGGCGTGTTCTGCATGGTGTCGAGGTAGGAAACCTTATGGACTTTAAGCAGGCTTCATATACCAAGGGAACGGCTAACTGGCAGCAAGCATTCGCAATCATGTATGTCCAGAATTCAACTGTTCAAGTCGATCTAATTAACATCGAGAAGAATGGCACCTTTATAGTCCAGGGGAAGGTTTATGGCAGGCCGAGAAAGTGACCTGGCTTACAGCCTAGATGATGCCATTGACGAGGTGGAATTGTTACCGTTTCGTTATCTAAATCTTATCGACCAAGAGCTGCCACTAGGGTAACTTTCTCTTAGTGCCGAAGTACGGCGCGAAGGGAGCAAGATGATTACTAACCACGATCACATAGTTTTACTTTCATTGCTTATCGGTTCACTACCTGGATTCTTAATCGGGTATGCCAAAGGCCATGAACACGGCAAGATTCAAGGCAAGATAAATGCCCGCCGTCTAATCAAGGCACAGACTCAGCACCAGGTTAATCGATGAACGCCCGTGATTACCTCAACGAAGCGAGAGCTACTATCCAAGACCGAGGACTTGATTACGGTCACCCATCGGACAATATGCAGCGCACCGCCGCACTCTGGAGCTCATACCTCGAAATGCCAATTACAGATTATCAGGTGGCAATGTGTATGGCATTGGTCAAAGTCGCAAGGTCAATGGAAACTGCTAAGCCAGACACTTACATCGACCTCGCAGCGTATGTTGCCATAGCCGGTCAGTTACACACAGAGGAGAACGATTTATATGTTTAATCTAGAAGATTACGAGACAGTCGAAGAGCGACTTGTTAA
>Ga0102859_1000228_pt1 | contig 12523 bp, 8 predicted proteins | sample Colrivmet1371B02_FD_78439 | JGI IMG/M metagenome (GOLD analysis project Ga0102859, IMG submission 78439) | Estuarine microbial communities from the Columbia River estuary - metaG 1371B-02 | ecosystem: Environmental > Aquatic > Marine > Intertidal zone > Estuary | place: USA: Columbia River...
AATTCAAAATTATTTTTTGTATGTTTCAATGTTTACGTCTAATAAAATAATTAATGGATCGTAATTTTCATATTTAAAATTCAAAATTTACTTTTTCCCACGTTTAACAGAACGACGTTTAACAGAACGACGTTTAACAGAACCGCGTTTGGCTGATTTACGTTTAACAGAACGACGTTTAACTGATTTACGTTTGGCTGATTTACGTTTAACAGAACGACGTTTAACTGATTTACGTTTGGCTGATTTACGTTTAACAGAACGACGTTTAACAGAACCACGTTTAACAGAACCACGTTTAACAGAACCGCGTTTAACAGAACCGCGTTTAACAGAACCACGTTTACCACCAATCATAGGTAACATACTTGCTCTTGATTTTTTTTTTGTATATTCATTTAATAAGTGTGTATGATTTTTATTTATATCATCGTAATGCCTAGAAAAGTTTTCATAATATTCATTTTTAATTATTTCTGGCATCGGTGGCAAAATACGAAATTCTACAAGAATACTAGCCAATTCGTCATTTGAAAAATAGTCTTCATCGTTGTATTTTGATCCATCGTTTACATATAATTGTGCAGCATTTTTTAATAAAAAATTTATATAATTTGAATACTGTGGCGATTTTGTAATATTTAAAAAAATGTTTTTTAATTTAGTTAACATTTCTCCTTCATCTAAACGATCATCAATTATGTTTATTTTTTTAGAATTCGACATATTATACTATAACCATATAAAATAATTATAAAATAAATTAATTAATTAATGGATCGTAATTTATATATGTAAAATAGTCATGTATTTTAATAGATTTAGTTATTATAAAATCTATAATACGCAATAATAAAAATATAATAGTCACTATTAATAAGATTGATAATATATATATTAATGTATATAATTCTGGAGTTACATTGTCAAAACTTAATTTAAGACCTATATTTGGTGTTTCTTCATCTAAAAGGTACCTTTCATTGTTGAGGTGCATCGTATTCTTATTCTTATTCTTGTATTTTATTGTATTGTATTTTAATTTTTTTTATCATTTTTTTATTAAAACTTTTTTAAACTGTAAATATAAGAGAAGATATGTTTACAGATATTCAAAATTTATTTCTAAATCAACATGGATCTTTTGCAAAAACATTACAATTTGAAACAATTGTTATATTTGTTATTGTATTGATTGTCGTAACACAAGCGTTTGAGAAATCATATGGTTTTGTAATAATACTAGTAGTTTTTGCTTTATATATATCAAATACATATGTTAATGTAAAAAATAATAAAGTAAACGATTTTAACAGTATGACAATGGTTAAATTACAATCTTTACAATCAAAAGTTTACGACTACATTGATATAAAACTTAAATTAATAAGAAATTCCAGTGAAAATAAAATGCCACAATCTGAAATCCAAAAAATGTATAATCAAAATCAATTAGATTCATTATATATCGATTCAAACGTAATTCATTTCTTATTCTCGGTTATTAAATTAAGCGAATATAATCCAGAAAATTTTTATTCATTATTAAAAGGTACAAATAGTATATTACGAATAAAACGTGATATAGATCTTTTTTACGAATCAAATGGTGTGTATCCTGAAAATACAAGCGAATTATTCCAAGCCGCATTAAAATTAAGACAAAATACGATTAATAATATGCACAATTTTGTATACACAATTCCTAAAACAAGTATAATGTATAAATATCTAGATGATTCTATTACAAGATACGCAACACTTGTTTCTAGAACAACAGATTCAATTCATACAAATTATAAAAATAATATACAAAGAGTTGGATTAAATTCATCTACAAAATTTGTCACATATAATACTACAAAAGATTTTGACCCAATCGAAAATCACGAGTCATTTGTAACAAAAGGCGATAATAAACATTTACAATTTTATATTTAAACAATTTTATATTTAAACAATTTTATATTTAAACAATTTTATATTTAGGGTGTAGGCAATTTTATTTAAATCACGTTAATAATACAAGGTTCATCTAAATAAAAAGTTAAAATATTATCAAAACAATAATCTTGGTATTCTTTACTAAATCGTAACAATATATCGATTGGAATGTAATTTGTAATTAAAGTTTCTAAATAAACAACCGTATCCAAGTTATTTTTAAAATATATTTTCAATGAAACAAACAAAGTAAAAAAATCCCAAAATTCAAAAAATATTGATGAAATTTTTTTATCAGATTCGCCTATAAAAGATGATCTATTGTAATTTGGAAATGTATTAATCTTTTTATCAAGAATAAAGGAATTACCGAAATCTATTATATAAAATTTACCTCGACGAATAAACATTTTTGGATTTACAAAAATATTATGTATATGTAAATTACCGTGTAAAAAATTAAACGTTCTAAATTTACAAACAAATCCAAACAGTTCATTTAACAATAATTTGATATTTGGATTATATTTATTCAAGAATGTATACAATGATACTTTATCACTTGTATCATATATAATCTTATCAGCCACAATAGATGTTTGTAATGCGATTCTATTGTCAATTATATACAAATAAACAAGGACCTCCCATTCGAAAACATTTTGTAAACTACAATATTTTACAATATTACGTTTAGTATCGCGATCACAAACACATATTTGATAAGAATTTGATGAAATATTTTTACATTCTGAATCTACTTTTTCTGATATTGATTTAAAAATATTTTCTTCCTCATATCTATCCCCCTTTTTAAATAATTGAAACATATTTACTTATATTTACACATTTTGCAAATATAATTAGATTTTTAATTAACAAGAACTCTTAAATTTTAATTAACAAGAACTCTTAAATTTTAATTAACAAGAACTCTCCATTTAACAAGAACTCTCCATTTAACAAGAACTCTCCATTTAACAAGAACTCTCCGTTTAACAAGAACTTTTAATTAACAAGAGCTCTTAAATTTTAATTAACAAGAGCTCTTAAATTTTAATTAACAAGAGCTCTCCATTTAAATACAATTGATGTAAAACTTGTGTAATCTGGGGTTGTATATTGAATTTGACCAAATTCTGTAATGTTAAATTGAATACCTGTGTCATCACCAACATATGTTTTAATAATTTCCCAAGAACTACCCTTATTTACTCCACGAATATGGAAATTTACAAACAAATTAGTAGATGCAATAACACGAACAGATAAATAACAATCAAAACTCCAAATTGAATTGTGAAAAACCAAATCTGTTATATCAGTAAAAGTAGTAATATTATTTTGACCATTAAATGTCAATGTAGAAAACATATCATATTGATTAGGTGTCATATTTGCTCCATTAACATACAAATTGTTTCCAACATACAAATTTTTACCAATACTTGCACCACCTAATGTGGTAAATGTACCTCCTCTAGTAATAGAACTAGCATTTGTAGTATTTGATATACTAATACCACCAGCTACCAATATACTTCCAGAAGAAACGCTATTAGATATTTCTGTTGATACACTTGTAGCACGTGAAAAGCAAATAGGTATATAATCAGATAATAATATTGATTTTTGATTAGGATCCTGAACGGAAGATCCAAATTCAAATTGATCAATTGTTTCATTATAAATAACACCAACATATGGTTTATTATACAAATTTACAACATCACCTACAGAAGGATTTTGAGTATGCCAATCGCTAGATAAAGTTGCTATTTTAGTAGTACCATTATAAACAAGTACTTTTCTAATTTGATTATTACTAAATCCAGATGATATTTTAACCCACCATCCAGTATAATATTCATTAATAGCACTTGCCTCGGTTGTTAATTTAATTTGAGTTGATGTCATACCGGATTGATCAGGTAATATATATGTAGCCGAATATGAATCCGCAACAACATCCCCAGAACCAATATTGTTATCTTGTTGATATCTTTCTATGATCCAGCCAGAATCATTTGATCCAGAAGGACCAGAATTTAAAAGGAATACATTGTCTTTTAAACTAGTATTTGTTGTATCAATTGATGTTGTTTGACCATTAACTGTTAAATTTCCTACAATCAATGTATTTCCCAATACATTAAGATTTCCTGATACACCAACTCCACCAGATACTAATAACGCACCTGTACTAACATTTTCACTAGAAGTAGTAGATGAAATGTATGTATTTCCTCCAACCAACATATTTTTTGCAACACTTGTTCCACCACCAATAGTCAAACTACCACCATTATCAAGACTAGTAGCATTTGATGTATTTGAAATAGAAATACCACCCCGAAAAACAACAGAAGCATCATTTATATCTGAACTTGACGTCTCATTATGAAATACTGTTTTACCATCAGAATTAGAAATATCAATTGATTTCTCGATAGCGTTTCCTAAAGAATTATAACGAGTTATTGAAAAATTTTGAGTAGAACTAGATCTATCTATTGAAAAACGTTTAATATTAAAACTGTCATAAAAATTAATAATACTATTGTCTTCAGTATAATAATTTGATACTCCTCTAGTCATGTAAACGTCTCCCCCAATATAAATATCCTTTCCAATACTAGCACCACCAGGTGTCAATATACTACCACCATTTGAAATATTTATAGCATTGGTATCAGTTTGTAATGTCAAACCTCCCAAACTAACAAGACTACCAGTTGACAAGTTAAGTGCATCATCTGTAGCAGTTAATGCCAAATAGGCATATGTACTTGAACTACTACCACTACCGTTTATAGAACCTCCGACATATAAATCACCACTTATAGCTGCCCCACCAGCTACTGTTAAACCACCTCCATTTAATGTATTTACAGAATTCTCACCACTTTTAATAGATAATCCACCTGTAATTACAACAGCAGCTTCTTGAACAGAAGTTGACGGAGTAGAATCTAAAAAATGTGTTATACCACCAATAACCATGTTTTTAGCAACTGATGCTCCACCAGCAATTGTTAAAGCACCACCTCTAGTAAGTGCATCAGATTCTTGTGTACAACTAATACTAATTCCTCCAGTTAAAACTAATGCAGCTGTAGTTGAATTAACAGATTCGGTTGTCGAAGTAAATGTTATGGTATCATTGCAATTTAATGTACCATTGATATCTAAGCTATACAATGGATCATGGACATTTATACCTATATTTCCAGATGTTTGTAAAACTAATTGGTCAACATTTGTCCCCGTATAAGTAGAAATATACTTGTCCTGACCAGTTCCAGTTTTATCAGAATGAATAATATAACCAGAAACAGCCATATCAAAACTTGTACCTATATATAATTTTTCACTATCCGGGTTTTCATTTGAACCCAAACTATATAATGACATTTCCACTGGATATGGTAATACAGAAACAGATCCATCTGCAATTAAATGTATACTAGGGTAAAGTGCACTTGTTATCTGCAAACAAGAACTTGAAGAATTTATATTGATTGTAGAAAATGTAATTTCAGATATTATTAAATCACCACCTATTAATAAATCTTTGGCTATACTTGTACCTCCAGCTACAGTTAAACTACCTCCATTTGAAACATCTGTAGCATTTTGTATATTATTAATACTTAACCCACCCCGTTGTATCACTAATGCTCCAGTACTTGAATTCGTAGATTGGGTAGTTGAATTAAAAGTTACTGTACCGTCATTTTTAACAACAATTTGATTGGCAATACCTGATTGTATTACTAAATTCTGTTTAACCCCAGTACCAAGATTATTTACAGAAAGAATATAATCATCACGGTTCCATCCTAATTTTAAATATTCACTGTTCGTTACATCATTAGGTAATCCATTTCCAAAAATGCACAAATCATTAGTAGCATTTACACCATTATATGTAAAAAAATTAATACTACTGTCACTGTTATTAGATTGATAAGATAATGCATTACTATTAATTCCTCCTCCTAATACAGTATATGATTGATTTTTACCAATGAATACAACATCTTTATTTCCCTTTATTCTAAAAACTTCATTACTACTAGAACCATCGCCTGAATAAAATATGTGTGAATCAGTATAATTAGTAACTTGATAAGTGAGTGAACCAACAGTATTACCTAAACCAGTAAATCTATTTGTTTCTGATAAATCCAAAGCCTCTTGGTATAATACTAATTTATTCCGTTTATCAGTGTTTACAATTTCTATACCTATGGAATCTCCTGTAAATGTACGTTTCCCAATAGCCATACCTCCAAGTGTAGTAAATGATCCACCACTTGTAACAGAAGTAGATTCAACTGTTGTTGTAATAGTTTGTCCGCCATTTATTATAAATGAACCAGTTGATTTATTTAATGAATTTGTAGTATTAGAAATATATACTGGTTGTATAAATTCGGTATTATTAGAATGAATTGATATCATTGTTAAAGAACTTTCATTACTAAATTTTATATTACCAGACGATGTTCTAAATTCAATATCTGAATTATTTCCTACAACTAAATTATTACCAGACATATTAATTGAGGCTGGTATAAGTTGTGAACTATTACTTAAAAGTATTTGATCAGTTCCAGTATACCTAATGGTTAACCCATTATTACTTGAATTTGGAGATCCTAAAAACACTTGTCCTGACACATTCAAGTCTCTTCCGATAGCAACTCCTCCGGCAACTGTTAAAGCACCGCCATTTGAACCATCTGTTACATTTTCTGTACATTTTATTCCTACACCACCAACAACGGTTAAAGCACCGCCAGTTGAACTTGTACTGACTGTTGTAATATTAATTTTTAAATTTACGTCTGTTAAATCAAATGATTTATTTACACCATCTGGACTTATATAAAAATTTTTATTTGATACTGTATCTAAAAATAATCTATTTTCGCTTAAACCTCCAACTTGTATAATACCATTTGAACTATCCAAATATAAATCTTTTCCTATAAATACATTTTTCATTATACCTGCACCACCAGCAATAGTTAAAGCACCACCTGATGTAGAACTACTTGCATCATATGTTGTATTTATACTAGTACCACCATTTACAACTAAAGCACCATTTAAAACACTTGTACTTGCAGTCGTACTAGTAATATTGATATCTCCTTGCTGTATAACCAATGGAGATTGATTTGGCTCTACAGTTATTTTTTTTAAACGTATATCAGCCATTCTTATTTATATCCCAGATAATTTATTTTACAAACAAACATAAAAACACAATTAGTTCGTAAGGTAAATAAAAAAAAAATAATTACTTAAGTTAAATTAATGTTTGATAGACCCATTTTATTTTACAGTGAGTACTGTATTCATTCTAAAAATTTTTTAAATGCACTAATGAAACATCAAGAATTATTCGATTTATTTATTCGTATAAACATTGATGTTGATATAACTACTAAACAACGTCCTAATGTATTTTACAATATTCAAAGGGAACTTGGTATAAAAATAAAAGAAATCCCTACAATAATAACTCCTGGTCCAGAAAATATATTAACAGGAGCTGATGCATTTGATTGGTTGGATTTTCAAACTAAATCTTTATCAAAAGAGTCCGTTGAAGGATTTAATTGTATAGAAATGGGATCCTTTTCCGATTCCTATTCTACATATGGATCATCTGATTTAAATGATGCAAAACAACAGACTTTTAAATTTATAGGTAAAAACGATGATAAAATTGAAACACCACCAGAAACAGCTAGTAGTATATCAAAAGACGATTATTCAAGAAAACAACAAGAAAGAGAAACATTTGATAATGTTCATTACAATACAAAACAAAATACAAAACAAAATACAAAACAAAATACGCAACAAACTGGCGGTGGTTTTAATCCAAAACAAACTGGAAGTCCATCGCAAAACGGAGGTGGAGGTGTATCAGATAAACAAAAAGATTTTGACTATAAATTACAACAAATGCTAATGGAACGTGAAAATTCTGGAAATGTTTCTCAAAAACATTGATAATTTCTATTATTCATTTTTTTAAATAAGAAAACGTATTTAAAAAATTGAAAAAAATTGAAAAAGAATTATAGATTACTAAAATGCATACGAGACTAAACTTCATACGAAATAAAGAATATGTTGTCTACTGAAATTGCAGCTTTGACCATTGGTTTGACTATTGCTTTTGCAACTACTTGTTTATTTTTATACGCGGGTCTTGTTAAAGATAGAAAAATGTTTACAAATCAAAGGTTGTTTTTTATAAAAAAATGGTTATATATCTTTTCTATTTTTGCAGTAAATGCAGCAGGTTGTTGCTTGGTGTATTATACTCAAAATTTACAGGTTATATTGTATATCATTTTGGTTTTAAAATCAAAGGATATTTTGATGAGTATTATGTTTACATTCAATATGATTTACAAGGCATTGTTTGTTAAAAATGAAGAACCAGATTTGGAAATTTCAGGAGAAATTAAAAGAATTGTTGCATTTGTCCCTGTATATAAAGAAACATTAGAACAATTAACCAGAACAGTTGATAGTTTAATTGCAAACAAACTTGGACCAAATTATTCTATGATTTGTATTGTATCAGATGGCATTAATGATTACAAAGATATTTTTGATAGTCTTCTTATTACAAAATATGCAAAATATTATAAATCTTGGACAGGAGAAGATGTTTCTACTAACATTTACTATGGAACAAGAAAGGATAAACACGTTGTAATTATTCAAAAAGAAGAAAACCAAGGTAAAAAGGATAGTATCATTTTGACAAATGAACTTTTTAATTACGAACGTTCTAATTCTACTATTATTAATCACCAATATCGTGATGAAATTTTATCTGATATTAATAATACATTTGGTGTTTCTATTTTCGATTATCTATTTTGTACAGATGCGGATACTGTAGTTAGTGAAAATACATTTACTTGTCTTATTGACACCATTGAACAGAGGAATGCTGTAGCAAGTTGTGGTATTGTTAATGTTGATTTTTCAAAAGGAAATTCATTTTGGAATAATCTTCAAAATTTTCAATATCTATATGGTCAATATATTAGACGTACTAATGAAGATCTTTTTAATCAAGTACTGTGCTTACCAGGATGCATTTCAATGTTTAAAATTAATACTGGCAACAATGGATACGCTGGTCTCACAGGTGGAACGATTGTGAACGAGCGCCATAAAGCACTTGACCTTTATTCTAAAATTCCTGATCATAATCATCTTGTAACTTCTAGTGTTCAATATGTAGGAACTGATAGAAGATATACTAGTAGTTTAGTTTACACTGACAAAAATGCAAAAATTGTTCTTGATACTAGATGCAATGCATATACTATTCCACCATCTAATTTGGACTCTTATGTTTCACAAAGAAGACGTTGGTGCCAAAATACATACTTTAATAGTATGATCAATATTATCGGACCAAATGTTAATTTTATATCACGATTTTTCAATGTCGTTGATTATTTAAGACTTAGTCTTGTTTATTTCAGATTGTTTAATACTTTGTACTTTATTTACTTACTACACAAACAACATAATATCTTGGAACTCCTACCGTATATTGTTATCCTATGTTATCCTGTATTATGTTTCTTGGTTTACAGTTTATTCGATGGACATCTGCGATCACAGTGGTTTAGCCTTTTCATTTCATTAATTATTAACAAAATTTTTGTAATGTTCTCAACTATCTCTATTTTTACTAATATGCTATGGAATATTGGCAGCAGTTCTTGGAATCAACAAACAACAATTGTACAGCAACAAACACAACAAGCACAACAAACAACAATTGTACAGCAAGTTTAAATAATTACCAATCAAATTATCAAATTATCAAATTATCATTTTAACTTTTTCTTTTAATAAACAAATTATCAAATTATCAAATTATCAAATTATCAAATTATCAAATTATCAAATTATCAAATTATCAAATTATCAAATTATCATTTTAACTTTTTCTTTTAATAAACAAATTTTAAAACTTTTCTTAAAACTTTTCTTAAAAAGTTTTTAATTTAATTTTTGAACTTGTACATTTTGAAAATATGTCCAAGTATCATGTGGTGTAGCTGTTTTTGGTAAACTTCCACCAAAAAATGTTTCAAATATAATTGTGTTGATAAAATGTTTAGTATCTGTTCTCCAAATAATTTTATCAAATTTTTGAGTTATATTATTTATAGTAACTTGTAACAAACCATCTTGTATAGCTACATTATCTTTTAAATTATTTAATCTTAATTGTATTGAAACATTATTCCAATTATGTGAATCAAAACGTAATTGATGTCTCCACAATGAATCACCATATTGTCCATTTTTAATAACAAGTGACTCGTATTCTTGACTTTGGATTTGGTTTGATTTAGGTAAATAAAGATAAGCTTCTGCACTAAAATTAGCTCTCCAAGCTATTCTACAACTTGCATTATCTGTATGTTTACCTCCAGATCCCCCTGTTGTATTTGCACCAGCATTGATGAATAAACCAGGTAATTTACCTCCTAAAACTGGATCAAATGTTTCATCAAATTTAACTTGATATGTTAATAAAACTTCTTTTGCCATATTTATTTCATCTGGGTTTGAATAAAATCCAATACCGCCAACTGGTAATTTACTTGGAGAATAACTACCTTTTGGATAATGTACTGCAAGTACTGTGCCGTTTATAATTTCGTGGTTATTATTACCTTTACCAAATGCTACTCGGATAATATTCCAATCAGATATACCTTTTTCTAAAATACTTAGTAAATATAACGGTAATGCAATTAAATCTTTATTGATTTTCATTATTCAATTATAAAAAAATGAATTCAAATCTTTAAGTTCATTTTTAATAAATATATTGTTTAAAGTATATAATATACAAAACGAATAAGCTAGTTAAAATGAATAAATTAAAGAATTTGTGTAAAATATTTTTTGTGTTTTTAAATTTGGTAGTTAATGGTCAAACTGTTCCGAGTTCACCATTTGGCGATCCTAATGTAATTTGTCCGAAAATAAATGGTGCACCTGTTTTGGTTGGAGGATTCCCATCTACACCATACCTTATTACACCATTTAAGGATATTTTTCAAAATCCACCATTAGCAAATATTAAAGAAAAAGTTTGTCGTACAGATGGTCATTGTATATTTGCGTATGATATGAATATTATTCATTCTCAAAAACGTATTTTTGATAATACAGTTGACAGTTGTAAACAATTTCCAGGAACTTGGTTTTTATCTTACAATGGAAGTATTCCTGGTCCAACTATTCGTGTACCAGTTGGTCACGAATCTTTAGTTAGATTTAAAAATTTAATCAACTACAATACAGGATTTTTCAAGGGTAGTTTAAACCCTTGTTTACCAAATAATAATAGAATTGGTAGACCTATAAGTGTTCACCACCACGGTTCTGCAAGTTTGGCACCATTTGATGGATGGGCAGAAGATGAAACTTGTTATGGTGAAATTAAAGATTATGTTTATCCAAACAATAGACCAGCAACTGAATGGTATCACGATCACGCGTTACATATTACAGCTGACAATGCATATTTTGGTCTTGCTGGATTATACATTACTTCATCAAAAATAAAAGACGGTGGTTGTGGAGAACCTTGGAATTTGGAAGATATTCAAGAATATCATATGATTTTAACAGATAAAGTATTAGACAACAAATGTCAATCATTTATAGATATATTTGGCGCACACGAAGATAATTTATACGGGGATATTAATTTAGTTTCCGGTATTCCTTTTCCAATTATGAATATGGAACCAAAATGGTTACGATTTAGATTTGTAAATGCTGCTGTATCTAGACCATATCTTTTTAAAATTAAAGACCATAATTTAAATGATATTTCACAAAGAATTTGTAGAGTAATTGCTACAGATGGAGGTTTTAGAAAAAGTCATGTTGCATTTCCACCAGAAGGTTTGTTAATTGGAGTATCTGAAAGATATGAGATTGTTTGTAATTTTTCAGCATATAGTGGTAGAACCGTTTACTTTTGGAATGACTTTGATAAAGAAATTATGAAAGATGTTCCTTATTTTTGCAATTCACATCTTATTGCAAAGGGAGTATTTGCTACGACTACTACTGAACTTGTTCCACCTGTATTTTCATATAACCAAATTACACCATCTCCATTAAGACCAATTTTTGATGTTCTGAGTACAGCCGATATTAACACGGCTACTATTATGGCTAATGCTGGAGAGTACCATAGACAAATGAATTTTGGAAGAACTAATGGTCATTGGACTATTAATGGCGAAACATGGGATACTGCAAAAATTGCAGCCGAAGATGTCGGGCATAATACTTGGGAATTATGGCAATTTAGATCAGGTGGTGGTTGGTTTCACCCAGTTCATATGCATCTTGTTGATTTCCTTATAATTAAACGTGAAAAAGAAGTATTAGGTAGTATACAACCTGTAAATCTAAGAACATACGAACAATTGGCACCAAAAGATGTATTTTATCTTGGCCCAAGTGAAACAGTTTATGTATTAGC
>Ga0102859_1000230_pt1 | contig 12488 bp, 11 predicted proteins | sample Colrivmet1371B02_FD_78439 | JGI IMG/M metagenome (GOLD analysis project Ga0102859, IMG submission 78439) | Estuarine microbial communities from the Columbia River estuary - metaG 1371B-02 | ecosystem: Environmental > Aquatic > Marine > Intertidal zone > Estuary | place: USA: Columbia River...
CTGGCGAACGCTGGCGACGCCAAGTCGACTTGGTCTGCGTGGTCGACTGTGAGGTGGAAACTCAAATTCAAAGGGTGATGAGCAGAAACCAGCTGGGCCGGACAGAAATCGAGCGAATCATTTCTCAGCAAGCCAGTCGGCAACAGCGATTGGGCTGTGCCGATGCGGTCATTTTCAATGAAGGCATCGATTTAGCGAATTTGAAGCAACTGGTGCATGAAATGATGGCCCGCTTCGGGCTATGATCTTGGCACAGAAAGACGCAGCGTGATACTTTACGAATACCCCCTCAACGAACGAACTCGGACCTATTTGCGTCTGCAACATTTGTTTGCGCGTTTTAACCAATTGAGTCAGCGTTCAGATGCACTTGATCACCATTACGCGCTTACCACGATGTTTGAAATCATGGAAGTGGCCTCCCGCTCAGAATTGAAATCAGAAATTCTCAAAGACATTGAACGTCACAAACAGCAACTCAATAGCTACCGCGGCAACCCCTCTATTTCAGAGCAAGCCCTTGACCTGGTCATTGAACAACTCGACCAACGCTTCGAAGCGCTGAACAGCATGATTGGCAAAATGGGCAGCGCTTTGGGCGAAAGCGAATTCCTCAACAGCATTCGAAGCCGCACAGCCATTCCTGGCGGCACATGCGAATTTGACTTACCCGCTTACCACGCATGGCAACACCATGCCCCAGCCTTCAGGCAAGCTAATTTGTTCGATTGGTCGCAACACTTTGCGCCTTTGGCTAAGGCCATTCAACTCATTCTCAAAATGATGCGCGAATCTGGCAGCAACCAAAAAGTCATGGCAACGGGTGGTCAGCTTCAACAAAATTTACCGCAGGGTCGCAATTTTCAACTGCTCCGTTTGCGAATTGACGAAAGTTTGAACCTCACACCCGAGATCAGTTGCAACAGGCTGCTGGTCGTCATTCGGCTCATGCAACAACAAGCCGATGGCAAATTGATTGCCAACAAAGAAGACACACCCTTTGAAATGACGCTCTGCGCTTAAAGCGCAGGCCATCAGAACCTACTGAGACCGATGAGTGAGCCATCTACCAAGCCCAAACACGTGAAGTGCCCCACCTGCGGCGGCCCCAGTCTTTTCAGCTCACAAAACACCTACCGTCCTTTTTGCAGCGCAAGATGCAAAGGCATTGACTTGGGTGCTTGGGCCAATGAGAGCTTCAGAGTGCCAGAAGACACACCCCCCGATCAAGAAAATTTTGGCGACCCTAAGTTGCAGTAACAAGGGCTTAGCTAGCAGCCTAATGCGTGTCACCCACAAAGCCACTTTCTTCGGCCAACCAAGTTAGAACGGGCACAGTGCCAGGCAATACAGGCATCACTTGAACGGGCAAGCTTTGCCAAGCAAACTGTTGGCCTTCACGCATTTCCAAGTTGCCTTGCCAACTTCGAACCTTGCAAAAGTTCAGCCTGACCAAAGCATGCGGATAGTCCACCAACTGTTGTCGCCAAATTTGCACGTCATCAATCTTCAAACCAAGCTCTTCTTCAAGTTCTCGCGTTAAAGCCTGTTCTACGGTTTCATTGGCCTCTAGCTTGCCCCCTGGGAATTCCCAGTAAGCTTCGTACACTTTGCCTAGCGGTCTTGAGGTGAGTAAGAATTGATTTTGCGCATTGATCAAAATGCCCACCGCCACATCGACTGTCTTGCGATTTTGTCCACCGTCGCGTTGAAGATGCGCATCCGCTACCAGCAGAGACTGGCCAGGTACTGAGCTAGTACTCACAGAGATCGTTGAGTTGAAGCGCCCTGCCCCATGCGCCCCACACAATCGCGCGCAAACTGATAAGCCACTCGGCCACTGCGCGATCCGCGCTCAAGTGCCCACACCAGCGCTTCAGGACCGGAGGCTTGAATGACGGCTTCGCTGGCACCCAAAGACCGCAGCCATTGCGCCACGATGGTCAGGTATTCGTCTTGCGAGAAGGGGTAAAAACTGATCCACAAACCAAAGCGTTCAGACAAAGAAATTTTTTCTTCAATGACTTCACCCGGATGTACTTCGCCATCTTCGGTGTGAGTGTAGGTCAGGTTGTCCTTCATGTGCTCTGGCAACAAATGGCGACGGTTGCTGGTGGCGTAGATGAGCACATTGGGCGTGGAGGCCGCCACAGAACCATCGAGAATGGATTTCAAAGCTTTGTAGCCACCTTCGCCATCTTCAAAGCTCAGGTCATCGCAGAAGATGATGAACTTTTCTGGTCTAACAGCAACCACATCGACAATGTCGGGCAAATCGGTCAGGTCTTCTTTGTCAACTTCAATGAGGCGCAAACCTTGTGACGCATAGGCATTTAGACAAGCTTTGATCAAGGAAGATTTGCCGGTACCACGTGAACCCGTTAGGAGCACATTGTTGGCAGGCAAGCCTTGTACAAATTGCAAGGTGTTTTGTTGCAACTTTTCTTTCTGCCCATCAATTTCCTGCAAGTCAGCCAGGTGCATGTCTGACACATGGCGCACAGCTTCTAAGACACCATGACCAGAGGCTCGCTTGCGATAGCGCCAAGCAATGGCCTCAGACCAATTAGGCTCACTTAAAGCCTGAGGCAATACGCGTTCAATGCGCTCCATCATGAGCACAGCGCGTTCTAAAAGTTTTTCAATGGCGTCGCTCATGATCGATAGTCCGCATTAATGGAAACATAGTCGTGGCTTAAATCGCAGGTCCATACCGTGTCAGCGGCTTTGCCGCGTCCGAGGAGCACTTTGATGGTGATTTCACTTTGCTTCATGACACGTTGGCCATCGGCTTCTTGGTAGGCTGGGTTGCGCCCCCCGTTTTGCACCACGCAAACATCGTCAAGGTAAAGACCAATCAAGTCCTGATCGAGATCGTGAATGCCTGCGTAACCTACCGCGGCCAAGATTCGGCCTAGGTTGGGGTCGCTGGCAAAGAAGGCTGTTTTGACCAAAGGCGAATGCGCAATGGCATAAGCGGCCAAAAGGCACTCTTCAGAAGTTTTGCCACCTTCCACGCGAACGGTGATGAACTTGGTGGCGCCTTCGCCATCTCGCACAATGGCATGGGCCAACTTTTGCGCCACAGACATCAGCGCAGTCCGCAAAGTTTGGCCATCTGCAGAGTCCCAAGATGAAATGACAGGGTGCGCCGCTTTGCGCGTGGCCATGACGATGAAGGAATCGTTGGTCGAGGTGTCGCCATCAATGGTGATGCGATTGAAGGATGCATTGGCCATGTCAGTGGCCAAGGCTGGCAACAAGGCCGGATCGATGTTGGCATCGGTGGCCAAAAAACCCAGCATGGTGGCCATGTTGGGGCGAATCATGCCAGCACCTTTGCTAATGCCAGTGATGGTGACCATCTGACCAGACAACACCAATTGCGCGCTGAAAGCTTTGGGAACGGTGTCGGTGGTCATGATGCCTTCAGCCGCCTTAGCCCAGTGCTTTGCTTGCGCATCGGCAATGGCAGCAGGCATGCCCGCAACAATGCGATCGACAGGCAAGTTTTCCATGATGACGCCCGTCGAAAAAGGCAATACTTGTTGTGGTTTTATTTTGAGAATTGCGGCCAGGGCTTCAGAAGTAGCACGCGCATCGGCCAAGCCTTTGGCACCGGTGCCCGCATTGGCGTTGCCGGTGTTGATGATCAAAGCCCGAGTCTGTGTGTCGGCTTGTGAAACATTGACTTGTTTTAAATGCTCTCGGCAAACTTGAACAGGGGCAGCGCAAAAACGGTTTTGCGTAAAGACACCCGACACAGCGCTGCCCTCATCTAGCAAAATGACAGTCAGGTCTTTGCGCCCCACTTTGCGAACGCCTGCTTCTGCAATTCCTAAGCGAACGCCCGGCACAGCCAAGACATGGTCGGGGTTGGGTGCTTGAAGATTCACTGTCATGAAAACCTCTTATGCCAACTTACCGTGGCAGAACTTGTATTTCTTACCGCTGCCGCAAGGGCACGGCTCGTTGCGGCCCACAGGGGCAAGCAGTTTGCTTTGAAACTCAGGCTGAGCCTGTTGCGGTTGGCCTTGCTCATCTGGCGCGGTATAAGTCACGTTGCTGATGTTTTCTGCCCGCTCTTCCAAGACTTGCGCCGCTTCGCCAATTTGCTCACTCGATTCAATTTTCACGTTCATCAAAACGCGTGTGACTTCGTTTTTAACGGAGTCAAGCAATTGACCAAAGAGTTCAAACGCTTCTCGTTTGTATTCTTGCTTAGGTTGCTTTTGCGCATAGCCACGCAAATGAATGCCTTGGCGCAAATAATCCAAAGAACTCAGGTGTTCACGCCATTGGGTATCGATGCTTTGCAACAAAACGACACGCTCAAAGGGCACAAAGTTTTCAACACCCACCGCCTCAAGCTTGACGTTGAAGGCATTGTTGGTTGCAGCCAAAACCGTTTCCAAAATTTCTTCGTCGGTGATGGCTGTAGCGGCCGCTACTTTTTCACGAAGTGGCAATTCAATTTGCCATTCGTCTTGAAGCACGCGCTCTAAGCCTACCAAGTCCCATTGCTCTTCCACCGTTTCTTCGGGCACATACTGGCGCACCAAATCCGTGAAACTGCCTTCGCGCAATGACGTTATTTGTCCATCTAGTTCGGTGGCATCTAGGATGTCGTTGCGCTGCTGGTAAATGACTTTGCGCTGATCGTTGGACACATCATCGTATTCAAGCAATTGTTTGCGGGTGTCAAAGTTGCGGGCTTCCACTTTGCGTTGTGCACTTTCAATGCTGCGCGTGACCATGCCGGCTTCAATGGCTTCGCCTTCTGGCATTTTGAGACGGTCCATGATGGCACGCACGCGATCGCCCGCAAAAATGCGCATAAGGGGATCGTCTAGGCTCAAGTAAAAACGCGAAGAGCCAGGGTCACCCTGACGGCCCGAACGTCCGCGCAATTGATTGTCAATGCGGCGTGACTCATGGCGCTCCGTGGCAATGATGCGAAGGCCACCTAAGGACTTGACTTGCTCGTGCACAGTAAGCCATTCGGTGCGCATGGCAGCAACTTGAGATTGACGCTGTTCAGGGCTTAACGCTTCATTCAACTCAAGGATCTGAACGTCTTTTTCAATGTTGCCTCCCAACACAATGTCAGTGCCACGGCCTGCCATGTTGGTGGCAATGGTAATGATGCCAGGACGACCTGCCTGGGCAATGATGTCAGCCTCTCGGGCATGTTGTTTGGCGTTCAACACTTGATGGGGCAACTGGGCTTTGGTAAGCATCTCAGAAATGAGTTCTGAGTTTTCAATGGAAGTGGTGCCCACCAACACAGGCTGGCCCCGCTCGAAACATTCCCGAATATCGCCAATGGCCGCGTCGTATTTTTCTTTGGCAGATTTGTAGACACGATCGAGTTGGTCTTCGCGTCGGCTAATACGATTGGGCGGTACCACCACGGTTTCCAAGCCATAAATTTCTTGGAACTCGTAGGCTTCTGTGTCAGCCGTACCAGTCATACCACCTAACTTTCCGTACAAACGGAAGTAGTTTTGGAAGGTGATGGAGGCCATGGTTTGGTTTTCAGCCTGAATGGCCACACCCTCTTTGGCTTCCACAGCTTGGTGCAAGCCATCGCTCCAACGCCTACCGGTCATGAGACGCCCAGTGAATTCATCAACGATGACAATCTCGCCTTCTTGCACCACATAGTGCTGATCGCGGTGATAGATATGGTTGGCGCGCAAGGCGGCAGTCAGGTGGTGCATGAGTGCAATGTTGGCAGGATCGTAAAGGCTTGCACCTTCAGGAATGAGGCCCATGCTGGCCAAAATACTTTCGGCCTTTTCGTGCCCTTGTTCGGTCAAGAACACTTGGTGCGATTTTTCATCGACCGTGAAATCACCAGGCTTGGTGATGCCCTCACCGGTGCGAGGATCTGCTTCGCCTTCTTGGCGAGTTAGCAGAGGCACAACTTGGTTCATGGCTTGGTATTGCGCCGTGTGATCATCGGCTTGACCGCTGATGATGAGAGGTGTGCGCGCCTCGTCAATCAAGATGGAGTCGACCTCGTCAACGATGGCGTAGTTCAGGCCGCGCTGCACACGGTCTTTGGCTTCGTAGACCATGTTGTCGCGCAGGTAGTCGAAACCAAATTCGTTGTTGGTGCCGTAGGTAATGTCTGAGTTGTAGGCAGCCTGCTTTTCTTCGCGGGAGAGTTGGGACAAATTAACGCCCACACTCATGCCAAGGAAGTTATACAGCTTGCCCATCCACTGTGCATCGCGACTGGCCAGGTAATCATTCACGGTAACTACGTGTACACCTTTGTTGGCCAAGGCATTCAAATACACCGCCAGTGTGGCCGTTAAAGTTTTACCTTCACCGGTGCCCATTTCAGAAATTTTACCTTTGTGAAGCGAAATGCCACCCATCATTTGCACATCGAAGTGACGCATCTTCATGGCACGCTTTGAGCCCTCACGAACAATGGCAAAAGCTTCGGGCAAAATGCTGTCCAAGCCTTCACCTTGCGTAACGCGAGTTCGAAACTCATCTGTTTTAGCGCGCAATTGTTCGTCGCTGAGGGCTTCGTATTGGGCTTCTAGCGCATTGATGAGCACCACAGTTTTGCGGTATTGCTTGATCAAGCGGTCGTTGCGACTGCCGAAAATTTGGGTCAGAAAATTGATCGCCATGTTGATCCGAGTCTGCCTTTGCCAAAAACGCAAAGAACAGCCCGCAAATCCTGTCTTAAAGTGGATTCAAAAGTACCTGCGCACAAGGCACAAGTGAACGCGACATTTTAACTGCTGAGCGAAGGCAGATGACTGAATTTTCCCGCGGAAGATCAGGGCTCTCGCATAATGCAAGCATGGCAAAAATCAAACAGGCAGTTACTCTCATGGAAGCGGCACAAGAATCGCCCAGTTTGGCGCGTTTGACGGAGCTCACCCGAGAATCCAGCCTTCGTCTCAATTCTTTAGATAGCCTCATCCCTGCCCCCTTGAGAAGTGCCATTCAAGCAGGGCCTATCGATGGCACAGAGTGGTGCATTTTGGTCAATTCCAATGCGGCGGCGGCCAAACTGCGTCAAATGCTGCCTGCGCTTCAGGCACATCTCAAAAGCCATGGTCACAGCGTTGAGAAAATTCGCCTCAAAATACTTCAAAATCCGCGCTGAAGTTGTGACAGACGAAAAAAAACCAACCAAAAGGCTGGATTTTCAAAGTGGTGCCGCTTGTCGGATTCGAACTGACGACCTACCGCTTACAAGGCGGTTGCTCTACCAACTGAGCTAAAGCGGCACGGGCTGAATTGTAATTCAATAATTGCAGTTTTTCTGTGCCGCACTCAGTTTTTGAAAGTGCTCATTTAACTCTGGTCAGGGTTGGGCGCGTTGGAGAAGGTGGCACAGGCTTGTTGGCTTCTTTTGTCGATTCAGATGCATCGGGCACTTTGTACAACTTGTCCATGCCCACCACTGTGGTTCCCAACGGAGAGTCTGAGACAGGGAAAGACATGCCCTGTCCATTTTCACGCGCATAGATGGCCATCACGCGGTGGATGGGCACCATGATGTCACACGGCTTTCCGCCAAAGCGAGCTTTGAATTCGATGAACTCATTGCCCAATTGGAGCGAGCTGGTGGCATCGAAACTGATGTTCAAAACAATTTCACCACCTTGCACAAAATCACGTGGCACTTGGACCGAGGCATCGACCTTCACAGCCACGTAGGGTGTGAAAGAGTGATCGGTACACCACTCGTACATCGCCCGAATGAGATAAGGGCGTGTAGAGGGAGATTCCAGTGCGTTCATCACCATGGTGTTTTGCTCTGCGTTTGAAATTGCTTTTGCAATTATTTGCGCATGACCTTTTCTGAAGGCGTGAGCGCCTCAATGTAGGCTGGGCGAGAGAAGATGCGCTCGGCATACTTGAGCAAGGGTGCTGCGTTTTTGCTCAGGTCAATGCCATAGAAGTCGAGGCGCCAGAGCAAAGGTGCAATGGCCACATCGAGCATAGAGAAGTTGTCACCCAACATGAACTTGTTCTTCAAAAACACCGGGGCCAATTGGGTCAAACGATCACGAATGTGCGAGCGAGCTTTTTCCAAAGTTTTGTCGTTGCCCTTGAGCGTGCGGTTTTCCAAGGTGGCCACATGGGTGAACAACTCTTTTTCAAAGTTGAGCAAGAAAAGGCGAACGCGTGCACGGTCAACAGGGTCACCGGGCATGAGTTGGGGGTGCGGAAAACGCTCGTCAATGTACTCGTTGATGATGTTGGACTCGTACAAAATCAAATCACGTTCCACCAAAATAGGCACTTGGCCATAGGGGTTCATGACGTTGATGTCTTCTGGCTTGTTGTACAGATCGACATCGCGAATTTCAAAGTCCATGCCTTTCTCAAACAGCACAAAGCGGCAACGGTGAGAGAAGGGGCAGGTTGTACCTGAATAAAGCACCATCATGGTGAAGGCTCCTAAAAATCAAAAAAGAGTGGGAAGCCACCGGGTTGGCGGGCCTGCCCACTCCATCAATTCGGACCGAAGCCCGAATCACGAGTAATTACTTGATGTCTTTCCAGTAAGCAGCGTTCAAACGCCACGCAATGAAAGTGAAGATGGACAAGAAGATCAAGACCCAAACGCCAATGCGAACACGGGTATTTTGGACAGGCTCAGCCATCCATTGCAAGTAGTTCACCAAATCGCCTACGGACTGATCGTACTGCAAGGGTGTCAGAGTGCCTGGTTTGACTGTTTTCCAACCTGTGAAAATTTGCGTGGCATGTCCGTGTTCTTGACGCTCTTCATACACTGGCATGCGCTCGCCTTGCAATTCCCAAAATGGGTTGGGCATGCCCACATTGGGAAAAGCCAAATTGTTCCAGCCGGTAGGCTTGGTTTCATCGCGGTAGTAAGTGCGCAGGTAGGTGTAGATGTAATCTGCACCCGTTCCGCCATGACCTGAGCGCGAGCGTGCCACCAAAGTCAGGTCGGGCGGTACAGCGCCAAACCAATCTTTGGCTTGCTTAGGGTCAATGTTTGACTTCATGGTGTCGCCCACTTTGTCAGTGGCGAACAAGAGATTGTCTTTGATTTGTTGGTTGGTTAATCCAATGTCTTGCAAGCGGTTGTAACGCATGAAGGCTGCAGAGTGACAGTTTAGGCAATAGTTCACGAACAGCTTGGCGCCGTTTTGCAACGAGCCTAAGTCATTGGTTTTAACGGGTGCTTTGTCCCAAGCAATGGCATTGCCACCCGCCGCTTGGGCACCCGAAATGGCTGCAAACGCAACACACAAGCCCAGCACAAATTTTTGAATTGTTTTCATTTTCAAGGACTCCTGGGCTTAGTGCGCAACAAAAACTACGCGATCAGGTACAGGCTTGGGTGTCCCCAACTTGCTCCACCAAGGCATGAGCAAGAAGAAGCCGAAATAGAATAAGGTGCCCACTTGAGAAACACGCTCACCGATGGGCGAAGGCGGTTGCACACCCAAGTAGCCCAAGATCAAGAAGTCAACTACGAACACAGCGTACACATACTTGTGCCAATCTGGTCGATAACGAATTGATTTGACTGGGCTGTAGTCGAGCCAAGGCAAGAAGAACATGATGATGACCGCGCCACCCATGACCACCACGCCCCAGAACTTGGCATCGATACCGAACATGAGGGCAGAAATGACAACCGCTCCGCCGACAACACCTGCTTTGAGCACATTGGGCATTGGGTTGTTTCTGACAGCCAAAAATGCACCCAGCAAGACGCAAACGATGAGGACGTACATCATCTCGCCGGTAATGGCGCGAAGCATGGAGTAGTAAGGTGTGAAGTACCAGACGGGAGCAATGTGCAAAGGCGTCTTGAGGGGGTCGGCTGGGATGAAGTTGTTGTACTCCAAGAAATAGCCGCCAAACTCAGGCGCAAAAAACACAATGGCCGTAAACACCATCAGGAAGATGCTGACAGAGAAGATGTCGTGCACTGTGTAGTAAGGATGGAAGGGGATGCCGTCCAAGGGGTGGCCATGGGCATCTTTCGGCGCACCGTGCGCCTTGATTTCAACGCCATCGGGGTTGTTAGAGCCCACTTCGTGCAACGCAATGATGTGCGCCACCACCAAGCCCAACAGAACCAAAGGCACTGCAATGACGTGGAAGCTGAAGAATCGGTTCAAAGTGGCATCGCCCACAACAAAATCGCCGCGAATGAGCAAAGCCAAATCGGGGCCAATGAAGGGAATAGCGGAGAACAAGTTCACGATCACTTGGGCGCCCCAGTAGGACATTTGGCCCCAAGGCAACAAGTAACCCATGAAGGCTTCGGCCATGAGGCATAAGAAAATGGCGCAGCCAAAAATCCAGACCAGTTCACGTGGCTTGCGATAGCTGCCATACATCAGGCCGCGGAACATGTGCAGGTACACCACAATGAAGAACGCAGAAGCGCCTGTGGAGTGCATGTAGCGAATGAGCCAACCCCAAGGCACATCGCGCATGATGTATTCGACAGAGGCAAAGGCGAGATTCGCATCTGGTTTGTAATGCATGACCAAGAAAATGCCGGTGACAATTTGAATCACCAACACCAGCAATGACAAAGCGCCAAACACATACCAAATGTTCAAATTTTTGGATGCGTAATACTCGCTCATGTGAGCTTTGAACAACGAAGTCGCTGGGAAGCGGTTGTCAACCCAGTTCATGAGTTTTTCGCCTGCAGGGGCGTTGGGAGAGATTTCCTTGAATTCAGCCATGTTGGTATACCTCAAGCCTTCTTGTCTTCACCGATCAGCAGCTTGCTGTCGGACAGGTACATGTGCGGTGGCACTTCCAAGTTGTCGGGTGCGGGCTTGTTTTTGAACACGCGTCCGGCAAAGTCAAAGGTAGAACCGTGGCAAGCGCACAAGAAGCCGCCTTGCCAATCGTCTGGCAAAGAAGGCTGCGCGCCTGTCTGGAATTTGTCACCAGGCGAGCAACCCAAATGAGTGCAGATGCCAACAGCCACCATGAACTCTGGCTTGATCGAGCGGTGGGTGTTTTTGGCGTATTCGGGCGTGGGATAGGCTTGGCGCTCAGAAGCTGGGTCGGCCAATTGACCCTCCAACTTTTTGAGGGCTTCAACCTGCTCGGTAGTACGGCGCATGATCCATACAGGCTTGCCGCGCCATTCAACCGTGAGCTTCTCACCGGGCTTGACTTCGGAAATATCAACTTCCACAGCAGCACCAGCAGCTTTGGCGCGCTCGGAAGGCTGGAAAGTACTGACAAAGGGGGTGGCGACAAAGCCTGCGCCTACGGCGCCAGCACAGGTGGAGGCAATCAGCCACGTCCTTTTGCTGCTGTCGACTGGGGTATCACTCATGAGAATCCTCTATCGAATCGGTATCAGGGTTTAGCCTCAGATTGTAGCCGACTGCGGGTGGCCGTTTCTAGCCCCTGCTTCGACTCAGGGAATCAACTGGCGCGCCATTCGGATGGCAGCGACCATGCTGGAAGCATCGGCACATCCCTGTCCGGCAATGTCAAAAGCGGTGCCGTGATCGGGGCTGGTTCGCACCAAAGGCAAACCGAGGGTGACATTGATTCCCTGCTCTAGGCCCATGTATTTGATGGGAATGAGGCCTTGATCGTGGTACATGGCCAGAACCACATCAAATTCAGAATCAGCACCCTTCTTTTGACGCGCACGCATGAAAACGGTGTCTGGCGCATAGGGCCCCAGAGCCAGAATGCCTTCAGATCGAGCTTGAGTCATGGCGGGCTGAATGATTTCAATTTCCTCTCTGCCAAACAAGCCGCCCTCACCAGCATGAGGATTGAGACCAGCCACGCCAATTTTGGGTGCCCGTCCTAACAACAAACTGAGAGACTGATGGGCAATGCGCAGGCTTTTAAGCACATTGTCATAAGTCACAGCTTCAAGGGCTTGGCGCAAGGAAACGTGAATGCTCACTAACACGACTCGCAACTCATCGTTGGCCAACATCATTCTCACAGGCATGTCCGCCAAGCGCACACCAGAGAAATTGGTAGCCTCGAACTGCAGCAACTCGGTATGCCCTGGAAACTGATTGAAGGGAGAGCCCGCTGCAGAAAGTGCTTCTTTGTGCAGTGGCGCAGTGACCATGGCGGCAATTTCTTTGCGAAGCGCGGCCTGCGCGGCCCACACCACACATTGCCCTGCAAACCTACCTGCCTCAGCTTGGACTTCTCCGTAGCGCAGTTGTGGATTCAATGTCGCAACTTGCAAAACAGGGATGACGCCCACCGGCAAATTCTGCGCTTGCGATGGGTTTTGAATCACTTGCAGTTTGAGTTGAAGCGCTTTTGGATCCACCAAGTTGACTGCTTTTTGCATCGCCTGTGCATCGCCCGCCACAAAACAAGCGTGTGTGACAGGCCGGTCTTTGGGCGATAACGCATCGTTCAAAAATGCACGCGCAATGATTTCAGGGCCAATGCCGCAAGGATCTCCTGGCGTGATAGCGATGGGGGGCAATGTCGACATAAATGGTTTC
>Ga0102859_1000236_pt1 | contig 12382 bp, 17 predicted proteins | sample Colrivmet1371B02_FD_78439 | JGI IMG/M metagenome (GOLD analysis project Ga0102859, IMG submission 78439) | Estuarine microbial communities from the Columbia River estuary - metaG 1371B-02 | ecosystem: Environmental > Aquatic > Marine > Intertidal zone > Estuary | place: USA: Columbia River...
CGATTATGGCCGCCGTGATTATAGTTACCATGACCACCATGGTTATGCTGAGCAATAGCACTAGTTGAGAGCAGTAACGCTATAGAAATTGCGATTAGTTTTTTCATATTATCTCCTTTGTTCATATTTATATTATATGCTCAGCCGAGAAAAATGCAACTGTTACGTTACTTCTTTACGCATAGATTATGTTACAACAATTTCTTCTATAAATTTAAAAGCACACTCTTCATTATAAAATATTTTAAAGAAATATGCAAGTGTTAGCGGGTTGTGAAAAAACACTAATATCTGATCATCAAAAACACTGGCTTTAATAACCCAATTTTTTCTTCTAACAGGTATTAGTGATAGTATAATCATGACCCTTTTGGTAATCTATCTCGACCTTTTCGTAATGCGTTTCTAACTTCGTGCATGATATTTATTAATTTTCTTAACATAGTTTTTCCTTGTCTTGTGAACAAATTAAAAAGCCCCCGAGGGGGCTTAGATCTTACATGTCGCGATCTTGTGGATCTTCTGTAAGTAGTTGTGGTTTAGTTTTTTTAGGTTTAGCTTCTGAAGTATCTTTAACTTCGATCTTCTTGGGCTTTTTATGTTCAGGAATAATACGCTCAAGAAATACCTTTAGCATACCATTGAACATTTCGGCATTTTGTATCTCGATTTGATCATCGAGTGCAAAAGAACGAGTAAAGGCACGGTTAGCAATTCCTTTGAACAAGAAATTATCCTCGGCATCATCTGACTGGACGTTACCCTTAATTAACACTTTACCGTCATTGAGTTCAATTTCAATATCTTGTTTAGAAAACCCAGCAAGAGCTACTTCAATAACGTAAGTATTATCGCCTGTCTTTTTAATATTATAAGGGGGATAGTTAGGAATATTTTTTGACATATCCTCGTGAATTTTAGCAAGACGATTAAACTGGTCATCAAAGCCAACAAAAAATTTACCCACGTCTTTAAAATCAGGGCCAAAAGTTGTAAGTATTGTCATATTAAGCTCCCTTTTTTGTAGTACCTGTAATTGCGTTAGCAAATGTTTCTGAAGCAATGCTCATTACATCGCTAGCAGATTTAGCAATTTGTTTTGTAAAGACACGTTGTGCCTCAACGAAAGCAATTAAAGATTTTTGAAGGGTGTCTTCCTGGACTGTTTGTTTGAGGAAGGTGATTTTGGCGTCTTGAATTGAATCGATAGCCATGTTTGCGTAAAACATATAGTTCTCCTATTAAGCGAGTTAAAATTTGCTACCCCGAAGGCATAGCGATAAAATCCTGCTTACCGACTGCAGGGGTACCCTAACGTGATACCGGCTTTAGACGCCCCTAAGGTAGTGGAGTCGTTCACGTTCCCATCCCTGGGATACGTTTTATATAGGCAACTTAATAAGAACTTTCGGTCTTTTTCTTGCCAATATTATATTTTGTCTGAAGGTCCCATTCACCTTTATCTTTAAACGCAATTACTTTAATCTGCGAGAGAGGTGCTTGTTCCGTCATATTATTTATATCGATCACCTTTACTAAACCCCAATCAGATAATAATTTTGTAATAGTATTTCTACGTTCTATATCATTCTCTGTAAGATCGGTTGACTTACCATCAAGTGCAAACAATTCTTTGAAGTGTACTATATAGTACTTCCCTTGTTTATGCAATATGTGGCAAGATTGATATAGTATCTTATCTTTTCTAGATGCTACACCAATACGGGTAAGTGTCTCACGCACTTTAAGAAAGTCATCAGGTTGGGAAAGAGTTACTTCTAGGGGGGTATAGCCTGGTAGGTCAATCTTGAAATACTCGTTTGACATTATAAATCCCACCTTTTTCTAATTTTTGTTTTAAGTAGTCAATTTTTGACTGATCAAGAAGGGGGAGTACCTGGCGGGCTTTCTCAGTGCTATAGCCATAGTATGTCTTAATTACTTCTATCGATTCAATCTTTTCAGCCTTTATCCACTTGTTAAAGCGTTTTCTAGGTCTAATACTATTTATTAAAAATTGGAATTGGAGTTTCTTACCGATATGTGGGCGCGCATTCATCTCATTAGCTGGAATTACTGTATCGACCCCATACGATAGACCCTTATTAATAATGTAAGGAATGTATTGTTTTTCTGACCATTCATCGACGATTAAATCGTTCTTATTAAAGGTAATTGCATTTATAAAATCAAAAGGAGACATTGATGGCTCTTTATACACCTCAGTGATACCCTCCGCTACTCCCTGACCAAAAACTTTATTTATGTCCATAACATCCTCGTAAGGCCGACCGAGTCAATGGTTACCAGAAGCAGGTAGTTAGCCAGCATCCCAAAAGATTTCCTACTATAAGCAGCCCAAGCATAGAGACTGCAGCCGACAATCCAAACAGGGTACAAAGCAAGTAAAGGCGGGTTGGGGACAGTGAGAGCCATGGTAATCGAACAGCCAATACTAATAGCCCAAGCAAGCAACTCAATGCAGAACCTAAGAGGATGAGTGCAATAGTCATCGTATATCCAGTCATATGTATTTAGTAATATATCCTTCATTTTATCTCCACGCTTGCCATAATTTCGGTTAGACACGCTACCAAGTTAATTTCCTGGTCAGAGACAAACGCAGATTTATATTGGTAGTCAGCAATTGTAAGTACTAACTGAGGTACCTGATTAGTTAGGGGAATAAAGGTATCATAAATTTTACGAAATAAAGATACAGGGTCATTATCTAAATTATTAACAACCCATCCCCTCATCTTCTTCCAGTCTTTATCTTTTATAGAATCGACCAGGTCTTTCATATTAGCTTCACTTACACTAACAAGAATACCTTCATCAATAGATCCTGATTGAGAATAGCGCTGAAGTTCATTTAAAGTTCTACGGAAGTCAGGGAAGTGCTTTTGTACTACTTTAGCAATTACCTTCGGATCAAAAGGTATAAGTTCTTGATCCAATATACTGCATACTCGTCTAAAGAAATCTGTAGCAATAGTTGGCTTACTAGCATTAGGAATCTTAAACTCAATTACAGCGCACCTTGAATGCAAGGGCGGTATGATACGATTTTTAAAATTGCACGTTAAGATGAATCTGCAATTAGATGCAAACTCTTCTATGAATCCACGAAGTGCAGGTTGAGTTGAATTAGGGTTTAAGTAGTCAGCCTCATCTAGTATAACACCCTTGGTGTTGCCGGTAAAGGATACCGTAGATGCAAAAGATTTAATCTTAGTCCGAAGGACATCGATACCGGACTCTTCCGATCCGTTGATGATAATATAATCAGTCTTAAGCTCTTCACATAAAGCTCTCGCTACCGTTGTCTTACCAGTACCAGCAGTACCACACAGAAGCATATTCTGTATCTCACCCTTTGCAACTAGCTGATTAAAGAACTGCTTTTGATCCTCAGGTAAGATACACTCATTAATAGTCCGCGGCCTATACTTCTCAACAAAGAGAAAGTGTTCGTTCATAATGTAATCCTAGGTTAAACAACTGAACCAGGTTCGGCGGCTATCCAGTATTGTAGTTGTTTTGATTCATGCTTAAAGTGAAGGAACTTTGCCTTACCATTAGGAGTCTTAGCTACAGTTACCTCATAAGCATCAGGAATAACTTTTAAGTTCTCTACTGCAATAAAGATATCAAAATTTTCAAAGGAGGTTCCAATCTGCTTCTTAAAGTTAGCAGCTGTATCATTTTTACGATCACTAACCGATAATGTAACTTCTTGATTCTTACAGGATACAGTTACAGTAGGCGCTCCTGTAATAGCAGCCGCTTTCATAATCATTTGAACATCTTCAGCAGTAAGTTTAAACTTATAAACATCGGTATGTTCAATTTCCCCTGCAGGAGCCGCTGTTACAATATCTGCATTAGAATAATAGTATTCAAATTTACCCATCGGGCTTGTAACTACAAGACACTTATCACTAAACTCAACCTCTTGGTTATCCATTAGCGTGAGCATCGCTAGCATAGAGTTTAAATCATACACCGCAAACTCATTAGGTATAGCTTCCTTAATGGTAGCCTTTACAAAGATATTCTTTGCATTAGATATAGTACTCACATTATCACCAGGCTTAAAGACGATGTTCGTATTAATAGACGCAAAGTTCTTTAGTAGCGCAATAGTTTCATTACCAAATTTCATATAATCCTCTCATAATTAGATATTATACGCTCATCCTTCCTGTAGTACCACAGTTATGGGTGTTTCGCTAGATGATCAATACCATTTAACGAGGTAATTTCATACCCAGCACTTACTAACCAATCAAAGATCTCTTGCTTACCTTCCTTAAACCATTCGAAGTTCCATACTTCAAATAGGATAGGGGGGTACCCGTTACGCATTAAGAAGTCGGCAGACCCACGAAGTACATTTATCTCAAACCCTTCAACATCTATTTTAATGAGGTCAACCTGCGTCGGTAGCGTCAAACTATCAAGCTGAATGATAGGTACCTGGGTATTATTTACAGACATGGATGGTCCAAGACCATGGGCATCTCGATATTGTTTAACGAAAGAAAAAGCCCCTATATTTGGGTTATGTTCATAATTAATATCCGGAATGTTAATCATACCATCGTAGTCACCCACTGCTTGATTAAAAGCATAAACATTATCTAATCTATTAAGGACTATGTTAGCACACAACTGGTAATACACAATTCTTTGAGGTTCAAATACATGCACCGTACCGCCCTTACTCTGTATTTCTTTTGCAATGGGTATACAATAGGCACCAAGATTTGCACCTATGTCAAGAACTGTAGGTTGATCTACCCCCTTAAGAAGCTCTCTACTTTTTTCTTTAATATGCTCCTCCCAATCTCCCCCATCCCGGATCATAGCATTTGACAGGCCATCATCAGCATTAAAGAATAAAAAATTAGTATTACTCTTTGTAAAGTTTTTATGAATTAGTTTAGGTAGCATACGAGTTTATGTTCCACGGGTTTATTAAATTTATCTACACAATACTGCCGTTCTTTGACCTCAAGCTGGGTTACGGGCTCTTGTTTTAAAAGCATTAAGTACGTCGATGCATAATGTTCTCTAAAACATATTAAAATATCATTGATCATAATAGGCATACCGTAGTGGTAGTATGAACGATAGAAAAACTCACCATCACATAAGAATAGAAGAGATTCATCCATCTCTATTGCAAACTCTCTTCGTATAGCGTAGTTAGATTGATTACCTGTAGAATTATCTCCATTAACAACAGCATTATCATATCGGGGTAATCTCGCATTGTATACTTTACTTCTTTCTTGATCACTGGTACAAAATCCACCAATTAACCATTTACCAGGGTTGTGATCGAACGCATGCGCAATTTGTCCGAGTGCACCATTGTTGTAAAAGAAATCATCTACGTGCAAGATCTTTATAATCTCACCTGTTGCGTGCCTCATACCAACATTAATATTATTACAAATGCCCTTGGCACCTGCATTTCTTACATGCTTAATATTAAGGGTGTCAGAAAAAGACTTACATATATCTTCAAAAATATTATCGTCACTTTGATCAGAAACAATGACATTAAAATTCTTAAACGTTTGATGTGTTAACATAGTAAGATATTCGACAAGAAATCTTGACCCTAATTGATCCCTTATTGTATAGATGGGACACACAACTGATATTTTATATTCTGAATGCATAATTATTCCAAGTAGTTTGCATAATGTGTTTGCATGTATTCTTTTAAGCACACTTTCCAGTGTCTCATAAAATTCATGCCTCTTAATTTTAACTTTTTATCCACCAATCGCTCGCAATCTGGTCTGGCTGCAAAGTATTCTTTAGCCCAGTAGTCTGCACCAACAAGTGTAATCTTTACGTCGTTTTCAAGCCCGTGTATTTTAACTAGCTCTTGTGCTACCTCATACCTACCAGTAGCCCCACTACAAACCATATTGTACAGACCCCAATATTCTTTTTCTAATAGACCCTTCACACATTTCGCAAAGTCGTATGTGTAGGTTGGCGTACCTAGCTTATTTTCAATAAAGAGTTCTTTTTCACCGCTCTTTAATTTAGCCATTATTTTATTAATAAACTTTTTATCCTTACTGGGACCGGCTCCCATCATCCACCCTGCTCTACAAATTAAATACCTTTTAGAGTTCTTCTCTACAAACAGCTCACCAGCATATTTACTCCTGGCGTAGTGACCTAGGGGGTTAGGTATATCCCAATCATCATATTCTTCTTTCTTACCGTCAAATATTCCTGCTGTAGAGATATACAGAAGAGGTATATTAAGTTTATTAGAAATATATACTGCATTTTCTACCGATAACGTATTTGTCATGTAAGTGTCATCAACATTATCTTCACAATACTCAAGATCAGTATGCGCACCTACATGAAATAGATAGTCAGGTTTAAATGCCATAACGTCTGCTGTATATGCATCTATATATCGGAAATCTAGATAAGATAACCACTCTGCATTTAAATCTATATCAGTACACTTCAATTCATAATCCGAACTAAAAATTTTATAGAATGCATCACCAAGCATACCTCCCGACCCTGCAATATAAATCTTTTTCTTTTCTACCGCCATGTAATTAGCTCCTGTCATATAATTAACCCGCGCCTGCCCTGTCATATAATTAGCTCCTTTTAATTATAGGTAAGTAATCAGCGCAAACGCCGTACACCCCTAACAGTTCGTATTTTTTAAAATCAACATCTGAACCAAAATCTAACATTACCTGATTCCAGGCATATACGTTCTGTGGCCTAGGGTATGTCCAAACAAACCGCTCAGAGGTCAAAGCATAATTATCCTCTTCATTAAAGAAATAATTAAAATTACGTAGGTTATGTAATCTTGTACAAGCCTGGAGATTTTTGCAATGAATCCAAAGTTTATCTTTATGCGGAAGTAGATAATCGATAGTAATTGGAATTGTAGGCTCATCATGCCCTAGATATAAATCCCCATCATGATACCAAAGATCTATCTCAACATCATACCCCATATCAATACAGTGGTCTATGACGGCAAGGGTATTCTCGCTACTAGGATCTGGACCTGTTGTGTTACCGCGATGCGCTATAAGTTTTAATCTACTATCGTTCATGTTATTAAGCTTTGTATGACTGTAGGAAGATTTCTAAATCCTCGGGTGTACCAATACCCCACATCTTATTAATACGTTTTACTTTAATCTTTTTACCATCTTCGATTGCCTGATTAAAGACCGGGCAAACATAGAACTCATTATTAACCCTGATGTTCTTATTAATCATCTCTTCAGCATACTTAACGTAATCACTACCATGTTTCCAATAATAAACCCCAACAGTTGCCTCATTACTAATTACTTTCTTCTCTGCAACTTCACTCACAAAGCCATTTGATCCAACTTTAGCATAACTCCACTTTGGATGTGTTGCTTCAAAAGTTAGTATACCTCCATCAATATCATCTGCTGTAAATGCGTACATACACTCATTACTATTCCACTCAACAAACTGGTCGCTGTTTGCCATAACTAAAGGTGCATCGTTATTAATAAACTCTTTTGCAAGTAAGGTACTACTCGCAGCTCCCTCTGTTATACCATCAACCATTACAATATCACAACCTGGGGCTATTAGGTTAAGAAGGTATTTAAGGTTGTACTTATCATAATGCTCGCGTTGAACGATAAAGATGTAATGTGCTTCAATATTTAAGTTTTCTACTACAACCTGTATCATTGGCTTCCCGTTAACTTCAATTAACGGTTTAGGGAATGTATAGCCTTGTTGTGCAAACCTACTACCTGCACCTGCCATGGGGACGAGTACATTCAATCTACTGTCTTTCCAAGGTATAATATTTGAGGTTAACTTTGAATTCATATGCTGTAGTCTTGAATTTATTTTATCCCAGGTTACATCGTTAGAGTTTTCAACCGCTAGTAAAAGTGCGCCACTATCCATAGCAGCCTGTCTTCCGATATGGCTATCTTCTATAATTAGGGTATCTCTCGGCAAAGCTTTTAACGCTGTCATACATTGCCAGTACATCTCTGGATATGGCTTGGGGTGCACCACATCTTGATTACTAACATAGTAGTCAACATACTCCATGATACCAATCTTAAGTAAGCTGAGTTTTACGGACTCTCGAATACTGTTACTGGCAACGGCAATCATATAACCTGCCGATTTAATCTTGATACATATGTCTACTAATTTAGTATCAATTTCAAATTTCCTAATTAGATCAAAAGTAGCTAGTTGTTTTCTTTGCCACACAGTATCATGATATTCAATAGGAAGACCTTTGGTCTCAGAAAGCAGTTTTAATTTTTTTGTAGTATTAAGCCCGTCGTAAATAGATAAGTGCTCGTCTCTTTCTATCACGTACTTTTGACTTATACTTTTCAACGCATCATTAAGACTTTGATAGTGTAGTTCTCTGCTCTCAATTAATACACCATCTAAATCAAATATTACAAGCTTATTCATGTGTATCTTCGTCCGTATTTTTAAAACGGTCAATTACTTCTTGATTGATAAAATTACCACGTGGTAGCCAGTAGTCAACATTAACGCGATGACAGGTACTCAAGAGTAAATGCCCGGCTACTTGAGGTTCTTTACTCATAAAATGAATACTGGGTAATCCAATTAACGGGGTAAGAATAGAAAAGAAATTATGCATGTGTTCAGGCAAGTACCGATAGTTCATTCTACCCTCCTGTGGGTCGACCTTAAACGGAGCGAACGTATTAACATTAGCAAGTACCCGGAACCCCTGAACTACCCCTATATGTAACTGCTTTGGCCACGCGTAAAATGTATCGCTAACATATCTCTCACTCTCCCAAAACTCTTGCGGTTCAGGTGAGGTAAAATTAAATTTATTCCAATCAATATTAAAATCTTCAAAGCTCTTGTTGTAGTGAACATCGAACCTACACATAATATAAAAGTCAATATCCTCACCTTCAACAAGCTTAATCGCTTCTGCCCGAACCGAGTTTTGACTATTTCCCTCATACGGAATAGTTGCAATCTTCTTGGGATTGAGTAGTTTAACTACCTCATCTATACGATCACTATCGTATGTCACAACATATGTATTAACGGTGTGCTGTAATTGCAAGGGCTCAATTAAATTTCGGCTTATATTAGGAAAGCAATGACTAAAGTCTCTATCTCTCTTATAACCAAAGGAAATACCAGCAAAAATCATTCCTATTTTCATGATAAAAATACGTCTTTAAACTTATTCATTACAGGGGTTGGCTTGTACTGTTCAACTCTCTTAGTCCAATCTTCTTCAAATTCAGAAAGGTTGTGAAGTAGATAATTCAAATGATTTGCATCATTATATAATAGCCCGCTATCTTTTAGCATGTCCATATGATTTTGATCCTCACCGTCATTCCAGGCAATTACAGGCTTATTGAGGGATAAGAATTCAGCGATAGAAAGGCCAAAACTCTCCCCCCGGGTCCTGGCATGTATCATAGCATCACATGTATTAATAAAATTAGCTTTCTTCTGTACATCGTGCGTCTCATTGATAAACTTAATATTAGGGTGTGTAATAAAAGGCTGTGTACCCATAAAGATGAATACAAATTTATCATTATCTTTAACAAGCTTAATAATATATTCTCTAACAAATTTAAGATCAAAGGTATAGTAGCCACCGAGACGACCAAAAACGATTTGATCACTTCTAATACCTAAAGATTCTTTGTAGTCTCTGGTAGGGGCCGGTAAATTAACTATATGTGGGACAAACGGAACTGAACCATCAGACATCTTATTAGATAACCACTCAGAAATATAGACATACTTATCCCCATGAGGCTCAAAGTTTTGAAATACCGCATGTACACCTGTCTTAACATTAGTTGGGACAGGCTCCTTACCACCGGCACGAATAAAGTAAGCAAAGTCAGCTTTTTCTTTTTCAATTATACCTGGTAGATCGCCTTCATTGTATCCTATGACATCAAATCGCTGCTTAAGACTATCAAGCACTGCCGATTCTGTTCCCATATCTCTATCATTCCCTAACCCGGCGTTGTATGCAATAATACTCTCATTACCAAGGATCTCTTGATTGTATCTTGCATAGTCGGTTACCGCAACCGTTGTACCGCGGAAGTTTAATGTATTGGCGTGAAATAATATTTTCATAATGTAAATGTAGTAGCAGGGGTAAAGAACTCAGTTGTAAATTCGTCTCTTGTAACTTGATCGCAACGCTTAACAAACATCTCAATGTTCTCCGCCATTCGCGATTGATACAGGTGATAAATTGAATTATCAAACACAGTACCTATACCATAGTAACCAAGATTGCTTAAAGGCCAGATACCTTCAGAAGAAGGCTTCTCAAAATACGTAGGCATCAATGCACGATACTTCATACCTCTTTCTTCAGCCATGTAACTAATTTCTTCTGCGGTATCTGAACGACGTGTTTCAGTAAATGATGGGCGATCTAGCTTATCATATGCTTTCTTAGAGATTGCATAGAAGCCGGGTGCGGCGTAGATATGAGATTTGGGGGAAATATGATTTGAAACTTGAGCAATACCAACAAACGTCTCGTTTCTGTTTACATACTTAATATACTCTAAGTACCGTTTATTAAGAGGTATGCAATCGGGCTCCATGAATACAATTACATCACTTGTTGAGTTATTAATTACCCCTTGCATCCAATGACCGTGATTATAACCATCTAGGTTATGGTAGTTTATTGGAATACCAAAATAATCCATAACGCGTTGATGCGCCGACAGCATGTCTTTATCAACGTTGTTCCAATGTAACGAATTAAACTCAACCCTCATATCACACTCCTATTGCATAATTATATCATAAACAAAATGAAACTGCCACAGGTTATTTATCAATAAATACTTGATAACTACTTTATTAAAATGAACCCTTATACCGAATTAGATGTACCAGTTGATGCTTCGTTAGAAACTATTAGGCAAAGGTATAGAACCCTTGCGCAGATGCATCACCCAGATAAAGGCGGTAATGAGGAATTATTTAAATGCATTAAACTTGCATATGAAATATTAAGTGACCCGGTTCGTAGAAAACAATATGACATTACAGGTGAGACTACCACTACCAATGCTAAGGATGAAGCAATAGCAAATATTGTTCAAATACTCTTACATATCGTTCCAAATTTTAACGTTGAGCAAGACGATCTGATACAAATTGCAGAAGTAGAAACCAGAACCATGCTTGACCTGGCTCATAAAGATATAGGGATTACTGAAAGATACATTATTAATCTTGAAAAAGTAATAAGTAAATTACGGATAAAAACTGATAGTGAAAATCTACTAACAGGGTTTATTGCTAATCAAATTCAACAAAGAAAAAATGAACTAATAAATTTTCAACATAGAGTGCAAGTGTGTACACTTATGTTAGAGATACTTAAAGATTATGAGTACGGGCTACGTAATTTAATATTTGAGCCTCCTCCTGTAGAATAACTGGTCCGGCGACCAGGAATCGAACCTGGATTGATAGCTTAGAAGGCTACTGTTCTGTCCATTGAACTATCGCCAGTAAATTAACACTTTTGCTTGGATTTGACTTGGGCAGAAGTATGGGAATCGAACCCATATTAACGGAATCACAATCCGTGGTGTTAACCCTTACACTAACAACTGCATAAACCATAAAGAAGCACTCTTGTTTGGATTCGAACCTTGTTCTAGTATTGTCTATCTGCGCTTCCCACAGTGCTGACAAGAGTGCATGAATATATATGTGGAGCGGGGTAAGAGAATCGAACTCTCCGCATGAGCTTGGAAGGCTCAGGTATTGCCACTATACGAACCCCGCAGTTTAAATTGGAAGAGCGTAGGAGAATCGAACTCCTCTTATTAGGATGAAAACCTAATGTCCTAACCGATAGACGAACGCTCCATTACATATTCATAATTAACTGTCTCTTCATTATCTCTAAAAACGATAGCGCCATTTTTTAAATGAAACCGTTTTGCAAGCTCCGTTTTAGGACTTAAAGTTACAAACCGGGTTATGTTTGTATTATTTTCATTTATATGCTTTACAGCATCAAAAATAAGCTTACGTCCTGCACCCGGAGCATAACTCCATATCGTATAAAAAACAGCAGTATCAGGTACTGTAGATACTTCAAACAACTCACACTCCATTGTAGGTATCTTACTCTGATAACTAACACAGGTAATTGCTTTTACTTTATTCTCTTCGTCCCGTAGAACAAATATATCTTTATTATCTCCCACCCTATCTACATGAGGTATATTAGGTCTTACTGGGTCCTCGCCCAGCATACTGAAAAAACTATCGGTTAACG
>Ga0102859_1000237_pt1 | contig 12381 bp, 7 predicted proteins | sample Colrivmet1371B02_FD_78439 | JGI IMG/M metagenome (GOLD analysis project Ga0102859, IMG submission 78439) | Estuarine microbial communities from the Columbia River estuary - metaG 1371B-02 | ecosystem: Environmental > Aquatic > Marine > Intertidal zone > Estuary | place: USA: Columbia River...
ACGTGGTTTTTTAAAAACACGGTCCACTCGTAAAGTTCGACCTTCATCTCGATGCCGATTTTTTTCAATCCGTCTTGGGTGAGTGTGGCGATGTCTCGGCGGGCCTCGTTACCATTGTTCGTGATGAGGGTGAAACTAAAACGCTGGCCGTCTTTTTCGAGAATTCCATCCGCGCCTGGTTTCCAACCGGCTTCGCTCAGAAGGCTTTTAGCTTTTTCGGGATCATAATCAAAGGGCGCTACGGAAGGATTGAAAAACCACATTTTCGGTGTGAAAATTCCCGTGCTCTGAAGGCCACGACCGTAAAGAATGAATCGAACCATCGAGGGGACATCGACGGCGTGAGCGAGTGCCTGTCGAACGCGTGGGTCTTGAAAAAGGGGCCGCTTCAGATTCCATCCGATATAGTTGTAAGTCGAGGACGCCTCGGTGAAGACCTCGAAAAGAGGGTTTTCCTTGAATGCCGAAACAGTCCAAGGGGCCGCACTCCAAAAATCCACCTGCCTCGTCTCAAAAGCGAGGCGAAGGGTGAGTTGATCTGGCATGAAACGGTAAACGATTCCATCGATCCAAGGGCCTGGTGCGTTGAAGTAATGGGGATTGCGCTTCAGATGAATCAGCTCGTTTGTCTTCCAGTGGTCGAAAATAAACGGACCAGTCCCCACCGGGCGGCGGTTGAAATTCTCTGCCCACCAACTCTGGGGTTTGCCCTCTAACAAGTGGGAAGGAAGGATGGATATCATCCAACTCTCGAGGGCAGGGGAGTAGGGTTTGCGGTAGGTAACAATGGCCGTTTTGGCATTGGGCGTGCGAATGCTCTGGATCAAATCGAAATCCGGCTTGCGAGGGGATGCGGTGGCATCGTCCATAATCGCCTCGTAGGTGAAGCTCACATCGCGCGAAGTCAGGGGGGCTCCATCATGCCAATGCACGTCCGTGCGGAGTGTGAAAGTGACTTGTGGTTCGGCGAGGAAGGTGACTTTCTCCAACTCTTTGAGCGTGCCCCCACCATTCGCCGTGAGCCACTTTTCGAGTTGGGGAGCGAGTGTGGCGTCGGCGGTGATCTCAAAAGCGCCGCCGGATTCAACCCACTCACGAACGATGGACGAGATTGGGAAAGCCTCTCTTAGTTTCTTGAGCGTCCCACGGGAACCATCTTTCACTTCAATGCGAAAATGTGATAACGGTGCCAAGTCGTCCCCAGGAAGGCGGGAAACCATTTCTTTCGAAGTGACCAAGCCAGGATCTCTTAATTTTAAAAGCACGGCCCGACCGTCGACATTTACCGTTTCAAGGGTCCACCCCGCCCACTCGCTCCGCCAAGACTCCAAGAGAGTGGCCATCTTCTCTGCCGTAGCCGCATCACGGCAAAAAATGGTCGTTGTTTGATCCAGTGTCCAAGTCTGAGCCAAATCCCCTATGATTTCCAAGTCAGGGCTGAATTTGAGGAGACCATTGAACAAGGAACTCGCGACTTCCGATGAGGCGCTATCGGCCTGCTGAATCGGGTTGAGAGAAGAGGGTTCACCCATCAATCCCAGTGTCATCTCATTTTTTCTTTCTTGGGAAAGCTGTGTCTCATTCCAAAATGAGACGCAGACCAGCAAGATCAAAAGGGTCGGAAATCCAAAAATAAACCAACGGGCGATGCGCATGAGCAAAAAGTACGGTAAAGTGGGATGACTATGCCCATCAGTATGCAATTCACAACATTCAATCTTCCATCGAAAATCGAAACCTCAAGCTGGCTTGCATGACAAAAAAATCGTCTATAGTCGGAATCATGTCGCCCGATGCACAGGTTAGATTTTTTTGAATGAAACGGTTTTTTATTTTACTCACAGCCGTCCTGATGGGTCTTGCCATGCTGAATCCCTCGATTCTTTCCTTTGGAATCCGGTATGGCTTGGGCTTTTTATGCGCTTCGCGGGGAATGGAATTTCATGCTGACTCCGTTCGCGCGGGTATTGCGAGTCCGTTGGTGATCGAGGGGCTATCCATAATCCAGAAAAACCCTAAATTCACCCGCCAGTTTCTGACGATCGAGCGCCTGGAGATTCTCTGGAATGGTCCGCTTGATCTCTATTCCAATCCGCGAGACCTCATTCGCAAGGTGACTTTGACGCATTTGGATTGCCTTATTGATCCACGGCGAACGGAGGGACTCGAATCCTCGAACTCCTTGCCGATGGATACTCCCGCAGTCTTGCTGGCTTTCCTTGTCGAGGAAAGTCAAACACCGGAATGCCTCACCCTAGAGAAGTCGCGGGTCGAGTTCATGGGCGAGGATAGTCGTTGTGTGATCGAAGGATTGAGCTTGGGGTTGAATGAACTTGAGCCCGGTTACCTGAACCTCACTGGGCTGGACATCCAAGTCGGGCGTTTTAAAAAATTCCTTGGGCCTCTCGCTGCAGATACGAGCTGGGGCCAGAGCAGCGCGAGACTGGGTAACATACAGATCCAGCCTGACATTTTCATCGAGGAGATTTCACTGAGCTCCAATGCCGTTCGCGCTCCCTCGATTTCCTTCAAGTCCCAGATCTACGGGGGTGCCTTGCGCGGGGATATTCAGATTCAAGACAGTCCGGTAGGATGGGTATGGGATATTGCCGCCATAGCCTCGAATGTCACAGTGGATGAGCTTCCAGCGATATTTGATCTTCCCGGAAAAGCCCAAGGCCGATTGTCCGAGGGGCGTGTGACTTTTCGTGGCAACGTAAATCGTCCAGCTGATGCCGAGGCCTCACTGCACATACGAGCGAGTGATTTTCGCTGGAATGATCGCGGTTGGGAAACTCTTGATATGGCTGCCAGTTTGATTCACCGGCGCTTGATGGTCACCAATTTTGATCTCCAGCAAAAAGAAAACAAAGTCACCCTCAATGGTGAAATCTCACTCGAGGAAGGTTGGTCAAAAATCATGGTGTCCCCATTCTTGGTGAATATCCGAGCGAATATGAAGGAACTTGGTGAGCTGTCTGGTCTGCTTGGGGTTCCTCTGGACGAGACCTCTGGGCAACTCACGGCCGAAGGCTCACTGAGTGGGCGGGACGCGGAGCTGGATGGGTTCATCGGCATCCAAGCCACGGACGTCGCCTATCGCAAGCTAGTGCTCAATCAAATGAAGGTGGACATGGTTTTCCGCAAAAAAGTGGTCGACCTTGTTCTTTGTGAAATTCATGCCGGCAAGGATGTGATCTCAGCGAAGGGAACTGCCCAACTCGCTGCCCCTCACTCCTACACAGCGGAACTCAATGCCAATCTTACGAACCTTGCTTCGTATTTGCGTCCGTTCAACGAGCAAGGTGCGGATTTCATCTATGGAGGCGCGCTTGGCATCCTTTGGCGAGGGGAGGGGACTGCTACTGGTCACACGGGTTCGTATGATTTGAAACTCTCGCGTTTTACTTCCCAATTCACCCCAGCGGGTATCACTGGCCGATTTGCGGGGACATATTCCCCAGAAAACATCTCTCTTTCCACATTCGAGGTTGAAAACGAGAAGCTCCGCCTAAGTTCGCTTGCATCCATCACCTCGGCTGGAGCGACATTCAAAGACATTCAGCTGAGCTCGCATTCGAAGCCATTACTGAAGGGCGCTGCTTTTGTGCCGATCGATCCCTTTGCGATCGGGAAGGATTCCGACTGGTTTGCCTCCATACTCGAGCAAAAGAACATTTACCTCCAAGCGGAGACCCCGAATGAAATCGACCTTCAAGATCTCATTCGCTTGGTTGGTCAAAAATCCACCCTCCGAGGCTTTGTGAAAATGCGGGCGGAGGCGTTCGGCCCAGCGAGTAACTGCAAGGCGGATGCCCACCTCGCCCTTCGCGACCTCAGCTTTGAGAGTCTTTCTCCCGGTTCCCATTCCTCGATGGAGCTGAATTTTAAAACATTGGCCGGAACTGCAACGATGGATGCTGTTTTTAAAAAAGAGGGCTGCGGCCCTGTGCAAGGCGAGGCGAAATTCCCGATTGCACTTAAGAAGAATAAGAATGGCAAATTCACAATCGTAGATCCCGATGCCGCTATCGAAGCTTGGGTCGATTTCCCCCAAATTGACCTAGCAACCCTTCGCCCCTTTCTCCCAGGGCTTCGTGGCTTGAGCGGATCGCTCTCGGGCAACCTGAAAGTCTCGAATACCTTTGCCAACCCATCTCTAAATGGATCAACGAATCTGATACAGGCGGGATTTTATCTCGGCTCGATTCCTTCTCGAATCGAGAAAATCAACGCCCAAGCAACGATTGATGGGGACACCCTTCGCATTGATAAATGCGTTGGCGAGGTCGCGCCGGGTCGGTTCGAGATCAGTGGGGCTTGCCAGTTCCCCCAATCTTGGCAGCCAAAATGGGACCTGACCTTACAAGGTTCAAAAATCCCACTGCAAATGAATCCCTCTGGGGCTGTTTTTACGAATATGCGACTTCGCTCGTCAGGCGACCTCATCAACTCGGTCTTGAGTGGTAACATCGCTTTTGTGGAATCCCAGATTCACGACGATCTGCATCTCACTCCTCTGTTTAGCGCCGAGCCTCAGCCTTCCCTGTATATGGAATTCCTAGCCGCTCTTTTACCTGCGTATCTCTCCCCAAGCGCGCAAGGGACATTGGATCTCTCTGTTTCCACAGCGGAGCCGATTCGGATGGGAATGTTACCGCTTACAGGCGAGCTAGCCTGTGACCTGAAGCTCCGTGGATCGTTGAAGGCACCGGTGCCAAGCGGTCGCGTGACTTTATCAAACATGCCAGTTCATTTGCCCGCGGGTCGCTTGCTGATGAATCAGGGAACAATGGACTTTCTCTCTGAAGAACCATGGAACCCCATCTTGATGGCAAAGGCCTCGGGATGGCTTGCACAACATTTTGTGGAGGCATCCGCCTTTGGGAAATTCAGTGAGGGAAGGTGGCTCCTGCGCTCGCCTGACGGATTCCTCTCCCCTCAAGATTTGACCCTCCTTCTCGAGATCGGAGCCCTGCCATACCCTGACGAGTCTGCTAACCCTCTCGGTCTTGCGAGCAACTTCAGGGCTTACGTTTCACAGTCCAGTTGGCATAAGCTTTTTGATTTGGGCTGGGGGGATGCCGTTTTCTTCACTTCGCTTCAACATCCACGCACGCAATGGGGAAGCGATCGACCATTCAGTGACAGCCTGAATTTTGCTACGGACTCCACTGTGCTTCCACTCAAGGCTTTTGATTTGGGATTTGAGTGGGATTTCCGTTAATAAACCTCTCCACATGCTTAAAGTCTACACCTACAAGCCCTGCTCCACGTGCCGAAATGCGACAAACTGGTTGCGCGCTCAGAGCCTCGATTTTCAAGAACTCCCTATCCGCGAAACTCCGCCAACCAAGAGCGAACTCAAGTCCATGCTGAATGCGTGCGAGGGGCAAATCCGCTCTATCCTTAATACCTCCGGACAAGATTATCGTGATCTTGGTCTCAAGGACAAACTCGACGGAATGGACACCGATGCGATCTTTTCCCTCATCAGCCAAAACGGCAACCTCATCAAGCGCCCCTTTGCCATCGATGTGGAACGGGGAATTTTCTTGGCAGGATTTCGCGAAGAAAAATGGAAGCGTGCTTTCGCCGTGTGACGAAAGCGGATGACTTCCTTAAAAATCAGCGAATAAGCCCCCAACGCTCGCTGAAGGGCCAGTAGACTATAAGTCCACGCCCAGCGACATTGCGCTCAGGAACGATGCCCCAATCACGGCTGTCGCGGGAATGGAAGCTATTGTCTCCGAGAGCAAAGTAGCTATTCACAGGAACAGTGAATGTATCATCAGGCGTACCAAGATAACGGAAGGCCGGTCCTCCGCGCCCGGCATTGGAGTAACCTTGATACCCCTCCTTCATGCTCATCACTCTCTGAAAAGCTAAGTTGGCGGGCACTTTTCCATCAATGTAAAGATGAGGGGGGGCGATCCGAAGTGTTTCGCCGGGCATTCCTACCAATCGTTTGATGTAATGTTGGGAACCCATCGCCGGATCCAAACCCGACTCGATCTCTCGAATGCCCGTTGTTTTAAAAACGAACACATCGCCGCTCGAGGGCTTAACGAAATTGTAGCTCATTTTATCCACAAAAACCTGGTCGCCGGTATCCATATGCCCACGGGCTATCACTTCGCCGGCGGCAAACTGACGTCCGGGCACCACACGAAAATACCGCATCAGCGGATCGCGAGGAACAAATAGCGTGTATGTGTTGTGACGGCAAACGATCTGGGTGAAGGTGAAAAAATTCGCATAGGTTTTCTCACTCAGAGAGACGACGACATCCTCCTCCTTGGCGCGAAGATCAAAGGAATGGCGGCCTTGGACGACAAACTGGAATGCCCGGATGAGCGGATTCGGAGGCGGCGTGTCGGTCGGAACCCCTACGATACCATAGAGTGTGGGTTGCATCGAACCGGTCGGAATACGAAAGGGCTGAATCAAGAACGCCTTGACGCCAGCAGCAATCACGACGGCCACAAGGAAAACCTCGATATTCTCGCGCAGAGAAGCGTTCTTAGGAGGCGGGAGACATTTGCCGATCAGATCATCGAGGCGAGTGGTAGCCACGGAAACAGCTTCGCGACTGCGCGCTCGAATGGCGCTCCGTAGATCCAAAATGCCCGACTCAATCTGGCAAACCTGCGCGTGCTGGAGAATGTCCTTTTTGTAGGCAAGGAACTTCTTCGCGCCATGCATGTAGTTTTTGGCATCCTTGATATAGCGGGGCGTGAATAAAAACATAAGGGCCGAGTGGATTTTGGGGCAGGGGGCTTAGCTGGTTCGCAAGACCTGCACAAAGGCTTCCTGTGGAATATTGACCGTGCCCACGGCCTTCATGCGTTTCTTGCCTTCTTTTTGCTTATCGAGGAGTTTGCGTTTGCGTGAAATGTCGCCGCCATAGCACTTCGCTGTGACGTTTTTACGCATGGCGCTCACGTTCTCTCGGGCGACGATCTTTCCGCCGACAGCGGCTTGAATCGACACTTGGTAGAGCTGTGTCGGGATGACTTCCTTGAGCTTAGCCGCCAAGGCGCGTCCACGGGCTTCGGCTTTTTCGCGGTGAACGATGGAAGAAAAGGCATCCACCGGCTCCCCATTGACGAGCATTTCCAGTTTCACCATCTTGTTCGCACGGTAGCCGGCCTGCTCGTAATTCATCGAACCATACCCACGGGTGATCGACTTCATCTTGTCCACAAAATCCACGAGGATTTCGTTCAGCGGAAGTTCAGTGGTCAACATGACACGCTTCGTGTCAATAGACTCCGTGTGACTGACCTCGCCGCGTTTTTCCATAATAAGCTGCATGATGGGCGAGATGTATTCATTCGGAATCATCACGAAACAGCGCACCATTGGCTCGCGGATCTCCTCGATCACACTCGGATCGGGGAGTTGATCGGGATTGTCCACACGGAGAAGTTCGCCATTGGTGCGCAGAACCTCATAGATCACCGACGGGTAGGTGGCGATGATGTCCATGTCAAACTCCCGGCGCAAACGCTCGAGAATGATTTCCATGTGAAGGAGGCCGAGGAATCCGCAACGGAAACCAAAGCCTAGCGCCACGCTCGATTCAGGCATGAATTGGAATGCGGCATCGTTGAGCTGCAATTTGGCCATGGCCGCTTTGAGATGCTCGAAGTCCGCTGTGTTGATCGGATAAATGCCGCTGAAAACCATCGGCTGCACGACTTGAAAACCGGGTAGGGGCTCCGTGGCAGGTTGCCGTGTACCGGTGAGCGTATCTCCCACTTTCACTTCGGCACTGGTTTTGATATTTGCAATCACATACCCGATGTCGCCGGCAATGAGCTTTTCGCGGGCGAAAAATTTAGGATTTTGCGGTTTGAAAACACCGACTTCCTTAACCTCGTAGGCCTCATTTGTAGACATGAGTTTGACGGGATCGCCGGCCTTGATCGAGCCTTCCATCACACGGGTATAAATAACGACCCCGCGATAGCCGTCAAAGTGAGAGTCAAAGGTGAGGGCACGCAAGCGGGCGTCGGGCTGACCAGTCGGAGCCGGAATACGCTCGATAATGGTCTCAAGGATCTCATGAATGCCAATGCCGGCTTTCGCACTGGCCATGATGGCTTCCTCGGCCGGGATGGCGAGGATGTCCTCCAGTTGCCGTTTTGCCATTTCTATGTCCGCATTGGGTAGATCAATCTTGTTGATCACGGGAATGATCTTGAGCCCTTGTTTCTCGGCAAGGTGGACATTGGCCACGGTCTGGGCCTCGACACCCTGAGCCGCATCAATGATGAGAAGAGCACCTTCACAAGCGGCAAGGGAGCGGGAAACCTCGTAGGTGAAATCCACATGGCCCGGGGTATCGGACAAGTTCAACTTGTAAGTCTTGCCGTCCTTGGCCGTGTAATCCATCGCGATCGGGTGAGACTTAATAGTGATGCCTCGTTCGCGCTCCAGATCCATGGCATCGAGCATTTGCTCCTGAGATTCCCGTTTCTGAATAGTGCCAGTGGCCTCAAGCAAACGATCGGAGAGCGTCGTTTTGCCGTGATCAATGTGGGCGATGATACAAAAGTTGCGGGTGTTTTCGATAGACATGAAAGGTCGGGAATATCGGGCACAACTGGGTCGCGGTCAATGCTGTGTTCCGGATTTACGTTGGAATCACATCAATCCTCCAGCTAGAGTGCATCACAGAATGAGCGATTCCCAACATCCCGAACCACAAGAACCCAAGCCACGATTCCGTCTCAATGTGCAGGTTTTCCAAATTTTCGGACTCGTCATTATCGCGCTTGCCTTACCGTTCACGATCCTGATTCTGGGGCTCTTGGACATCCGTAAAAACACGACACCCAATACTCCGGAGAAGATCACGGAAACAATACAAACTTCCGACGAGCCTCCAGGCCTTCGCTCCGCATTCAACTCCATAGCGGAATCCCTGATGCCTACGCCGCTCCTCGAGGACGGAATCCGTCGCTTTCTCTATGTTTATAAGAAAATTGACAACGCCACCACCGAGTCGGACCTCAAGCGGACCCTAGAAAGGTTTGGCGCTCTTTGCCTCGATGTATCCCAGACACGACGCCAAAAATATCTGGCCCATATTCCCATCCAGCAAGCTGAGAAGTTCGAATCTGAACTCGATGCGATGGAACCCTCAGAAAAGCCTAGGCATCCTTTGAACGTAAATTCACAGGCTAGTATGTCCTATGAAATCACAATCCAGCGGGATTGAGTTAACCAAAGACTAACTTGATGGCGCGGTTTTTCAGCAACCGATTCCGTTGCAAGTAACGCTCTAACCCGAAATGGTTTTACAATCTGATGCCGGCTTTCGGGCCAGCCTCGGAATTTGTCTCCACAGAGACAGGCAGTAGGTTCATTATAAAAATACAAATAACAGACCCTCAGAGTTTTCGATATATATCAAGTATGTATTACATGTATTATGTGATGTTATTGATATGTCCATTTGCGGGAGGATTTAGATGATGTGTGAATAACTTACGAGCAACTACGCGCTCGGCTGAAATCCCCTTAGAATCCCCTTCAAGAGGATGATTTGTTCACAATGCGGATCGAGGGCTGTCGCCCAATCGTTGCGAGAATGCCGCCATGCCAAAAAAAGCGGGACAAGTAACAATGGACCCAAACCAGTCCAGCACTAACCCGCAACGAACGGACCGCAACTCTGTCCGTGAACAAATTCAGGTAACGAAGAAGAACCGACGCTTTCAGATTCCATAACGGAATCGCCAATAGATTCGTAAAAACTAGGCTGTCCAATCGACTCGGACACCCGTTTCCTGATCCGGAATGGGCGTCAGAACATTCTTTGAGATGTAATCGATCACGGTGTTGACACCCGTAGATGTTTCGGCAGCAATCGGTAAAATGGTGACTTTCGGAAAGCGTTCTTGAAAGATTTTGCAATTTTCCTCGGCTTCCGGAAGATCCATCTTGTTGGCAATGATGCAGAAAGGCTTGGCGGCCAATGTGGGATCGTAGAGGCGAAGTTCCTTGCGGAGCGACTGGTAGTCATCGATCGGACTGCGCCCTTCGCTGCCAGCCATATCCAACACAAAGAAAAGCGATTTACAGCGAACAATATGGCGCAAAAACTCATGGCCCAGACCGCGGTTGTCGTGGGCGCCCTCGATCAGGCCGGGAATATCCGCAACGGTAGCGCGATGATAATTAGGGAGATCCACAACTCCAACGATGGGATGCAATGTGGTGAATGGATATGGGGCTGCTTTTGGCCTTGCCGCTGAGATTTTTTGAAGAAGGGTCGATTTACCGGCATTGGGATACCCCACCAAACCGATATCTGCAATCGTACGAAGTTCGAAAAGATACCAAGATTCTTCGCCGGGATACCCTTTGGTGACTTGGCGAGGCACTCGGTTTGTGGACGATTTAAAGTGGGTGTTCCCCTTGCCTCCATCGCCGCCTTTGCAAAGGATAAATTCCTGACCGGGCTCCGAAAGATCGGCTATAGGCTCTTCCTCCACTTCATCGTGCGAGGTATGCCCAGCACGGTGAACGATCGTTCCAATCGGCACCTTGATACGAGTGGGTTCCGAGCTTCGGCCCATTTTATCTTTTCCCTTACCGTGTCCGCCGCGTTTGGATCGAATGAGAGGCTCAAAAAAAAGCGCAACCAAACTATCCACATCATGGTCAGCGACCAGAATGATGTCCCCGCCGCGCCCGCCATCTCCGCCATCTGGTCCCCCACGCGGTACAAATTTCTCGCGGCGAAAGCTGCAGCATCCATTGCCTCCATCACCGGCCTTGGCGTGCACCCTTATCTGATCAACAAACTTCATTGAGGGAAGGTGGCGGAGATGGGGAGTCAAGTCGATGGGAATTTGCTCTCGGCCGCGAAATGTAAGCGTTGACCAAGTTCCACTTGCCGCTGTGCTGAAATCGTTCGTGGTCTCCAGACCAAAAAACCTCCACAACCTTCGGCAGATCGTACTAAGCGAAACGCGCCTCTTCCCAAAAGGTAGGGATGGCGCGCCGTCGCCGTCAGTCTCTCGCGTCTGGCTTGCTAAAAAGCCGTAGTCCCGCAGCGCGCAGGATGGAGGCGCCTTTGTAATCGCAGAAACGGCGCGGCGCGCCTAATGTTTGGGACACCGGCGGCGCGGCGCCCCTACCTTTTTAACGATTTGCTTTAAGTGCGCCATAGCCTTCAGACCACGACTTCTCCACTACCTACGGCAGGTGATGCTCCGTGCGACGCTTACCACAAAGTGAGGATCCTTTTAGGGCACTTGATTTGATGGAATAAATTACCAAGTTGTGATAGCTTTACAGGCATGAGCACTCATCCCTCCGTGCAGGAATTGCGGTCACTCGATCAGCAATATCACCTCCATCCGTTCACTCACCATATCGACATGCACGGACCCGGCACACATTTGATCAAGTCGGGTGATGGATGTTTTCTTGTGGATGAAGACGACCGTCGCTTACTCGATGGTCTCGCGGGTTTGTGGTGCGTGAATGTGGGATACAATTGCGTGGCGATCACAAACGCGGTTACGGAGCAGATGCGAGAACTGCCGTATTATCCGTCTTTTTTTAACAGCACGACCGAACCTCCAATCCGAGTGGCGGAGTTTCTCGCAAAAAAAGCCCCACCACGGATCAACCATACCGTTTTTTCGAATTCAGGCTCCGAAGCGAATGAGAGCGCGCTTAAAATCATCCGAGCTTATCACAAGTTGCGTGGACAGCCCGGAAAACAGAAAATCCTGTCGAGGACTTTCGCTTATCATGGTGTCACTTTGGCTACGACTAGTATGACGGGTTTACCTTCGTGTTACGATCCGTTCAATCTTCCTCTCCCGGGGTTTGTTCATGTGCCCGGCCCCATCCATATGGAGTGAATTCGCCTTTGGAACCCGAGGCCTTTGGAAAGTGGTGCCTGGATGAGACGGCCCGCATCATTCGCGAAGAAGGGGCGGATACTATCGCGGCCATGTTTGTTGAGCCTGTGCAGGGGGCTGGCGGAGTTATTCCCCCACCCCCGGGGTATTTGCAAGGCTTGCGAGAGCTTTTGAGAGCCAACAACATTCTTTTCGTCGCCGATGAGGTTATTACGGCCTTCGGGCGCGTTGGGGATTGGTTCGCCAGCGGTCTATGGAATCTGGATCCGGACTTGATCACCCTCGCAAAAGGCATCACCAGCGGCTACCTGCCTCTCGGGGCCACGATGTTGAGCGATGAGATCACCGATGTCATCCATAGTGGGGGCTACTTTGCCCATGGTTTTACTTATAGTGGACACCCGACCAGCGCCGCAGCTGCCTTGGCTAATTTGCAAACGATCGAGAGCCTGGGTTTGGTGGAGCGTGTCCATTCGGATGTAGGCCCCTA
>Ga0102859_1000247_pt1 | contig 12054 bp, 14 predicted proteins | sample Colrivmet1371B02_FD_78439 | JGI IMG/M metagenome (GOLD analysis project Ga0102859, IMG submission 78439) | Estuarine microbial communities from the Columbia River estuary - metaG 1371B-02 | ecosystem: Environmental > Aquatic > Marine > Intertidal zone > Estuary | place: USA: Columbia River...
AGTTAGTTTGGGGTTAAATTCATTTAAAAACAAGATGAATAAAGAATAATATGAATAAGATGAATGGGAATGACTTTTTAATTACTATAAATGACAATGATTATGTTAATTTAGAATGGAGAACAAATGAAAAAGAAATAAAACAGAAAAGTACAAGTAGTATTGTAAATGAATTTTTTATGAATATGATCTCAACTATAAAAAGAAAATTACTTTAACACTTCGTTACCTTTTGTGTATAGACTCTAGAAAAGATTCCTCTATAACCAGGAATTTCATAGCGATAGTGGAAGTGACGTGGTAAGACTTTGCGGAAACCAAATTTAGGAACCGAGTATTGTGCAGGGCAATTTAATGAAATGGTTGCTGAGCCATTGTTATCAGTTTTAATAGTTCCTGAATTGGCATAATCACCATATGCTGTAATTGGGTCTTGAGATGATAATCCATCACCTTGAGCTGCCCAGAAAATAACACGTGTGTTGGGTGGTAAATTTGATACTGTAACTTGTTTAGCATTTTCTTGAGGGATATTAGCATCACCTGATGGAATAACACATTGACCTAGGAATGGTAAGTAATAATCGCGATTAAATGCAAAATATAAAGCAGAAAGACCAATCAATAGGAATAAAGAATTTCTGAGCATAGGTATTGGGATAACATTAAATATATTAACATTAGAGCCTGCTAGGAATAGATAATTAATAGATCCTAACACAAGAAGGAACTTTGCGAGCATGTGAATATATACGTTTATCATAGTATGTTCTATTTGTTAGAAAATAATAAAAAATTTTGAATAAAAATTGAATAAAAATCAAAAATAGAGATATTTGTAGTAAAATGTTAAAAACAATCAATATATATAAAAACGATGATATATTGAGATTTATGTCCAGTATATGTATTGAAAAATTAAAAAGATTAAAGTTTTGTACTAAATGCAATACTACAAAAACTACTCAATGGCGCAAAGGAAAAAATGGTGTTTGGTTATGTAATGCATGTGGTATTAAATACAAAAGACAATTTTTAAGAACAAAAAATTGAATTTATTTTGAAAAAGTAGTTTCATTGTAATAGCTAAGTAACATTTAAGTAACTTTAAGTAACATTAAGTATGTCTTTAAACGAATCTAACAAAGTGTATTCATGGGCTGATGATTTTGAAGAGATGGATTTTAGCGCTGATGTTGAGTTTCCTGAGTTAAATCCATTAAAAGCAGTTGATAAAAAAACAGATAATTATGTTGTAAAAATAAGTAAATTTCCTGTTGAGTTTATTCCTGAGAATTCTACTAAGCGTCTTAGAATTTTCAAAATACTAAGTGACAGAGACTAAGTAATTTAACCAAAAAATATAAAAAGTAATTTAACCCCATTGATGTTACGGAATAATCGTAATGTTGATGGGGTTAAATTATTTTAGTTCAATAGAGAAAAGTCCGCTTCGCTCCCGTTTGCGCGGCTCCGTGATTTTTGTTAGAAATACCTGAAAAACAAACCATAAAATTGAAAAAAATAATTTACAAAGTAATAAACTATAAGAGGTTTAAAGGAGCGAGAATGGTTGTGTATTACAATGTAGTTGGTGTGTTTGGTGTTAAATATTCATTTGATGAATTAAAGAATTTCCGCTGTCATGAAGATACACAAAAATTAGCAAAAATTATTGGTAGTTATTATCTACCAAATGTATGGAATGAAAGTGGATTTGTTTGTGCAAGTTCTTTCGATGGCGAAAAGGAAAAGGCTTATTTAGTTGGTTACCAATTAAAGTCTAGTATTTGTTCATCAGATATGCGCAAAATATTGGAAAGGGAAGATGATATAAAAACTCAAATAAGAGAGTTCAGTGAAAAATACAATGTAATCAACAAAGAAAACCAAATCAACATTGTATATATGCCAAATATTTACTAATAACTGTTTCCATAAAAAAATGAAATATTTTTAAAAAGTAAGAAAATTGTAACAATCTTAAGAAAGAAAAAAGAAAATGGGTGGTGAACAATGGCCTATTTTAGTTTATGGATCAACTGAAAAATATGATTTGAAAGAATGGATTATTAAATTAAAACTAAGTGACAAAAATGATGTTAAAGAAGATCTTGGTAATGTTGAAGATGACTTTGATAATCTTGATGATGAGGAAGACTTTGATGATCTCGATGATAACGATCAAGAAAAACTAACAGAATTCCTTGAAGAAAATGGTTTGACAAATGTATTTTTTAATAATTACGACTGGGATGAATTTAGTATTGGCTTTGAAGTTAAAGATTTCCAATCTATAAAACAAGATGAAATTGACAAAATGAATGCTTTCTGTGAGAAGTACAATTTAACAACTCCTACTTTGTTTGCAGGAATTGTTGGTGAATTTGAATAAAAAATAAATAAAACCACAAAATAAGAATTTAACCCCTTTAAATACAATAGGCTTATAAGAAGTCCTAAAGTATTTAAAGGGGTTAAATTCATTGTAGCTATAAATTGAATTTTTATTACATTCTACAAAAATTGTACAAAACACAAACGATTATCAAATTATTATCAGCTGATTATTAATTTCTAAAATGTCTCATGTTGTAGAAATTAACGCTAAGAACATTAACTTTATGAATGAAATGAAAAACAAAATAATAGTAAAAATGGAAACATATGAATGTGCTGATGTGAATGACATTATTATTTTTTATTTGTCCGATAATTTCACAAAGGACTTACTTTCTGAATCATATTATGTAAACAGAATTGTTTCATATTACAATAACACATTTTACTATGAAACTTTTAAATCAATTCAAAAATTAAAACAATTATACAATTTGGACAATGAGAATTTATCAGATTTGATTATGGATGATGATGAATCAACTGTACCTGATGATTGTATTGATGAAATGGAAACTGAAGCAAGCATCGAAGAAGATGAACCAATCTACAGACCAAGTTCGCCTGTTTTCGAACCACAAATAATCCTTAATAAATATAAGGATCCTAAAGTGGTCTATTCCTTTGATAAGGAAGACATTAGACCAAGTTCGCCTGTTTTTGAACCACCAATTAACAAAAACGATGTTGTATCTGATTACGTAAAAGAAATTAAACCTGTTTCTGAACTTATTAATGATCTTTTAGCTGATTTAGTAAATAATATTTCATTAGATGAATCAAAAAATGAAGTAAAAAAAGATAAAAAGTCTAAAAAGACAGACAAAAAAGAAGTGGAGTGCAATGTCGAAGTTATAAAATGTTTTGGTGTATATAAAAATGGTAACAAGTGTAAGAACAACTCCAAGTACAATGGATATTGTGGTATACATTCAAAAAATAATGCAACTATTGTGTAATTATATTATACTATAAAAACAAAAAGGTTTAACCCCTTTAAATACATAGGAATAAAAAGTCCTAAGGTGTTTAAAGGGGTTAAACTTTTTTCTAATTTATTTCCAATCACATACAATACTATTTCCTACTTGTTTACATGCAGTTCCAGGTGCACACGCTCTGTTAATCCAAATACCATTCACACAAGTATCAAACGATTCTCCATTACATTTCATGTAACCATTTTTATCATTGTTACATGCACATACACTAGGACTTTGTTGTGGTGGAGTGTACACTGTAGGTTGTGGTGGAGTGTATTGTGGTTGTGGAGGGGTGTACACTGTAGGTTGTGGTGTAGGTTGTGGTGGAGTATACACTGGAGGTTGTTGTGTAGGTTGTGGAGGAGTATACACTGGAGATTGTTGTGTAGGTTGTGGAGGAGTATATTGTGGAGGTTGTGGTTGTGGTGGATTAATTGAGAAATCAACTGCATTCAAAATATGTTCACGACCATCATACATATCTAGATACGGAAATTCAGGAATAACAGGATATCCTGGTAGATTAAGTACTATCAATTCCTTACCAACAATAGGACCATTAGAATAACTCTGACCATTGTGTATATTAACATCAGCGCATTCCATATAATATTCCCTGTTTCCAATCGCATTAACCCATGTCCAGAAAAAGGTAACTTTACCAGATGGCATGTTACTTGGTAGCGGGACATTATAGGTCATTCCTTCTATTAAACATGTTCTTATAACTGTTTTCAAAACAACAAAATTAGTATCATCGTATGATATACCAAATTGACAATGACCACCTCCATGTACAGCTGTGCCTTCAAGTGTAACTGCTATATTATTTGAATAGAAATCAGCGGTTGCGGGACCTTTAGGGTAACCTTTACAAGGAAAAGAATATCCTGGAATATTCAATGGCGCCATAATGTTATAATCAACTAAACGATTGTCGACATAATACTCACTGTATTTATTTCGTCTTGATGGCGGAGACTGCATAAATATATGAGCATTAACAAATGAACTTAGTATTGTTATAACATACAATACAGAGAGCCTCATTTAATGTATGATATTAAATTAAAACACTAAATTATACGAACGCAAAAAATAATAAGTTTGAATTTCTCGTAATAATTTATAAAAACAAAGAACATGTTTGTTAGTTTATGTTATGCTCATCTCACTGCGTTCGATTTCCCATGGCGCGCCCTGAAATACTATGTGATTTTTTGATTTGTATATTTATTTTATCATCTTATTTTATTATGAATAAGATCATAATATTAAGTACTGTATTGATAATCCTAATATTGTTGTTCTGTAATAAGTATGATAATGAAAATACAAAGGAGTCAAATATAAAAAAACTTGTTAGACAAACTGCTAGATGGGCAACTGCTGCTGACCAAGATGACAATGGTTACATAGCAAATTTACATGCTACATATGCTATGGGGTATTTGATGGCTCTTAGAGAAATATACACAGATAGTGATATAGAAGTATACAGTGGAGTTGATGTAAGAAAATTCGAGAGCGAGATATCTATCATTATGGACAATGCAATCAAGAAATTAGTATTAGTGTGTCCTGATGGTCAACCAAAAAATAGATATTTAGCTACAATTTCAAAGGAAGGCTTGATGTGAATTTTATGAAACTTAATAATGACTCGATAGATGTATGTGTTGATTTTAAATATTATTTTATTTATATAAAATAATGTATATTAGCATTTGGATTATTAGCATCATTAGCATCATAATATTGATTTTATTCAAAATAAGTTCAGGGTATTTTCTATTAAATTATGTTAATATATTTTATTCATTATTTATAGATAATCAAGAATTTTATGATACAAAGTATGATTGGTGTAAGGAATTACGTTATAATTATAAAAATATAAGGGATGAATATCTGAATTATATCAAAGATATTGGTAAGTTAAAACGTTTTAAAGATATTGATAAAGTGCAGGAAATGTATGATGTGTCTGATATTCCATGGCATGTTTTATTTTTAAGAGTGTATAATAAAGATACATCAAAGATTTCATATTTCCCAAAAACTTACAGTTTAATATCAAAAATACCAGGATGTAGTTTAGCAATGTTCAGTGTTTTACATCCAGGTAAGATAATACCACCACATACTGGTCCATTTAAAGGTGTATTGAGATATCATTTAGCATTAATAACACCAAAGGACCATACAAAATGTAGAATAGAAGTAAATAAAATCCGATATAATTGGAAAGAAGGGGAAGATGTAATGTTTGATGATACATTTGATCACAATGTAATAAATGATTCTGATGAATCAAGAGTTGTGTTATTTTTGGATATACAAAGGGATTTTGAGAATATATTTTTGAATACAATAAATAATTCAATATTGTATTTTGGAAAGTATAATGATACTGTGAATGAAATTGTTTTAAATACAAATAATAGTTAAAACAATGAAATTCCTAAGATCTTCAACCGAAGTTGCTAACACAACAGAAGTTAACAATTAAAAAGGAAAATCAATAAAAAAATGAATTGAAATAAAAAGAAAAATAAAAAAGAAATAATGGTTTAGGACTTGTTAGGATGGATACTTATGTATTCGTTTTAACAAGTCCTAAATTTATTTAAGATGATTTTAAATCTATTTAAAAAAAAAATCATATTACTTGTATACTATAGAATGATAGAATTGACAGAAATTGTTAATAAAGAAAAACTTCGAAAGGTTTTATTATGTGATAATATTCCAATCGACAATGAATTAGACGAAAACGATATTAATTGGAGAAATAATTTCAAAACCTTACTACAACGTTACACTGGTAAGATAAAGTATTATAGAAAGTATGAGTTTGGAAGGTATCAAGGTGATGGTCTTCAAAAGTGTCCAAGAGACATCCGTAAGTATTTAGCGGATGGGAATTATATAGATGTTGATATTGAGAATTGTCATCCTGTTATTTTGGAGCAATTGTTTATTAAAAATGGAATAAACCCACCAGAGTTTTTAAGCAAATACAATAGTGATCGTGAGGGTAGTATTAAAACATTTAAATTAAAGGATAAATATGGTATTTTCAAGATTATTAACAATGAAAAATGTTATTATAAACAGGTATTAATAAAGGAATGTCATAGAAGTATTTACAAAGAATTATTACCTATTTTGATATCTCAAAATGAACATATTTACAAGACAATCCTAAACAGCAAAGATGATAATAAAAATGTTAATGGGAGTTTTGTTTCACATATACTTCAGGATGTAGAAAATAGAATACTAATGTGTATTTATAAAAAATGTAAGGAATTGAATTACAAGGTTGGTGTATTAGTATTTGATGGTTTAATGATTGAAAAGACAAAAACAACTGTGGATTTAAAAGAATTAGAATTAGCTGTAAATGTAGAATGTGGTTTCGATATTAAATTAGTTGAAAAGGATATGATAACTGAATGGGAACCGAATGTACCACAAACACTAGATGTGAATGAGGATGCTGTAAAGGAAGAATATAATGAATTGATGAAAAGTTTCAAGGATGAACCTCATAATTTGATATTGAATAAAAATGACGGCATTATTGTATCTGATGTTATGAATGACATTTACAAGAACATGTGTACATGTAGGAATCCTAAATACAAAACTGATAATACAGGAATTTATATTAAATGTGAACAGTGTCGTTTCAGGTTTCCATCAGAAGAAATTAAAATGGCTTTACCTGAGAAATATCGTCATATGAATTTGTATTTGAATGTAAGTATTACTAATACAAATAGTAATAATAACAATACATACAATACTGTTGGAAGTTCATATGATGTTGAGGAATTGGAATATGAAGTAAAGGCTTGTATATTCAATGATGAAACTATTACATGTTTGATTAATAATTCATTAGATGGGCATAAAATAAATTGTATAGTACGACTTTTTCATCACCATAATAAAAACTACATATATTCGTGTGGAAAGTGGTATGTTTTCAATAGTAGATGGTTTGTTGACAAGGATAATATTAATATGAGAAATAATATGATTGATGAATTAACACAGATTTATGGTAAGGTTAAGAAGTATTACATTACAAATAAATTACATGAATCCAATAACATTATCAAAAACATCAAAAGTTTGGATAGAAAGTTGAATAAGCCTGGTTTCAAGCAAGAGTTGATAAAGGAAGCAGAGTTGTATTACAATGATAATTATTTTGTGAGTAAATTAAATAGTAAAAAGCATCTTATTCCGTTTGAAAATGGTGTTTTTGATTTGGTCCGTAATAAATTTAGAAAAATTAATCAGGATGATTACATAGAAATGACAACTGGGTATAAATACAATGCAAATGTTAAGAATGATGATGTTTATGCATTTCTTGAGCAGATATTACCTAATAAAAATGTAAGAGACTATGTTTTGAAAAAAATGAGTGAATGTTTGAATGGGGATATTCCTAATACAAACTTTTTGATGTTTATAGGTGATAGTGGTGCAAATGGAAAAAGTCAATTACTTAATTTAATGAAAGCAACATTTGGTGATTTTGGGGAAAAGGTTGAAGTAACCCTATTAACACGTAAGAGGAATAATGCAAATGAGACTAATTGTGAAAAAATCAAATTAAAGAACAAACGATTTGCATTCCTATCTGAACCAGAAGATGGTGAGAAAATTAATATTGGATTATTAAAGGAATTAACTGGTAGTGAGGAAATAGTTGCGAGGGGTCATTACGAAGCTTCTACTACTTTTGTAATGGAAACAAAATTGTTTTTAGCATGTAATACATTACCAGATATCAAAGGAGAGGATACAGCATTATGGAGAAGAATTCGTGTAATAGATTTTCCAAGCAAATTTGTAGATAATCCTAAGGAATCGAATGAATACAAGATTGATAGAACACTTCCTACAAAAATTCGTGAAGATATTTCATGGAAACAAACATTTATGAACATATTAATAGAATATTATTACAAAGAAGTTCTTGAACCGGAAGAAGTTAAAGTCAAAACAAATGAATACAAAGAAGGTAATGATATTAACCTTGAATTTGTAAATAAATATATAATTAAAAAGGATGATTCATACATAGTTTGGTCAGAATTGTGGGATATGTTCAATTATTGGATCCTTCACGAATACAATGTTAGTAATGTAAGTAAGAAAATCATTAAAACTTACTTTGAAAAAAAGGTATTCAAATGTAGTGAAAAACATATGACTATAAATGGTCTAAGTATTAGGGGTTGGAAGGGATTTGAATTAGTAAATAACATTGAATAAATTATTTTTGTCATTTTTGTCACTTTTTTGTCATTTTTTTGTCATTTTTATCAAACCATATTTATAATATATTGATATTTTTTTAAAAAATATGGTCTTGTAAAAAAATAAATGACAAAATGACAAAAAAAAGCAAACATTCCTCCACAGAAATTCAAAATCGATTTGGTGAATCTAAGATTCTACAAAATAGAATTTTAAAGATTTTAAAGAGTTTTGTGAAATTTTTTGTCATTTTGTCATTTGTATTTTTACAAAGAGCATAAATAGTATTTTCTGTAATAATTTTTTCAAAATATGGTTTGAACAGAATGACAAAAAAATGACAAAAAAATGACAAAAACAATACAAAAATGACAAAATAATACAAAAATACAAATTTGTTTTTTCTGTTGTAAGGGTAGTTACAATGAGTGTAGTAATACCGATAGATATATGTTGTAAGTTTTATAAGTTAGCGATAGACATGTGTTGTTTATTTGCGTGTCATACGTGTGAGAGGAATGCTTGTATAATAGTTTCAAAGGATGATTATAACATACTTTGCACAGGAGTTTCTAAATGTATTTATGAAAAGGAAGTGGAAGGTCGTGATAGAAGAGAATTACTGTATTACTTAAGCAGTGTTGAGGATGTAATAACAAAAACTGTCAAAATAGGTGGGATAGCATTAGAGGATAGAATATGCGTAGTGACACATTTTCCATCAAGAATGGACATGAAATTATTAATACAATCAGGTGTAACAACAATAGTAACAGTTACACCACATAACATAAAGTTTGATGAATGCTTTAATAAACTAAAGGAAAAGTGTGAAATAATATTAATAGATGAAAAGTCTCCACGCACGTTTGGTTTGCGCGAATTGTAATGTATTTGTAATTTTCAAGTAAATTTAAACCATAATTTGTTAGAAAAATTACAAATATAATAAAAAAGATTGTGGTTTCGAAAAACGATGATTAAAGAATACCTTTGTAAATAGGATGTCCTAAATTAGTTCCTACTAACGTTGGTGGACCAGTTGGTGAAGGCCATTTACCTCTTGGGTAATAAAGTTTCCAATCTTTAAATTGATCAGAAAAGTCAAATTCAAATTGGTTTAAAACTTTTCCAAAAATATTATTTTTTGGAAAATAATCTACATCATGAATGATAATGTAATCGGCTGTATTTTTAAAAGTTTGTAAGGAAGCTGTTCTTGCTTCCCATGGTTTTTGATCGATAAATACGACACCCCATTTTCGAGTAGATAATTCATTTAAAACATAATCCCAATCATGAACAAGAATGTAATTATGGTTTGCTGATGGTGGGTGATCAATTAACATTTTGTTAAGCCAATCTTCATCATTATCTACTGATACTAGTTTTCTGTTAGGGGTTTCATTAATGTATTTTTTAACAATAGACGTGGATGTATTACCAGTACCTAATTCCAGGATATCACCAGATGATATTTTTACATAATAATCTAGAATGTCTTTATGAGTACCAAATGGGTCCATCTTTGTGTCTTTTGTATATAAAAAATGTTTTTTGTATGAACTAATTAAAGAGAAACCATTAATCCAGCGGTTGCAAGAAGGGCATTTAAAGTAACTTTATCAAGACCTTTAAAGAATTTTGTTAGTGCTGATGAAGTACTATTTTTATTATTATCAAAAACATCCAATAATTTGCTAGTAGACATAACAGTTCCTAATAGCGCATTAGCTTGTTTATTATCGATAGAATCTCTTGTAGATAGACTATTATCGCGTCTTTGTGCAGAAACTCCATTAACTGAAGTTATAGTTAATGTAAATGCGAGAGTTAGTTGCGACGTTGATGAACCTTGTTCAATTGTATAATAACAATCTGCCGATTGTGTAGTTGCTGCATTTGCACAAGGTGCTGCTAATTGAAAAGATGTACATGATGATTTTGGCTCAGAACATGGTAGATTGTGGTTATCAGATTCAGATGGGTTAGCCCATGTGTATCCATTAATACTAGTTAATCTGATATTAAAGGTAACAGCATTTAAATTAGTGATAGTTCCTACACAATCTATGTAATTATTAAATACAGAATTTGCATCGATCGTCTTATGATCAAGTTGGAATGATGTACATGATGAGATTGAAGCAATTGCATTGGGGAATGTGAATTGTCCAGCAGTACCAGTATTACACGTAGGAGCTGCATTTGTACTGATAGCAGTTGCAGAGTTTGTATCTGAATATAACTTCGGATTATTCACAGTTAATATAGTACTATCTTTAACAGAGTAGTCTTGTGGTCCACCTGTAGGATTTACAGCTACATAAATACCATTTAATGTAAAGGATTGTAAGGCGCACCCACTTGTGAGACTATCGATTGTAAAAGTGACTGTTATTGATTGACTTGTAGGATCTTGGTTCGCATTTACAAGACTTGACGGGGTTTTGATTGGAATAACAACATTCTGAGCATTTAAATAGGAATATGTGTAAGTGAATCCTACAAATTGGAATTGTTTTAAAATTGATGGAGTTACACCAATTGTAACTGTGTAGGTTTGATTAAGATCATTCCAAACTCCACTAAGAAAAGAGTAACTTCCTGGTGTGACTGATGGTTGGGTGACAATCAATTGGGTTGTTGTTTGAGTAGTTGATGCAATAGTTGCAGTTGTACTAAAATCATATTTACTGTTAAAAACACCTGAAGAAATATGAAATTTGAATAACATGGTATAAACGATATTATTACCTGATAAAACACCTTTAGAAACACATACACTTGGAATTTGAACAGATGCACTACCACATGCACCAGTAATAGCAATATCAGAACAACCAGCGATGGTTGATAAATCACCTCGATTATTGGTAACAACTGATAGAAGTTGTTTATATCCTGGGATGGTAGCATCTACAGTAGGAAAATTAATTTGAATAAAACCACCATCTATTGGTGAAGGGATACCACTTATAGAGTCTAAGATGGGGACTGGTAACTGATTTGCAGATGAAACTTTGTCAAAATCAATATAATTGACAGTAGAACATTTTGTACCAGGGAGGTTTAAGTTGGAAAGACCATTAGAAATACCATTAGGGTTAGCTTGAGTGATAGCATTAGTAATACCATTAACTTGACCGTTAATTACCGTAATAGAATTAGAGAGAATACATAAGGCATGTAATAGGAAACACGTGTATAACATAAAGTATAAACAATACTGAAATATAAAAATAAAAAAGAAGTTGGAGATGTACGCATGTGAAGTATGAGATACAATACATAGAATGTGAAAGAAAGTATGTTAAGAAATAATACATACTTTGCGTGAGGAATAACATAGAGATTGTGAATGAAAGTATGTTAGGAAATGATA
>Ga0102859_1000253_pt1 | contig 11959 bp, 13 predicted proteins | sample Colrivmet1371B02_FD_78439 | JGI IMG/M metagenome (GOLD analysis project Ga0102859, IMG submission 78439) | Estuarine microbial communities from the Columbia River estuary - metaG 1371B-02 | ecosystem: Environmental > Aquatic > Marine > Intertidal zone > Estuary | place: USA: Columbia River...
ATTTTGTTTTGGTAAAACTTTGCCATATAATCCAACCGCTAAGATAGTTAATGGATGCATAGCCTCATCTAACCTCAGTCCTTCTTTATATGGCCAATCTAGCATGTCATCTTTTTGGCCAATCATTTCACTTGGACGCTTTAGAGATACAAATTCAACATATTTAGCATTCCCAGTCGGAGATACTTTTTTAAGTAAAGAATTTAATGGAATACCCACCCAAGGAATAACCATAGACCAACCTTCAACACAGCGAAGTCTGTAGATACGTTCTTCTATCGGTATAAGCTTTAAAAGCTCATCTATATCTAGTGTGAGGGGTTTAGCAACAGAGCCTTCAATAGAAATTGACCATGGATCTACTTTTAGTAAATCTGCATGCTCATGAGGATCTGATTTTGAAGTACCAAATTCATAATAATTGTTGTAACTTGTAATATCCTTAAGCGATGAAAGTTTTTCAATTTTATGCTCTTTTGATTGAATAAAATAAGGTAGCGCGCTGAGTGCAGCAAAACTTTTATTTGTGAATGTCGATAGCGCCGTTGAGCTTAAAATTAAACCTAAATTTTTTAAAAAATTTCTACGATCATTATAAATATGCTCAGGCGTAATTTCTAATGATGATATTTTTTTAATTTTAACCATAGTCAACTTTACTTATTAAGAAGATGAAGCATTAAGCCAAAGTATAGAAAAGCAAAAATAGCCACAATCCAAAACACTTTCAACATATTGGAATTAATGTCGGAGAGTTTTTGATGTATTTTTTCTAGTAATTCTTCATGTTTTAATTTTTTAGACATATATTTCTTTTAAATGTTTAAACATCTTCAATATTTTTGATTAATTTTTTAGCTTGTAATTTAATATCTTTAATTAGAGCGGGATCCATATCTCTGATCTGCTTATTTACGATAGCTAACCTTGGATTTTTGCTTAATTGTTTAGAGTTCGTAATAAAAAAATTCCAGTATAGGCTGTTAAAAGGACATGCTTTATCACCAACCCGCTCATTTTTTAAATAATAACATTCCTCACAATAGTTACTCATTTTGTTTATATAGTTCGCAGTTGATACATAAGGTTTACTCGCTAATCTTCCTCCGTCGGCAAATTGACTCATACAGAGTGTGTTTGGCATCTCAACCCATTCAAATGCGTCAATATAGATACCTAAATACCACTCATGAAGACTTTTGGGATTGATACCAGCCAGTAGAGAAAAATTACCAACAATCATAAGTCTTTGGATATGATGCGCATAAGCTTCATCTAATGATTGGTTGATTGTATATTTAAGGCAATTCATTTTGGTTTTGCCATTCCAAAACCAATTGGGTAAAGGTAATTGATGGTCAAAATAATTCTCATCGCTAAGTCCTGGCATATGGGCCCAATAATATCCTCTGATATATTCTCTCCAGCCGATGATTTGTCTTATAAAGCCTTCAGCAGTACTAATGGGTAATTTATCAGAAAGGTATGATTTTTCGACAGCAGATACAACCTCTTTTGGAGATAGCATTTTAGTATTCAATGAAAAAGATATTAAGGAGTGAAACATTCTTGTCTCTTCTTTGTGCATGGCATCCTGATAATCACCGAAGTAAATTAAAATGTTCTTAATAAAAAAATCTAGATGTTTTAAAGCTTCATTTCTATTTAAGGGCCAACGAAATTTAGATGCATTGTGATTTCCAAAGCTTTTTATTTCAGCCTCTGTAATTTCATCCCATAATTTAGCGTGATCATGGGTAAGCCTATGATCTTCAAACACTTCTGGCTCTCCCTTCCAGGCTTTTCTATTTTCGTGATCAAAATTCCATTTTGAACCTACAGGTTTACCATCTTCAGACATGAGAACATGATGCTTTTTTCTCATATAGCGATAAAAAGACTCCATTAACCACTGCTTCTTATCGGTAAATATTTCTTTTACTTCGAGGCGATGAGTAAAAAAGTGTTCTGATGGAAAACACTCGGATGGCATAGAGATTTCACTACAAAATTCTATTAAATCTTGATCAAGTCTGTATTCATCAGGTTCTTGATACTCAAACTTCTGAATGTTGTATTGACTAAATAAAGCTTTTAAATTTGCTTTAAAAGATTGTTGATTGGACTTCTCACTTATCTTGAGATAAATGACTTGATGATTATGTTTAGCAAGTCTGTTTTTAAAGTCCCTCATCGCTGCAAAAATAGCTAATATTTTTTGTGTATGATGAAGAACATAATTTGTTTCTTGTTTCACCTCCATTAAAACATAGAGGATTTCATCATCTATATTTTTAAACCAGGAATGGTTAGGATTGAGTTGATCACCCAGAATCAGTCTAAGAATTTTCATTATCGTGGTCTACGTGGTCTAAAAGAAGAATTGTTTTGTTAAGATTAAATAGTACTGAGATTTAAGCTGAGCTAACCCCTAATAACTAAGTATTTTACTTGAAAATAAGGGGGTGGTGGGATAGGGCCGTGTAATGAAACATTTAAATACGAGTTAAAATAATACCTATGAAAATCCCAACTCAAATCACTCTCAAAGAAGCCTTTCTTTATTGGTTAAAACTGGGCTTTATCAGTTTTGGAGGTCCAGCAGGTCAAATTTCAATTATGTATCAAGACCTCGTTGAAAATAAACGATGGATATCTAAGAAACGCTTCCTACATGCGCTTAATTTTTGCATGTTATTGCCTGGCCCAGAAGCGCAACAACTTGCCACATATATTGGTTGGTTGATGCACAGAACGCTAGGCGGATTTATAGCAGGATTACTTTTTGTGCTTCCATCTTTCTTTATACTAGTTTTATTAGGATTCATCTATATGTCTTATGGTGAATTACCTATTATGAAAGCAGTATTCAGTGGTATTAAACCTGCTGTGGTCGCGATCGTATTATTTGCGGCTTACCGTATTGGACAAAGAACGCTACATAACTTCATTTTAAGTTTGACTGCATTAGCTTCTTTTATTGCCATATTCTTTTTTAAACTTCCATTTCCTTTTATTGTATTGTCGGCTGCTGTTATAGGTTGGATAGGTAGTCATCGTTATGCCAAGTATTTTGAATCACATGCACATACAAATTTCAAAGAAAATACAAAACATCATTCATCTATCATTGATGACAACACTGCTATTCCGATTCACGCAAAATACAATACTCATAAGTTAATTAAGACCTTAGTGATTGGGTTGTTGATTGGAATCATAACTTTTTCAGCTTTAGTTTATGTTTACGGATTTGATCATTTACTTACCCAAACCGCAGTTTTTTTTACTAAAGCTGCTTTATTAACTTTTGGTGGAGCTTATGCGGTTTTACCTTATGTTTATCAAGGGGTGATTGAGTATTACCATTGGATATCACCACAGCAGATGATTGATGCTTTAGCTCTTGGCGAAACAACACCTGGACCATTAATCATGGTCATTACTTTTATTGGATTTGTGAGTGGCTGGGTGAATAATTTCATGCCAAATATGAGTCCCATTTATTCAGCATTACTTACAACTTTTGTTGCTACATTTTTTACATTCTTACCTAGCTTCATTATGATTTTTTTAGGTGCGCCTTTAATTGAATCCACAAGAAAGAATATTAAGTTTGCAGCACCTCTTACTGCAATTACTTCTGCAGTGGTAGGGGTAATTTTAAACTTAGCTTTATTCTTTGCTTATCATGTATTTTGGAATGTTGAATCTATCACGCTTAATTATTCATCAATACTGATCGCTTTGACTGCTCTGATAGCTTTAATAAGATTTAAAGTGAATACATTTTATGTAATCTTCGCTAGCTGTATTGGAGGTATAATTTTATCCATTGTATAAAATAAACTTAAAAGTTTTTTTATTGTCTTAAAAAAAAGTGAGGTCTGTGATATGAAAGCATTGGTCAAAAAATACGCTAAAGAGGGATTATGGCTTGAAGATATGCCAGAACCTGAAATGGGTAATAACGACGTACTAATTAAAATTAAAAAGACTGCTATTTGTGGCACAGACATTCATATCTACAATTGGGATGAATGGGCTCAAAAAACTATTCCCGTTCCTATGATTACTGGGCATGAATATGCAGGAGAAATTGTAGATCTCGGCTCTAATGTAACGGATTTAAATGTAGGCGATATCGTCTCAGGAGAAGGTCATTTAACATGTGGTCGTTGTAGAAACTGCTTGGGTGGTAGAACGCACTTATGCCCTAATACAATAGGCGTAGGTGTAAATCGAACAGGATGTTTTGCGGAGCTCTTGGCAGTGCCTGCTAAGAATATATTTAAACCAAGTCGAGAAATTTCAACTGACTTACTTGCCATTTTTGACCCTTATGGAAATGCAGTTCATACAGCACTCTCTTTTAATATGGTGGGGGAAGATGTGCTTATTACAGGCGCAGGTCCAATTGGTATGATGGCCGCTTTGGTCTCAGACCATGCTGGTGCGAGAAATATTGTAATCACAGATGTAAATCAATATCGTTTAGACTTTATCAAAAAGATTCTTCCGCGTGTTATTACAATTAATGTTGAAAAAGAAACGATTAGCCGTGACATGATGAAATCTGTTGGTATTTTTGAAGGATTTGATGTGGGTCTTGAAATGTCAGGCTCCCCGAAAGCCTTTGGTAGCATGTTAAGTCTGATGATTAATGGTGGCCATATTGCTATGTTAGCTATCATGCCTGCAGGCTCTGGAATAGATTGGGATATGGTGGTATTCAAAGGCCTAACTATTAAAGGAGTCTATGGACGTGAAATTTTTGAGACTTGGTATAAAGGTACGATGATGGTTCAAAGTGGGTTGCCTCTAGAAAAGATAATTACACATCGGTTCCCTTACACTGAATTTAAAGAAGGTTTTGATATTATGCGATCAGGCAAATCTGGCAAAATTATCTTAAATTGGGAAATTTAATATTAAGGATTTTTAATGAGCTTTAAAAAAGCTAAAGAAAGTTTTTCATTTGATTTAGAAGAAATTAAAAAAGCAGGACTGTGGAAAACGGAACGTATTATTAATTCTGATCAGAAAAGTAAGATTCAACTTTCTGACAATCAAGAAGTTATTAATATGTGTGCGAATAATTACCTTGGTTTGGCCAATAACCCCGAAGTCATTCAAGCAGCAAAAGACGGCCTTGATCGTTGGGGTTTTGGTCTTGCCTCTGTTCGATTTATATGCGGAACACAAACACTGCATAAAACTTTAGAAGAAAAAGTGAGTGAGTTTTTAGGCACAGAAGATACGATTCTATATGCTGCTTGCTTTGATGCGAATGGTGGTTTATTTGAAACCATACTCACAGCTGATGATGCTGTTATTTCCGACGAACTCAATCATGCGTCGATTATTGATGGCATTCGCTTAAGTAAAGCGCAACGTTATCGATATAAAAATAATGATATGAATGATTTACGTACAAAATTAGAGGAAGCTAAGAAAAATAAAGCGAGACGTATTTTAATTACCACTGATGGCGTATTTTCTATGGATGGCACGATCGCACAATTAGATAAGATTTGTGATCTTGCAGATGAATTTGATGCCATGGTGCATCATGATGACTGCCACGCAACAGGATTTATGGGAAAAACAGGTCGTGGTATTCATGAACATTGTAATGTAATGGATCGCGTTGATATCATCACAAGCACATTCGGTAAGGCTTTAGGCGGCGCTTCTGGTGGTTTTACTTCCGGCCGCAAAGAAATTATTGATATGTTAAGACAAAGATCCCGACCTTATCTATTTTCAAATACACTTGCCCCTAATATTTGCACTGCTTCATTAAAAGTTTTTGAGATGCTAAAAAAATCAACTGCACTTCGCGATAAATTAGAGACAAATGTCCATTATTTTAGAGCTGGAATGCAAAAAGCTGGTTTTGATGTGAGAGACGGTGATCATCCTATTGTTCCTATTATGTTAGGGGATGCTAATCTCGCCCAATCTATGAGTAAAAAATTACTAGAAAAAGGTATTTTAGCGATTGGATTTTTTTATCCAGTTGTGCCACAAGGAAAAGCTAGAATTAGAACCCAAATTTCAGCTGCTCATACATTCGAAGATCTAGATAAAGCAATAGACGCCTTTGCTACAACTAAAAATCAATTAGCCTAACTATCAAAACTTTTGATGCATGATGTGTTTCAAAATATCCGAAATCCAGATATTTATCTAAGACATGAGCGGACTAATGAATCTTTGCTGAGCAAATAGGGCAGGTACACTTCCAAGAATGCACAAGCCACTCAAATGCTTCATTTCTATTTTTATATTTCATAGTTTCCCTAAAAATAATTAAACGCAATCGCCCATTGCTGATGAATATCTGTGCCAACAAGCTTTATCTCCTTGCTCACATACAAAAATATCTCCGTCCGTCGTTCTCAATACTTTACATCTTGTAAATTCGTCTTTTTTTCTAAAATTTTAGATGGTTTAATTTCTTTATTTGATTTCATTTTCATTACCTCACAAATAGTTTGTATGAATAAATTCTATGCTTCTTATTTTGATAAATCTAATGAATTGTTTTTAAGTGTATGATAAGTATTACTTATCAAAAGTAAAATCTATCAGAGTCTTAGGCAAAGGCTTATAAGAGTTGTTTTGATTGGTGGATGATAGGAGTATGCTTCAAAATATCTTGAATCCTGAAATTTTTGGCCATAGTGAACTTTCAATTGTAAAACTGTATCCAAAGAGAAATTATTTAATGAGTATGAAAGGCAAGAAATGGCAAAGAAAAAATGTAAATATAATTGGCACATGGCTTTTAGATGCGGTCTTGGCACGGCATTTTATGTATTAGGCATTGCTGCTTTTATTAAATATTTATTCCATTAAGCTTGATGTCAAATAAAGAGATTTTATTATCCGAGGAAGATATTTCTAGGCTAATTGAAATGGCTTGGGAAGATAAAACGCCTTTCGAAGCTATTTTAAAGACATATCAACTTGATGAGCCCTCTCTAATGAGGCTAATGCAAAAACACCTTAAAGCTTCATCTTATCGATTATGGAGAAAGCGTACTAAAGAAAGATCAAGTAAGCATTTAAAACTAAGATCTCCAGATATTAAGCGACACCACTGCGTAACTCAGAATAAAATTAGTCGTTAATTTATTATGAGAATGGTGAAAAAAGAAAACCTACCGACGAAAATTTGCCTTGTTTGTCAAAAGTCTTTTTCTTGGAGAAGAAAATGGCAACTTGTCTGGAATGAAGTCAAATACTGTTCCGAAAGATGTAAACGTCATAAAAATCTAGCATGATCGGAAAGATTAGAAAAAAACTTTTACCACCCATATTATTCGAGATTGTTTCAGATCCAATAATATGCCCCATATGCAGCAGGAGTATTCCAGAATCACAAAAAGATGCTCACCATTTAATACCAAAATCTAAGGGTGGAAAATCTGCTGAATATCTTCACCGAATCTGTCATAAACAAATTCATGCATTATTTAGTGAAAGTGAGTTAGCTAAAAAATTGAATACTGCAGAATCATTGAGAAATCATTCAGACATGCAAGCGTTTATCAATTGGGTGAAAAATAAGCCAGATGATTTTTACGAGAGAACTGCGAAAAGCTTACGTAACAAGAAATAGTAAATTATTTCTTTATTTTATATTGTGTATTAATTTCATCCATATTGTTCATTGCGTTTTTTGTAACAAATAAAAAAGCAATATCATAAGAATAATTACCATAATCATAGAAGTGAAATATCCATAACCATTTTTAAGCATCCAACTAAATAAGGGTAATACCGGCATGACTGGCAATACGTAAAGAAAATTTTCATTCGCTAATTTAGCAATTTTTTCTATATCCTTAGTTTCGAACCAAATCATAGTGTAAGCAGTAAAAGAAATTATTGGGAGTGCCAACAAAAGAGCAGCTAACTTTGTATCTTTTTTACTTAATTCAGTAACGAGCACAATCACTACGACTGCGATAATTATTTTTATGAAGTAGGCCATTAGTATACGATCTGCATATTTGGTTTCTCTGGTATTTTTGGTAAATATAAGGCTTGATTGTTTACTATCCTTTTAGCACTCCATAGAACAACGAGAGCATCTAAAATATCATCATCCATTACATCTTTTTTTTGATATTTATTTCTGATGACATCAAAATTAAAATCTAAAAAATGTTTATCAAGAAGAGATTTTCGAATCTCAAAGCCTTCAGTAGTTTTTTTACTTTCAAGGATTACTTTTTCATTATTCATAGCTCGAAAGCTTAGTTCGGGATGTATTTCGAATACTTTAATATTCTTATAATGAAGAATAGTTTGGACATCTTTTATTTTAGGAAATAAATACCAAGATTGAAGTGACATTGATTTCCCAATAAGATTTTTAGATATAAGGCATGCTTTCTCATAATTCGGTTGGTCTAACATTTTTGGCGTCGGAGCCGTGAATACTGAAGAGGCTTTTTTGCTAAGAAGTTTTCTAGCTAATTGATCAGCTTCTCGAGGCATGACTTCAGATAAGATCACAGGCATATCAATTCCAATAATGAATTGATTGAACTCAACAAAAAAATCCTTGAGATTACTTATGCTTGGAAAAATAGCGGTTTCAATAGTTTCATCTTGAGAGTGCCAAACTGCAAACCAACCCGCTTTACATCCATCAATACCAATAACTAAAGGCAATTAATTTACCCTGCAATATTTCATTTTATTAAAGCGCCATTGTGCGAAGTATGAATAGAGTATTTTACTTGCAGGATAAATAATTGGCAGCTTGATTATAAAACTTAATACTCTCCATCCTTTTAAGTTATTCCATATAAGACAAAATGCATCTATACCCCTATAAAGTCTTTCTTTTCCATCTATAGCGTGAAGACTCATGAGAGCTTCATTATGTTTAATTCCGTATTTTCGAAGTAATGTGTTATTGGTGTGTAGATTGCGCCACAAGAAAATACCTTGAGGGGCGATTGATTTGTAGTAATTAATCTCTTTTGAACAAAGGCTACAATGTTGGTCGTAAAATATTTTAATCATAATTTGCTTAATATTAAAAAGAGAAAGGCTCCAAACCATTCGGGGGAAAATTTTGAGCCAATCTAGCAATATTTCAGCGTATTGCTTATTAACAAGACTAAAAAAACTAATAAAAATTCAACTTTTTTAAAAATACAAAAAATGTAACTTATTGTTAGCATTTAAGTATAAAATTTTGACGTCATTTCAAAAAGTTATTTAAAAACAAGTTGTTAGAATTAAACCGAACAACTAAAGCACATTTATTTAATCGCATAATTTTTTATGGCTAATGATAATCATGAAAAAAAATATAAATATTTTGAAATATATGAAACTAAGGCTAAAATCTTTATCAAGATAATTTACTAGAGATAATTATTAGAACTCTCGTTAATTACTTTTAGTTATTAGAAGTTGTTTTTTATCAACCATTAGGAGATTCTTATGTTTCAAGGTTTCTTTAAATCCGTAAAAAATAAGTGCTTATTAGGATTGTCTTTGCTAGCTTCATCAACACCTGTTTTTGCAACTGCAGGCCAAGTTCTCCAATCAAATGATTTTGTTGGTATTACTTTTTGGTTAATTTCAATGGCATTAGTTGCTTCAACTGCTTTTTTCTTTCTTGAAAGAGATCGCGTAATAGGTAAGTGGAAAACTTCTCTTACTGTATCTGGACTCGTTACATTAGTAGCAGCTGTCCACTACTTCTACATGCGTGACGTGTGGGTTGCAACAGGTTCAACACCAACAGTGTATCGATATATTGATTGGCTCATTACAGTGCCTCTATTAATGATTGAGTTCTATTTAATTCTCTCAGCCATTACTAAAGTTTCCATTGGTGTCTTCTGGAGGCTTTTAATTGGTACATTAGTGATGCTTGTTGGAGGTTATGTCGGTGAGGCTGGTTATGCCGATGTTATGACATCATTTATTGTTGGTATGCTTGGATGGTTTTATATCCTTTACGAAATTTTCGCTGGTGAAGCAAGTAAAATCAGTGCAAATAAAGCTCCAGCAACTGTGCAAAAAGCTTTCAATACAATGCGATTAATTGTTACATTTGGTTGGGCAATTTATCCATTAGGTTATTACTTTGGTTATTTATCTGGCTCAGATCCTGCAAGCAGCATGGCATCATTAAACATCATCTATAACTTAGCTGACGTTTTAAACAAAATTGCTTTCGGTGTAATTATTTGGTCTGTAGCGGTATCAGAATCAAAATAAGTATGTAATTTTTTTAAAAAACTGTGCAGCTTAGGCTGCACAGTTTTTTTATTTATACTAATTAAATTTAATAATATCAATAGCTTAAGATAATAAAGTCGATAAACTAATCCCATGAGTATTGATGAGTTTAATCTAGTTTATAACGCGATTTCATTTGCAATCGCTGCTTTTGGTGCCTCAACTGTATTTTTCCTCCTTCAAAGGTCACAAGTTTCTCCCGCATATAAAACTGCATTAACGCTTTCAGGCCTTGTTTGTTTAATTACAACCTATCATTACTTAAGAATCTTTGAGAGCTTCAATAGTGCTTATGTATTGAAAGATGGCTTAGTCATGCAAACTGGTATGCAATTTAATAATGCATATCGATATGTGGATTGGCTATTAACCGTTCCACTGTTGCTTCTAGAATTTGTTTTGGTCTTAAGATTACCTCATGCGGAAACATACAAAAAAGGGTTAGGGTTAACTCTAGCATCCGCGCTTATGGTTTTATTGGGATATCCTGGAGAAACCCTTGCGATTGGATTTGCTAAGATTATTTGGTGGATTTTAGCAATGATTCCATTTTCTTATATATTGTATGAAATGATTAAAGGGGTGGGTGTATCAATCAAAACTCAACCTTTAGTTGTTCAGCCATTATTCAAAAAAACAAGATTACTTATTATTCTGTCGTGGTCATTTTATCCGCTTGTTTATATCCTGCCTTTATTTGGCCTTTCCGCCTTCGTGAGTATCCAAGTTGGCTTCACTTTTGTTGATATAGTTGCTAAATCAGTTTTTGGTATTTTGATTTATATTATTGCGCAAAGAAAGTCAGAAATTGGTGCTTAGTTAAGTCTTTGACTTATAGATATATTTTCTACATATATTCTTTTACATAAGACTCATTATGATTTCAAATGAAAGCGATTCACTAGAAAGCGTTAAAAAACATCTAGCCAAGTCTTTTGAGGTGAATGAAAAAAATTTATCTCTATGGCTTAATTGGCATGGAAGGTCAGAAGGAAAATTAATTCGCTCTCACCTGGCACTTTCTACCGGCGAAGCATTAGGACTTTCAAAACATACAGCAATTATTTGGGCAGTTGTTTGTGAGTTAATTCATAGCGCCTCGCTTCTCCATGATGACATTTGTGACAGCGATGAAATTAGAAGGGGTAAAGTAAGTGTATGGAAGAATTTTGGTATACCAGCTGCAATATGCACTGGCGACTATTTAATAGCAGAGTCCTTTAAAAAAATCACTGAAATTGAACAAGGCTGGCATCAAAATATATTGTTAGGGTTACTTTCAGGCACTGTAAAAGAAATTGTTTTTGGCCAATCAGGAGATGTCAACATAAACTTTTTAGGGTTAGGTTGGGAAGACTATAAAAATCTTGCGACGGCAAAAACATCACCACTCATTTGTTTGCCCATGATGGGAATGTTTAAATGTGCCGAGCTAGATGAGCCTTATTATATTAATTTAAGAAAAATGACAGATGAAATAGGGCTTGCTTATCAAATTGTGAATGACTTAGAAAATATTTTATTAAATCAAACCAACGAAATTCCCACAGATATTCAGTTTGAAAGAATGAATGCACTGGTAGTTTTAATTAAAGAAAAGTCTTCTGAAAAAGAGATTAATTTTCTGAAAAAAAATAAAGATGAATTTAAACAATTTTTAATATCTTCAAATATTAAA
>Ga0102859_1000254_pt1 | contig 11947 bp, 21 predicted proteins | sample Colrivmet1371B02_FD_78439 | JGI IMG/M metagenome (GOLD analysis project Ga0102859, IMG submission 78439) | Estuarine microbial communities from the Columbia River estuary - metaG 1371B-02 | ecosystem: Environmental > Aquatic > Marine > Intertidal zone > Estuary | place: USA: Columbia River...
AAGGATATGAAAATACTAAACAGATTTACAGGAAGTACAATTTTTGAAGATGCTTCAGAAACAATGAAAGAAACGGTTGAGAATGCGATTAAATTGGGGGCTAACCTATCGTGGGTTGACCTATCGGGGGCTAACCTATCGGTGGCTAACCTATCGGAGGTTGACCTATCGTGGGTTGACCTATCGGGGGCTAACCTATCGGAGGTTGACCTATCGGTGGCTAACCTATCGAGGGCTATTAAAGTACCGATGCACTGTAAATGGTTACACGGTATTACTGATGGTAATTTAGTTCACATTGGATGTGAGAAAAGAACGGTAAAAGAATGGGATGCTTTCTTTAAATCTGATGAGGTTATTTCAACTGAAAGAAACACCCAAGAGTTTAAGCAAATTAGAGCAGTTTATGAAGCGTATAAAGCATATTTAAAATGGACGAAATAAAAAACTACCCCCTAGATGTAAAGTGCATAGCACTACAATCTATGTTAAAAAAGCTAAACCTAGAAACAGATCCACAGGCTATCGAGGTTTTAGTTAGATCAATTAAACACCTGTGTAAATCAATTGGTAATCATTATGAAGATGGTAAGTAAATGGTTAAACAAGTTCACACAGCCAACGGAGGCAGTGAATAGTTACATAGAACCTAAGCGGTTAAGGGTAGCTAAGACAATTTATCCTAACGGGGTAAAGCAAATGAGTTTAAACGGCAAAGATGAGTGGTATGGATTACAAGAGAAATGAGTTCAAACAACGAGACAAAGTAATATCGGAGGACTACGGCAAAGGCATAGTTGTACACGTGTCAGAGTTTGGACTATACCCTGTTAAGGTTATGTTTAACAATGGTGAGTTAGGCGACTATACACAGGAAGGAAAGGACTACATTCATTCAAATAGAATAGCGATACATCATGAGGAAGGAAAGAGTAAGATTAACTAAAGGCGAACTAGAAGAACTACGATTGACGTTCTATCTACATTCAGAGGATGAACTAGCAAAGAAGTTTAACGTATCAAAGACTAGTATTTCAGTCGCTATAAGCACGTTTCTACGGAAGCATAGTACAATGACTGACTTTAAGATACAACGCATCAGAGAGAGCGTTAAAATAGGTTGCAGAATTAATGACTTGATGACACTTTATAATCTTAAGTTTCAACAAGCTCAAAACTTCTGGCTAGCTTTCAATGATCGTTCAATGGTGCAACGTGAGGTTGCTGAAAAACAACCCTATTGGACAAGCGAAGATGAAATGATTATACAGAAGTATTCAGTTGATGAGTTGGAAGGTTGGGAGGCTGAAATCCTTTTATCATTAGTTTAAACCGTTCAACACAATTCCGAGAAAGGGAATGATTAATAAAGTAAATTTATATTATGAAAACACAAGACGTATCGTACCGTAAAGCGTACAAGAGTGACCACTTAGGAGTGGTTGACTTAGAAGAAATGATTGAGAATAAGCAATCATTAACCGTGACTATTAAAGAAGTCTGGTTTGAGGAAGGTTGTATTGTTGCTGGTAATAAAGGCAATCACAATATTGCATACTTCGTTGAGCCTATTAAACCTTTAGTAGTGAACTCAACTAATGCACAAACGATTAGACGCTTGTGCAATGGTGGTGCTAATCTAAACACTTGGAAGATGCCAGTACAAGTTGAACTTTACATTGATGCAACAGTTAAGATGAAAGGTCAGATTGTCGGAGGTGTTAGGTTAAGAAAGCCTATGAATGTTCCGCAAGTTTCAGACGTACAAGCCCTAGCCGAATTATCTAAATGTACTAACTTAGCTGAATTGAAATCTACATGGGACAATATGTCACAGGTTGAAAAGAACCTTCCAAGCGTAGTAGCTAAGAAGGAAGCACTTAAAAATAGTTTGTCATGATCGCACGTTACGACATTATCCAAAACACGCCTGAATGGTTTGAGGCTCGATGGGCAAAGATAGGAGGCTCAATCGCTAAAGGTTTATTTATCAAATCAGATACTCTTATGCTCGATGTACTCGCTGAATACACGGAACAGTACCAGCTTACAGATAATTACTCTTCTCCTGCAATGGAGAGGGGTAATGAATTAGAACCAGAGGCACTATATTCTCTTATTCAGTACACAGGTATTCACTTTAATACTGTTGGATGGTTGCAGTCAGTTGACGTGCCACTACTAGGGATCAGTCCAGACGGTATAAGCGAAGATGAAACAATCGCTTGTGAACTTAAGTGTCCTGGTGCAAAGAAGCATTTAGTAACGTGCCTCGAAGATGAGATACCCCTCGATCACTTAGCGCAATGTGTTCACTATTTCACTGTTAATCCTAAGCTGGTTAAGTTATATTTCGTATCTTACAGACCCGAAGCAATGAAACCTTTGTTCGTTAAAGAGTTGTTACGAACGGATGAGGTTAACTTAGGAACACGAAGCAAACCAATTATTAAATCAGTACAAGAATGGGTTGAGATAGCAAAGGCTGAAGCTATCCTAATCAATAAGCAAATCAATGAAGCCGTTACTAAATTAAGTTTTTAAAGATGATTAAAGGAAAAGTGACCTTCATAGGTCAAACACAGCAAGTGAGCGATAAGTTCGCAAAACGTGAGTTAGTAGTTACAACAAGCGATCAGTACCCACAGGTTATACTAATCGAGTTCCAACAGGATAAGTGTTCACTACTGGATAATGTTCAACTAGGTTCGGAAGTCGATGTTGAGTATAATATTCGAGGTCGGGCGTGGACTAATCCAGAAGGTGTGACGAAGTATTTTAATACGATACAGGGGTGGAAAATAGAAGTTAGCAATCCAACAATGACCGATACCCGTATACCTCTCGCAGATTTAGTTCCAAAAGATGATATGGCATTTTGAAGCGAAGGTGTGAAACTACTTATTGAAACATTTAACTTAGAAGCCCCGTAAATGGGGCTTTTTTTGGTGTGAACTGTGAACTGTGAACTGCTTCACAGTAGTATTAAAACAAAAAATAATTATTCTAAAATAAAAAAAACGCTCAACTGTGCAATTTCACACCTAAACGCTCTACAAGCTATATAAACATTGACTTTTTGGTGTGAAATTAGGTGTGAAATTAGTGTGAAGCGTTTCACACCTAGCATTAAAAGTTAGGATTACAAGAATAGAATATATTTGTAATTGTTATATTAAAGGTAATTAGTATATTTGGACTTCGGAAGTGTGGGAACTTCAAAAAATTTAATTGAAAAGCTAGTCAAGAATGGTTCTCCCACACACCATTTGAGACTGGCTTTTCGCATTTAACAATATTATGAATGATTTTATATTAACATTTGGAAAGTACAAAGGGAGAAAGGTATCTTCTTTAATTGGCTCAACTACTCACGAGTTTATGTATGTTTGCTTCCTTAGAGATTACGCCAACAACCTAAACGATATGCAACGACAAATACTTAAACGACTTACTAAATGATAACACTATCACAGGCAAACAAACTACTCGATCGTGGTTATTCATTGATTACAGTTGACGGGAATAAAGTACCTAACTATCCTTGGAAGAACCAGCAAACGATTGCAATAACTAAAGAGCAATTAGATAAGCAGTACAACACCCAGACCACAAAGTATCTAGGTTATGTTACAGGCTTTAACGATATTGAAGTCATTGATATTGATTTGAAGATATTCTCTTCATTGAATGAGCAACAAGAGTTCTGGAATGAATACCTTTCTTTCTTGAAGGATAACATTGACGAGTTCGATAAGAAGTTTGTTATTTATAAGACAATGAAGCAAGGATACCACATTATCTACAAGTCAAAGGTAATCAGTGGTAACACTAAGATAGCAAGGTTGCAAGGTTATAAGGAAGCAATTATAGAAAGTAGGGGTACGGGTGGATATTGTATTCTTTATGAGAATAAGATAAGCGAACTTAGTTACCATGAAGTACAAGAGATTGACGAAAGAGATCGTGATATACTTTGGTCTATTTCTAGGACATTCGATTATAAAGGTGACTTAGAACTTGACGCTCCAAAGAAACAAGACTTTCCACAATTAGAGAATGAAGTGTCTCCTTGGGTTGACTTTAACTCAAAGCACACTGCATTGGATATTATAGCTGATGAGTTTACAATAGTTAGGAATACCGATAAGCAATATATCATTAAGCGTCACGGAGCAACGTCACCACATTCAGGATATATCTACAAAGATAGTGGTTGTATGTACTTATTCACTACGGGGACAATATACCCTAATGAGAAACTATTAAGCCCTTATGCAATATACACCTATAAGAATTGCAACGGTGACTTCACACGGTCTGCAAGTGAACTATACGGTCAAGGCTTTGGAACTCGTAAAGTGCCAAAGGTTGAATGGAAAACAGAACCAATCAAAGTAGTTGACCGTTTACAGTTTCCAATAGATATATTTCCACAGGATGTACAAAACTATATTATCGAGAGTTCAAAGACTTTAGGGCTTTCAATAGATTACATGGGATGTGCTTTCCTTTGGATGCTTTCATTGATTATAGGAAACTCGATAAGGATTGAAGTTAAGCCCGGTTGGACTGAAACGGCAACACTTTGGATTGCAGTAGTTGGTAAGCCGGGTATTGGTAAGACACCTTCGATTAATCAGATGATTTACCCATTACGAGAAAAGAACGTACAAGAGCAAAAAGAGTTCCAACGTCAATACGCTAAGTGGCAGGAATACGAAAAGATACCAGCTAAAGAAAAAGATACACACGAAGAGATTGCAAAGCCTAAATCAAAGCAGTTTATTGTAGGTGACATTACTCTTGAAGCATTAGTTGACTTACATGAAGAAAATCCAAACGCTTTGGGTATATTCAAAGATGAGTTGGCTGGTTGGTTTAAGGATATGAATAAATACAGACAAGGTTCTGATTTAGAATTTTGGCTATCTTCATGGTCGGGTACTTCAATCTCGCTTAATCGTAAAACAGCGAAGAGTGCATTTGTAGATAAACCTTTTATTCCTGTATTGGGAGGTATTCAGCCTAGCGTCTTTGAAGAGTTCACAACAGGCAACAACAAAGAGAATGGATTTGTTGACCGTATATTAATAAGCTATCCTGAATTGACTGTGAATAAATACAACGATGAGTACCTAGAGAATGAAGTAATTGATTGGTATAGAAGCTATGTATTAAGGTTTAAGAATACAATCGACACTTCATTTGTGAATATCAATTCAAACGATGAAATAATACCTTTGATTGTTAAGTTTACAAACAAGGCACAACAGCAATGGAAACGAATACATGATAAGATAACAGAAATTCAAAACTCTGATAATGAGAATGAATACATGAAGTCAATGTTGCCTAAACAAAAGAGTTACATTCCAAGGTTTGCTTTATTGATTAACTGTATAAACGAAGATAACACCAATCTAGTTTCAGAACAATCAATATTGAAAGCTGAAATACTTTCGGAATACTTTGTTAACATGGCTAAGTTAGTCAAACAAGACGCTAAGGATAAACAGGATTTGAAAGCAGTTTCCAAAATGGAAACAACTCCTTTCGATAAGTTTAAGTCAATGTACAAATCAAACAAAGATATTAACCGTTCAACTGCTGCTGAACTATTAGAAGTAAGCAGACGAACTATTATTAATTGGGTTAAAAAAATAGAGGAATGAAAACACTAGGTAACGCTAAAGAAGTATCTAAAGGATTAGGTATTAAGTCGATTAAAGAATTGTCCGATGAGTGGATTAAATTAACTAAACTAAAGAAGAATGAGATACAAGAACTAGAGAATGAGAATAGATTGCTTCATGATAAATTTAACTATTTTAAGATAAGATGAAAATACTAAACCTTTATGCTTGTCTTGGTGGTAACCGATACAAATGGGATGAAGTCGCACAAGAAGCTGGAATAGAAATCAAAGTAACAGCTGTTGAATTAGATCCAGAAGCTGCACGCTTATACCAGGAACGATTTCCAAATGATAAAGTAATAGTTGCAGATGCACACCAATATTTATTAGACCATTTCAAAGAGTTTGATTTCATTTGGAGTTCTCCACCTTGTCCAAGTCATAGCCGTGCTAGGTATTGGAATAGTTCTAATTACGATACGAAAACCGAAGCAATTTATCCGGACATGATGCTTTACCAGGAAATACTATTTCTTCAGCATTACTATAAAGGTAAGTGGCTTGTTGAAAATGTTATACCATATTACGAACCATTAATACCGGCTCAAAAAAAAGGTCGTCATTTGTATTGGACTAATTTCTTATTGCCTGGTGATTTAAGAGATAGGAGGTTCGCTATTTCTTCAGCTAAACAAGAGTTAGAAGGATTGTGTGAATTTCACGATTACGACTTTACTAAATACAAAGGAACACAAAGAGTTGACAAAATGGCTCGTAACCTAGTTGACTATGAAGCAGGAAAAACTATCTTTGAAACTATTCTAGGGATCATCCGTAAATCTAATGTAAACCAAACAGAGTTATTCTCATGACCAAAGCAAACAGAGCCAGACTAGCTGAACTATTATTACAACAGGATAGAATAGCACACCCAACTTTAGCAGATCATTGTCGGGTTATTGAAGTTTTCCCAGACACAAATGAAAAGGACATCAAAAAGAATATCGTTTTATTCTGTAAGATAATGAAGTTCATGTACAAGGAAACAGACTCGGCAGCTAAAAGAGTAAGCAAAGCGGAAACAATGACACACGCTTCTGGTAAAGAGTTTCAGAAAGTTACTACCTTCTATAAAAAATCTAACTTAGAAAAGGGACACCATGATATTGAAGTCGGAAAGAATAATATCACATTCTGTATTGAAATCAAAGCGCAGAATGAAAAGACGAAGTACAAGGATAAGCAAAGCCAAGTTCAAAAAGATTTTGAGATTAAATTAAAGAATGAATACGGATTTGATTATTACATTATTCGAGGTATGGATGACTTCTTTGACTTGTATGATAATGTTATAATTCCGAAACTTACCACTCATCACTAATTTAAACCGTTCATGTAATAATTGAACAGGGTATTGTTGGAATAATTAAATTAGATAAAAATTAAAAGATATGAAACTACTAAACTACACAAACGGAGACACCCAATTCTGGGTTGAGTACAACGATAACGAAGTGACTGTTGAGTGCGTGTACACCCTCGACATAAACGAACGGGGCAACGGAACGTGTCAGCTATCACGTTACACAGGTGAACTCCCACATGAACAACTAGAAGCTGCAATAGTCGAAGCTGTCGATTGGGGTCAGTGGTTGCACGATAATACGTTCGAGAGTATGTACGATGAATTTGGGGACTTGGATTAAAAATAAAGGATATGGAAAGTAGAAAAATAACAATAATAGAAACAGGGTACAAGTGTTTAAAATTTCCTGAAATAGGTCGGTGGAGCGTATCTGTTCAAATTGATGAGCATATATTTAAGAATTTAGATATTGAAGTTGATTGGGCAAAACAACACGGTTTTTATTATGAAAACATATTAGATGTAAAAAAATATTGTAATCAATTTTTAAAGACAGGAAAAAGCATTTATGAAAATAAAAATATAATAAAAGAAACCGAAGAATTTAGAAGATCTCTTTTAAGTATAAATGAAAAAATAGAAAGTGAAAGTTTAAAAAAACAAGATAGAAAAACATATTTAATGAAAGATAATCATAATGGACTTTATAAAATAGGTTATTCCAAAAACCCAAAAAATAGAGAAGCTACTTTGCAAAGTGAAAAACCATCTATAAAAATGGTAAAAATTTGGAATAAAGATATTGAATTGTTTTTACATAAACTATATCACAATCAAAGAGTAAGAGGTGAATGGTTTAATTTAACAAAAGTACAAGTTAAATATATTTGCACTCACTTTTAATTGCTTAATAACCTTATTACCATGATCTACCTAGCAACCCTCGCAACCGCTTTACTTTGCGGTCATTCAATCTACCAACGAAGATATATCCTAGCTGCGATCTGTGCGCTTCAAGTTGTGGCGTTGGTGTATTTAAAGCAATATAATGTTGAGAAACAAATAGATTATATTATATTTGAAAAACAAATAGATATGATGTGAAGAAAATTAGATTACTATGATAAAAGAAGAAATTGACCTATACTTCTTTAAAAATTGGAACGAAATCCAATCCGTAGTTAAAACTAACTCTTCTAAATGCGCAACTATTAACGTGTCAGATATAACCACAGAAATATATTTAACGTGCATCAACAGAGCCGCTAAGATACCAAATGAAAGAAGTCTAGGAGGCTTTATTCGTATGACATCTGCTAACACTTACAAATGGAATAATTCAGAATTTAATATAAATAATAAAATTCTCGCAAACGAATTGATAAATGATAACATATACATAGAGGATGATGAAGTTATAGATAACCATTATCAAAATAGGTTATACGCTATTGAGATGTACAGGTTAAACGCTGAGCCGCATGAGTTGAGATTTTTAGATATTTATCTAGTAAAAAAGATAACAACTGTTCGAGGATTAGTTAAGCATTTAAACATATCACATCATGGAGCTTACACAATAATAAAGGATTTTAAACGTAAATTAAAGGAATATGAAAGGCAAGCAGAAATTGGTTAAGGGAGTCGAAGTCACTCCAAAGGTAGTTGATTTAACAAAACTAAAATTAAAGGAATTAAGAGAGTTATTCCCTGATGTTAAAGCAGTATCGGTTAAAGAGTTTTTATCTGAATTAGAAGGAGATGTACAAGCTGAAAATTAAACAAGGCGAGAATACCATCATCAGAAAGCGTGGTGGATTCCAAGAGACGATTGTCGGAGGTTATTTCTATACTCAAGAGAAACTAGAGAAGCTGTACAACGATGGACATAAGAACTTAGTTAGTTATACCAAACCAAAGAAAGATGCAGATTCAAACAGTGAAGATATCTGAGGTTAAAGTAAATCCAAACAATCCAAGATTAATAAAGGATGATAAGTTTGCTAAGCTAGTTCAGTCGATTAAAGACTTGCCACAAATGTTGGATATTAGACCAATCGTTGTAAATAAAGATATGATTGTTCTTGGTGGAAATATGCGATTAAAAGCGTGTAAAGAAGCTGGGTTAAAAGAAGTACCTATTATCGTTGCAGACAACCTTACGGAAGAATAAGAGCGTGAGTTTTTGATTAAAGACAATACTAGCGGTGGTGAGTGGGATTGGCAGATGATAGCTAACGATTGGGATGCTGAACAGTTGGATGCTTGGGGATTGGATGTGCCTTCATTTGAAGCGGATGAACATTTAGAAGCTGAAGAAGATGATTACGATGGAACACTTCCTGAAGAACCTGTAACAGTCTTAGGTGATTTGTATGAGATTGGTGAGCATCGATTGTTATGTGGGGATAGTACTCAAACAGAAACTTTTGATAAGCTAATGTGTGGAGAGTTAGCTGATATGGTTGTAACAGACCCTCCTTATAATGTGGCATACGAAGGAAAAACAAAAGACGCACTTACTATTGAAAATGACTCAATGGGTAATGATGATTTTTATAAATTTCTTTATGATTTTTATGTTGCATTAACAAGTGGTGTTAAAAAGGGGGGGGCAATTTATGTTTGGCATGCATCATCTGAAGTTATAAACTTTGGCAAAGCAATGGTTGATGCTGGTTGGTTATTAAAACAACAGTTGATTTGGGTTAAAAATACAATGGTAATGGGTAGACAAGACTATCAATGGAAGCACGAGCCTTGTCTGTACGGCTGGCTTGGCGGGGATAGTCATAAATGGTATTCAGATAGAAAGCAAACAACAGTTATTGAATGGGATAAACCACAAAGAAATGGAGAGCACCCAACAATGAAGCCAATCGGGTTATTTGGATATCAAATAGAAAATAGTTCTAAGGTTGGAGATTTGGTTATTGACGCATTTGGTGGTAGTGGCACAACAATGGTTGCTTGTGAGCAACTAAAACGTAAGGCAAGGATAGTAGAGTTTGACCCTAAATACTGCGATGTAATAGTAAAGCGAATGATAAAACTCGACCCCACATTAACAATCAAGCGTAACGGAGTAGTAACTAAAGACTTTGAATAATGGCATACGATAAACAAAAGATATTAGAGCAAGCAAAGGAAATGATAGTTAAACACAAGTTGTTTTTCTTTGAAGATATTATAGCGTTTTTACCTATTTCATCAAGTACTTTTTACGCTTGGGAAATGGAGAAATCGGAGGAGCTAAAAGAATTGCTTAATCTTAATCGAACTGAGTTAAAGGTATCAATGCGTTCAAAATGGTATAAATCAAACGCTCCAGCTTTGCAAATGGCATTGATGAAATTAATAGCTTCACCTGATGAGTTGCGGAAGTTGTCGATTAGTTATGTAGATCAAGAATTGACCCACAAAGCCGAGCCGCGAATATTTAACGTATGAGTTTCCAAATAACAACCGGACTACGGAAAATGCTCGACATGACAGCCCGTAAAAAGGTTATTCAGGGAGCTACATCTAGTGGTAAAACTTATGGTATCATTCCAATTATTTACGATAAATGCCTAGCAACACCACGTTTAAAAGTTACTGTTGTAGCTGAAACACTCCCAGCAGTTAAAGAAGGTTGCGTCGATATATTCAAGAACTTCATGATGGATGAAGGGAGGTGGATGGATGAGCAATGGAACGCAACTGAGTTAGTCTATACGTCTCTAAACAAATCAAAGATACAGTTCAAATCATTTGATTCAGTAGGTAAAGCTAAGGCAGCTGGTAAGCGAGATATACTATTTTTAAACGAGGGTAACCACATTCCTTATCCAATAGCTGATGCTTTAATAATACGATCGCAAGAAGTTTGGATTGACTTCAATGCTGATAGTGAATTTTGGGCGCATACTGAGATACTACAACAACCAAATTCCGAGTTCTTAAAACTTACCTACCTGGACAACGAAGCTATACCAAGCCCAACTTTGGAGGATTTACTCTATAAGAAGATGAAAGCTGAGCAAGAAGACGCAAGAGGTCAGAGAGGGTATTGGTGGAATTGGTGGCAAGTGTACGGATTAGGTGAGATAGGTAACTTGCAAGGTGTTGTGTTTAATAATTGGTCACAAGTAGATAAGATACCAGAGTATTCCAAGTTGCTAGGTTACGGACTCGATTACGGTTATAGAAACGATCCGACTGCATTGGTGGCTATTTACTACGCTGATAATATTTATTACCTAGATGAATTGATTTATCAGACAGGGCTACTTAACCAAGCCATTTCTAATAAGATGATTGAATTAGGTGTTGACCGTTATACAACGATTACGGGGGATAGTGCTGAGATGAAATCTAATGATGAGTTGCAAACTTTAGGGTGGAGAATGCAAGACGCAAAGAAGGGAGCAGATTCGATTGTTTACGGTGTGAGTAGGATGCAAGAATTAGATTTGAGGGTAACGTCAAGAAGTCTAAATCTTATCAATGAGTTCCGTAAATACACTTGGGCTACTGATAGGGATGGGAACGCAACTAACAGACCCATAGATAGTTATAATCATCTTTGTGATGCGATCCGGTATTACTTCCAAACAAATACATTCAGTCCTGATGCCCCTAGATTTTTTGTTTAACAAACTCATTTTATCTACATATAAAGTATGGCAACTCAGAATGATGTATGGAGGCGAATAGGTACAGCAACGAGGGTGTTCAATACTGAGATAAAAAAAGAGATCATTAGACAAGATGCAATTGATACAGGTCGAATGAGAAACGTATCAAAGATTGTAAATGTGAAGTGGGATGTAATGAGTAACGATATTGAAATGCAAATAGATTCAACATTTTACTATGTTTTTGTAGATGAGGGATTGAGTAGAAAATGGAAGAGCGGCAAGGTTAAACGTGATTTGACTAAGGCATTTATGAAGCGTGAG
>Ga0102859_1000266_pt1 | contig 11764 bp, 17 predicted proteins | sample Colrivmet1371B02_FD_78439 | JGI IMG/M metagenome (GOLD analysis project Ga0102859, IMG submission 78439) | Estuarine microbial communities from the Columbia River estuary - metaG 1371B-02 | ecosystem: Environmental > Aquatic > Marine > Intertidal zone > Estuary | place: USA: Columbia River...
ACGGTTACTCATCGATACAGTTCCTTACGGGTTTATTATAGCAGTAGATGTCTCGCGATCCAAGTGCAGAGTGCCCTCGCAGACCATGCTGTAGTCCGCGCCAGTCTTCGTGCCGCGACAGGGGACGTTGATCTCGACGTTCTTCGTCAGATACTCCTTGCCGTCCTCGAACACGCGCCAGACGTGATCCATCGTGCCACGACCCGGCTGACCGCGAGTTTGATTGTAGCGTACATGCAGAACCGACACTATATCACCTCCGCCGCTTGTGCGGGGGCGTACTCAACGCCAATGTTGAAGTGGACGAAGCGGATAGGCTTGTCGGATGCGTGGCGGGTGAAGCCGTGCGGCAGCCACGCGTTGGCGAAGATCAGCGTGCCCGGCTTGGCCTCGATGCCCATAGCGTTGCTGGCGGGCGTCACCTGACCCATGTCGGCCTCTGGCAGGTTGACCTGCACCTTGCCCGGACGCGGGTCGTAGAACAGCGCCTTGGAGCAGTTCTCAGGCGTCTCAAGGAAGTAGAAGCCGACAAGCTGCGCGCCGTTGCCGTGGACGTGCTGCTCCATCTGCGAGTGCTTGTGGTGCTCCTGCGTCCACATCTCAGTGAAGAAGGTGCTCGCACCAGTCATGTCGCTGCCCTGATTGTTCAGTATCTGCCACGCAGAGCTGCCGACATACTCGCAGAAGGCGTGCATGCGCGGGTCATCTGTGAGGTTGCCCGTCATCTTGACTGGGTAAATCTCGTTGATGTCCTGCGGCTCAAAGTTGTCCTCCGACACCGCGCGAACGGCGTCGAGGAACTCAGGCTTGAAGGCCGTCACGACGACGGTCGGGAAGCAGAATAAGGGTGTCAGTTCTTCAGACTGCACGAAGCTCCTCCCGCAGGGCCTGCATCTCGGCGATCTGCTCTGGCGTCAAGTCGGTCACGATCCACGAGAACACCCAGCCGCCGTCGCGGATGAAGGGCAGTTCTGAGCGGTGTACAGTCTGCGTCTGGCCGTCATATACAGGGTCTGCGTCTATGACGACTGGCGACAGCGCAAAGCCATCACGCGTGGCGGCTGGCGTGGATGGGAAGATGCTGGCGAAGTCGCAGAAGTAGTCGTAGTTCGCCTCGGGGTTGTCACGCTGAAGCTCCGCCGCGCCGTAGGGGTATTCGACAAACGCATTGTCCTTGGTCTTTACAAATCCAGTCACGAGTTATCCTCCAGAAATAGCGGTTTCATGTTTGACAATACCCTAGTGCGGTCGCCTTGGCTATTGATTACCTTCAGGGTGATTGCCTCGATGTGTGGCACAATCTGCGCCTCGAAGTCTGGGTGGCAGCGCATGGTGTTGAGGTGGTCGTGCGGGATCGTGCCAGCCGTGAGCAGGAAGTTCTCCGCCCGCGTCTTCAGTTCGCCCAGCCACTCTTCGCGCTGCATAGCCTCATTGGCCTCCAAGAACGGCAAGTCGCGGTGCTTGCGGTTCGGCTCAAGCTCGTCCATCAGCTTGCAGATGTAGTCATACTCGTTGAGCGCGGCTTGGTGGTTCAAAGCCCAGCCCTCGTTGACCGAGTTGCACTCAAGCAGGTCTGCCTCTGCCTTGAGCCGGTCGATCTTGGTTGACGCTTCGTCTGCCAGCACGGCCTCCGCCGTGAGAACCTTAGCCTGACGGCGTAGGGCCTGCGCCTTCGAGTGCTCGATCTTGACGCCGATGTCTATCTTCTGGTCGTGCAAGAGCGCCCAAGCGCCGTCTGCCGTGTGGCAGCTTCCCGCCATGAAGTGCTTTAACTGGAAATCGCAATTATTGCGATGTGGCTTACTATTCATCGTTGTGCTCCTACGATGTGGTGGAAATTAAAGCGTGATACCTGCTATACCGTTGGATGCGGCTGCACGGCCATAATATGAAGCTACCGTAGCTGCGCCGCCTGCGGTGACTATGCAGCTTGAGTAAGTATATTTGTCCCGTGTGACGGAGGTTGCGCCAGCAACGCACCCAAGCGCAAAGATGCCAACGGTGCTGTTACCAGCAGCAGAGCCCCCCGTAGACGCGGCAGTAGCCGCACCGCCCGCCGCGACAACACAACCTGAATAAGTGTATTTGTTGCGGGTGGTCGAGCGATTTGGAGCGTTCCCGAGTGCAAATATACCAACTGTGCTGTTACCAGCCGCTGAACCGTACTGAGAAGCCGCAGTCGACGCCCCACCGCTACCAACTGTATCGGAAGAATATGTGTACTTGTTGCGAGTGGTGACGCAGGTGCAGATGCCGGTGTTTCCCAGTGCGAAGATACCAACTGTGCTGTTGCCAGTCGCAGAACCTCTGCGTGACGCGCACGTAGCTGCGCCGCCTGCTGCGACGACACATCCTGAATATGTGTATTTATTGCGGGTGGTGGATGGCGCTCCAGCAACACACCCGAGGGCAAAGATACCAACGGTGCTGTTGCCTGCGGCGGAACCCCCAGCGGACGCCGTAGTAGCCGCTCCGCCCGCGCTTACCACGCAACCGACATATGTGTACTTGTCGCGTGTAGTGACACGGCTTCCCGTATTACCCAATGCAAAAATACCTACGGTGCTGTTACCAGCAGCAGAGCCGCAATACGCAGCCGTAGTAGCCGCGCCCCCCGCTGAAACAACGCACCCTGAATATGTGTACTTGTTACGAGTGGTGACGGCACCGGTCGTAAAACCCAAAGCAAATATCGAAAACGTCCCGTCCGCCACGAAGTTCGGTGGCCACAGCCCCTGACCGACTGCCTGAAACTGCTGGGAGAGGGACCAAATTCCGCTGTACGAGGGCATTAGAGTGTTACTCCTGCAACGCCGTTGGAGGCTGCGGAACCTTGTGCAGAGGCCACGGTTAAAGCGCCACCCGCTGCAACCACACACCCAGAATACGTGTATGTGTTGGTGACGGTACTAGCGCCAGAGGTAGTACCCAACGCAAAGATGCCCACAGTGCCGTTACTTGTGGCAGAGCCTTGATACGATGCGATAGTAGCCGACCCGCCTGCCGCCACCGTATCGCCAGAGTACGTGTATTTATTGCGGGTGGTGTTCGTGCCGCAGCAGACAAGACCCAATGTGAAAATGCCGACGGTGGAGTTGCCTGTGGCAGAACCCCAAAAAGAAATTCCTGTAGCTGCCGTAGCCGAGCCTACCGTGTCGCCGGAGTAAGTGTATTTGTTGCGGGTAGTGGAGCCACTGCCCACAAAACCTAACGCAAAAATACCTACCGTGCTGTTACCTGCGGCTGAACCGTATTGAGATGCTACAGTAGCCGCTCCGCCTGCGGCGACAGTGCAGCCTGAGTAGGTGTATTTGTTGCGGGTAGTTGAACGGGAGCCCGTGTTACCCAACGCAAAAATGCCGCGAGTACTGTTACCCGCCGCCGAACCGCAAGAAGATGCAGCAGTTGCGGCCCCTCCCGCGCTAACCACACAACCCACGTAGGTGTACTTATTACGGGTATTTACTTGCCCAGCACCGATTTGCCCCAACGCAAAGATGCCGACCGTGCTGTTACCAGCAGCGGAGCCTTGTGCAGAGGCCACGGTGGCGGAGCCGCCTGCAACTGCTACGTTGCTTGAATAGGTGTACTTATTGCGGACAGATGAATATGTAGTCCCGTCGTACCCTATTGCAAAAACACCAAACGTCCCGTCCAACACAGCCGTGATGCTGTTACTAAACGCGCTCTGCGGAGAGGGGCCGTAGCTGTTCAGCGCAAACGCGCCGAAGGTGTAGGACGATCCGTTGGTCAAGCCAGTCACGGTGATCGGGGAGCTTGCCGCAGCGGCACCAAAGCCAGTAGGCTCGCTCCGCGCCGTGTAGCTAGTGATAGCCGATCCGCCAACGCAAGCAGGGGCAGTAAACGTCACGGACGCGCAGTTACTGCCGCCAGCCGTAGCCGTGCCAATCGTGGGTGCGTTCGGGGCTTGCAGCGGGTTGAACCCTACGCCGAGCACCCCACCTTGATAGCGTTTTGACATCCGCTTTTATCCCGCAAATTCTTGGTAGGTCACCGTCATTGTAATAGCGTTCGCCGTGCCAGCCGTCGCGCCGAGTGACGTGTTGGCGGCCAGTACAACTGGCGTCGTCGCGTCTGCCACGATCAGCGAGGCGTCGGCCGGTACTGATATCGTCGACGCCATCGGGAAGGCCGTGCCGCCGAGAGCGGCAGCCGAGTAGCGCGACACGCTAATGTCGGCGGCGTTCGTGCCGTCGACGTTGGCTGCAACGATCGAGATGACCTTGAGCACGCGGCCAGACGACGCAGCGTTTGACAGCAGCGAGGTGGCGCTTGTGCTGCTCAGGGCGACGTTGACGGTGAACTCACCGATAATATTGTTGGGGGCTACATAGGGCATAAGCTACCTCACGAAATCTCAAGAATGGACATTACGACGTCCAGTGAAGACGCCGCCGAGGACTGAACCTTGAGGCTGTCGCCGACAATCAAGACAACCTTCTCGTCGCCGCCGATGGGTATCAGGGACTGGCCAACGGGAATACCCGCGCCCTTAATCAGATACGTGTCGTTCGTGCCGTCGTTGACGGTGACGTTGACCGTCACGGGCGACGCGGTGGTGTTGCACACCGACAGGCCGATGACCGTTGTCTGCACGCCCGAACCGACCGTGTAGCTGCCCACTGAGGTGAGCGATGTGCCGATGTTGCGGCTTACCTTGCGAGTGAACGTATTTGCCATAAAATATTCCTATCACATTACGCCATGGTTTCATAGCTGATGCTGAACGTCAACTTGCTGGCGGTACCCGACGTGACCGTAATGGAGGTGCCCTCCTCAAGATATATCGCCGTCGTCTTGTCCGTCACAATCAGCGAGGCGTCGGCAGGCACCGAGATCGTCGAGGCAATCTGGAAGGCCGTGCCGCCCGATGGGGCCGAACCCTGCGCCACAGCGCCGTTGGTGTAGATCGCCACCGTTGCGTCAACGGCGTTCGTGCCGTCGATGTTCGCGACAACGATCTGGTTAATCTTCAACACGTTGTTCGAGGCCGCCGCATTCGGCAACAGCACAACGGCTGTCGTGCCCGTCGGCGTAAAGTACGTCGTCTTACCCGTGATCGTTGTGAGTGATGCAATGTTCGGTGCTGCCATGTCCTAATCCTTACAATCCAAATACCAGCGACAGAGCGGTAGCGCGTGCTTGCGTTACCCCCGACGCGGCTGGTGCCGAAGACACCCATGTCGTGCCATTACTTGTTAATACATTACCTACGGTGCTTGGCGCAACAACTTGAAGCGCGCTGGTGCCGTTACCCAAGAGGACGTTGTTCGCCGTGAGCGTAGCCGCACCCGTACCGCCGTTGGCAACGGGCAGTGTGCCTGTGACACCAGTCGTTAGAGGCAGGCCTGTTGCGCTGGTAAGCGTGCCAGAGGATGGCGTGCCGAGTGCGCCGCCGTTTGTAACAAACGCGCCAGCCGAGCCGATGTTTGTCGTCAGCGCAGTGCTGACGCCAGTCCCAAGTCCACTAACGCCTGTCGTGATCGGCAAGCCTGTTGCACTGGTAAGCGTGCCAGAGGACGGCGTACCGAGCGCGCCGCCATTGACAACGACAGATCCTGCCGTGCCGGGGTTGACGCCCAAGGCAGTTGCAACACCCGTTCCAAGTCCGCTGACGCCTGTCGAGATCGGCAGGCCTGTTGCGTTGGTGAGCGTTGCGGCAGAGGGCGTACCGAGGTTTGGCGTAGTAAACGCTGGTGACGTTGCCAGCGCAACAACAGTGCCAGTGCCCGTTGTGGTGTAGCTGGTGCCCCACGCGGTGCCAGTTGAATTCGGGATGCCAGCGCCCGGATAGACCATGCTCGACGCGCCGGGCGACCACGAGGCCGTCGTGCCATTGGAGGTCAGCACGTACCCGTTTGAGCCGATACCTAAGCGCGTGGCGCTGTTGCTGCCGTTGCCGAGGATGAGATCGCCCGTGGTCGTGATCGGCGACAGCGCGTTAAACGCAGCCGAAGCTGTTATCTGGCCCGTACCGCCGTTGGCTATGCCGAGCGTGCCTGACGTGATCTGAGAGGCCGCGATGGCGATAGATGTGTTGGTGACGCTTGTGGCTTGCCCCTGCGCGTTGAACGCAATGACAGGGACAGATGACGCGCTGCCGTATGTCGACGCCGTTAGCCCCGTATTCGTGATGCTGAAGACTGTACCACCCAGCGTCAGGCCAGTGCCAGCCGAGTATGTGATCGGAGCGCCGAACTGAATGAAGACAAGCGCCGTCGTGCCGACAGTGATCGGCAGTGGCGTCTGCTGCACCCACGATGTGTTAGCCTGCGTTGATCCCGCCGTGACGAGGAAGAAGTCGCCCGCATCGATCTTATTTACGCCTGCGCCAGCCGTGTCAAAGTCTGTCGCGCGGGTGAGGATGTACACAGCCGCGCCGCTGCCAACTTGCGTTACAGTGTAGACGCCGTTATTGGCCTGCGTCACCTCGTTTTTGACAAGGATGCGGTTGCCAACCACCGCAGCCACGCCGTCAACGCTCAGTGCGCCATTGACGTTGCCCGTAAGCGTTGCGCCGACGCCGCTGGTGCCGTTGTTGTACGTGTTGGCGGCCAGAGCCGCAGTCGTCGCCAGACGCACGGCTTGGTGGAAGTTGATGCCCGACGCGATGGTGTCGGCGTATGTCTTGTTGACAATGTCTGTGCCACTGGTCGGCGCTGTGCTGATTGTGCCTGTAGTGAGCGCAATCGACGTTATGTCGGTGTTTGCGCCCAAGGCCGCCGCACTGAGGCTGGTTCGCGCAGCACCAGCGTTGCTTGCGTTGGTACCGCCGTTAGCCAAGGGGAGTATGCCTGTGACCTGTGTGGTTAGGTCAACGCCCGAAAGCGTACCGCCAAGCGTTAGCGATCCAGATGACGTCACGGTACCAGTGAGCGTGATGCCATTGACCGTACCAGTACCGCCGACGGAAGTGACTGTGCCTACATACTGATCGGCTGCGTTAATCGTGATTGCGCCAGAGCCGTTCGTGATGGTGACATTTGTACCCGCCGTCAGCGTAGCCTTGGTCAGTGTATTGCCCGTTGTATTTCCAATAAGCAGTTGCCCATTGGTATACGTTGTTTCACCTGTGCCCCCACTGGCCACGGCAAGTGTACCGCCGATTGTGATTGTACCGGATGTCGTGATTGGCCCACCACTTGTGGTTAAACCCGTCGTCCCGCCACTGACAGCAACGCTTGAGACCGTGCCGGTGCCCGGGAGCGTCACCCAAGTCGGAGCGGCAGTGCCGTTCGACGTAAGCACCTGCCCGATAGAGCCAAGTGAGCTGAGTGCAAACTTCGTGCCCGTTGAGTATACGACGGCACCAGCGACGGGAGACAGAGCATCGCCAGTGCCGCCGCGACCCAAGGGGAGCGCGCCTTGGGTTTGGTTTGTGTCCGACAGGTCCAAGGCTGGATGGATATGGTCGCCGCGAGACAAGGTGTTGGCGACGCCCGCAGTGGCACTGCCGAGTGCCAAGGGTGTCGTTGAAGAGAAGTTGGCCGTGAGTGTGATGTCACTGGCAAGCGAGCCGCCGCCTGTGAGGCCGTTGCCCGCCGTGACCGTGCGCGTCGTGGGCACGAAGCCAGTGACACTTAGTGCGGTCGTAGTGGCGCTCGTGACGCGGCCTGTGGCGTCTACGGTGAGAACCGGCACGGCAGAGCCTGATCCGTATGTGCCCGCCGTGACGCCCGTAAGGGAGAGCTGGGTGACGCCGACGCCGCCAGCCGCAATCGAGATGACGCGGTCGGCCGAAAGATCGCCGCCGCCTGTAAGACCTGTACCCGACGCAATGATGCGCGTGGACGGCACCGCGCCGACGGCTGCGATGTTCGCAAACTGGACCTTGTACGTAACGCCGCTAAGGACATACGGCAGGTAGCCGAGTGTGCTCGCCCCAGTATACTCAGGCAGGCTGGTAATGCGCGTCGGGATAAGATTGGTAGGTACACTACTCATGGTTCAAGGTAATCCTCTCCGTTCTCACTAATGAGAAAGTAGTCACTGTCCTGCGTAATGACGCCCGCCGGATTTGTCGGTATAGGCGTATCTGGACGGGTGAATGGTAGCACAATATTGTCTGGCTGGCGAGCGGGAAGGCGATATGGGTCATATTGATCCAAATCCACTTTGCAAACCATCAAACCCGGTGAATTGGGGTCTGAATACAAATCATCGAGCGAAAACTTGCGGCTGCAACGGCCGCAAATGCCGATACCCAGTGTGGTCCTCCCGCGAGTGCTTAAATATACAGGCATTTCCCTACATTACCTCGTGTACGGCGAAATATTGGGGGCAATCATCATCGGACTGTTGTCGCGCTCTTCCATTTGCGCGATGTACAGCGTTGAGGCGGCCTTTTGGTCAAGAATTGGTATCAAATTGACGTCAACTTCGACCAATTCAAGCGCCATCTTGGCCGCCAGACCCGCGACGATGGCCTCAAGCCAGCGCTGAGGCACTTCAACGTCTTGCGTCATGGTGCCGACGTCCATAATGTAGCGCTGACGCCACACAACGATCTGGCAGACGGTGGCTGCGTCGTTTGGAACGGGCCACATGTGCATAATTGGGTTGTTGACCTGACGGTCAAACCAAAATTGCAGCGGGCGGTTGTTTTGAAACGCCTTATTTGGCAAATTTGTGTAGTCGTCGCGGTTCAGGCGCGCCAACGGGATTTCGGTCGGCGTATTTGCCAGATAGATTTGGGTGAAACCGAGCGTCCCTGTCGTCGCGCGGACGCGGAAGTACGGAGTTGCCACGCTGCTTTCCAGATCGAACCACGTCCACTCGCCTGCGACCGCCGTTGTCGTCTCAGTTTGGATTGTGACCCACGTCACATTGTCGTCCGAGCGCTCAAGGGCGACGGGCACGGCGGCGGCGGACCAGAGGACGCCGACGGTGGACACAAATATGTCTGTGGAGAAGCTAACTGTGCGCGTCGTTGACGTGTCGGTGTTGGTGCCGGTTACTTCTTGGAGTGTGCGGAAGTTGCTGTTCAGGATGTCAACGGTTCCGTCGTCCATCGTGATGTCGCCCACGCCCTCGTACAGCGGGTAAATCTGCTTCTCAATGCACCACAGCGGCGCGCCTTGGTTGGCCAAGTCGGAGAGGAACAGGTATAGCTGGTCGTTGGCTATGTCGATGTGTTCGGCGGTGATCTGTTGTGCCGTCAGTTTACAGCGACGGATCGCGCTGTCGATGACGCGCCGTGTGTTGAAATTCGTCTGTGAAACTGTGTTAGAAAACGCCATGTAGGTGTGCTCGCATTGTTATCGCAGCAGCAAGCCGATGACAGCAAGCACCTCTAGCGTGGGTGGTATAGCGCAAAAACTGCCCGCCAGCAAGGCGAGCAGTTCATTTGCGTAATATTAGCACTTTCCTTTTGGCATCGCCATCAAACCGCCCTTGTTGCGGCGGATCACTGGGCGGTCGCTGTAAGACGGTACAGCCTTCTTTGCCGCCTCTCTCACCATCTGCATTTCGCGGTCGGACATAGCGCCCATTCCACGTGGAACAGCCTTATTCGCCATAGCAGCAAGTACCTTCGATACGGCTACCGACGAGGGGCCGACAGGCTTCTTAGCTGGCATGCTCGAACCCATGCGGCGGTCTTCGGCTTCCATCTCGGCCAGTGTCGCGCGCTTGCCCTTCTCGTTGTACGTGCCGCCTTCAGCCATCTTAACAGGCTTTTTCGCGGCAGCCTTGCGGGCTTCGCTCATGGCGATGGCCACAGCCTGCTTCGGGTTCTTGACTTCTGGGCCTTTCTTCGAGCCGCTGTGCAGCTTGCCTGACGCAAACTCGCCCATGACTTTGCCCATTTTGGCTTCAGCACGCTTTGCTGGGCCGCCTGTCATATACTTCATACGGGTGCTATCTTTGAAACCGTCCATGTTACTTACCTTTCTTGCGGGCCGCAGCCATATTATCAACGAGATTTGGGTAGGGTCGTCCAGCCGCCTTGGCGCGTGCCTTGGCAGATTTCTTGCGCTTGACCGACAAGTCTTTCGGCTTGCCGAGGTCTTTCGGGCGTTTCTTTTCCCAGACAGGTTTTACTGCAAAGTCGCTCATGTCAACAATCCCATTTGCGTAGTGAAAGTGCCTTGCGTGTCGGGCGACCCTTGTCGTCCTTCATCGGCCCCGGCATGCCGCTCATTCTTGCGCAGAATGACTTGCGACGCGCGGCTGCCTTGGGTGATTTCTTCGCCTGCTTGGCTGAAACGGGTGGCTTGATGTCCTTGCCCTGAGCGCGCAGCGATGCGCGGCCCTTGGCATTGAGGCCACCCTCGGGGTTCTGCCCCTCCTTGCGTGTCCACGCGCCGCCCTCGGCCATCGCGAGGCCACCCTTGGCAAATGCCTTCTGGTAGCTAACGCCGCCAGAGACACCAGCGCCCGGCTGGTATTGCGCGCCTACGCTAAACGGTCCGCGTTGATATTGTGCTTGCATCTGGGCCAGCTTCATGCGCGGGTCCATCGACGCTCCGACGTTAAACTGGCCGCCTGCGGCAGGCACGCTGTAATTAGCGCCGCCGCCTTGAAAGCCTTGTGGGCTAACCATAGCGCCGCCGCTAACCATGCCGGGTCCAACTTGCTGTTGGCCAGACACGGCCATACCCTGCGGGGTGAGCTGCGGGTTGCCCGGTATCTGCATCGGCCGCTGGTTGGGCACTGGCCCAAGATTGGGCATGCGCGGGTCAGGCATTGGCTGCTGCGCCTTCGGACGCACGCCCAGCGCGTCGTCTATGTGGTTCTTGGCCTTAAACTGCCGAAGGTCGAAGGCGTTGTTCATCATCAATCTGCGTAGGACTTAACCATCTCAAGGATGATAGTGTACGTGTCGCCCGCACTTGCATCGAACGTTGAAAACTGGATGTCGCCTGTCTTGCCCGCGCCTGCGTTGTTCCACAAACCGCCGAAACTTTCATAGTCGGACACGTAGTTGCTGTTCTGCGGGACAACGGTAACCAACACGTCGGTGGTCGCGTCCCAGTATATGGCAACTTCCATGCCGTGCGTCATGGCGTAAATCTTGGTGATTGTCACACCGTCGCAAGCCTTGCTGAAAGAGCTGGGGTTGAGTGTCGATACATCGACCTTGGTCACTTTGATCTCGCCAGTGCCATCGGAGATGTTGGTGAACTTCATAATGGCTTTGCGTTCGCCATCAAATAAAATCTGTGTTGCTACTGCATCTGCCATCTGGGTATTCCTTATAAAATGCGGCGAGTAACGGGGACTTCCAATCCGCTACCCGCGCGCATCATATCATCGCATTAGCGATTAGTCATTAGCCGTTGTCTGTACGTACTGGTACGTGACGCGGACTTGTCCAACCGTAGGCTGACCCACTGACGTAACAGTTGCGACCACAGTCCCGTTTGTTCCGATGTCATCCATCGCCGCCAACTGTGCAGCCGTAAACGTCGGGCGCACGCGGATGCCGGTCTTGACGTTGACGCCACTTGCGTAGGTGGTGGCCGCCGATGATGTGCCGACAGACAAAGTTGCCGAAGTGGCACTGTCGTACTGCGTAAGCACATCAACAACGATGTCCACGATCTGCGAACCGAACGGCAAGTTAATGCTGCCGTTCTGCACCAGTGTGGCGTTGAAGTTGATCAACACAGTCTGTGAGAGAACCGCGAGACCGATGTTTGGGCCGCCTGCTTTACCAGCGTTAATGTCGCCAGAGGCAAGTGGGCCGCTCCAAGTAGTTTGTGACATAATAAATCCTTTGCAAAGAAAATGCTGCTATAGC
>Ga0102859_1000267_pt1 | contig 11739 bp, 10 predicted proteins | sample Colrivmet1371B02_FD_78439 | JGI IMG/M metagenome (GOLD analysis project Ga0102859, IMG submission 78439) | Estuarine microbial communities from the Columbia River estuary - metaG 1371B-02 | ecosystem: Environmental > Aquatic > Marine > Intertidal zone > Estuary | place: USA: Columbia River...
GGATGAACTGGAGGAATGCGGCGAGCTGTCGGCGGATCGCAACGGCTCGGTTTTTTGTGAAACGGGGGACGAGGGGCCGCGGGTGCTGGTGGCGGGTCACATGGATGAGGTGGGATTCATGGTGCAGAATATCACTCCGGACGGGTTCATCCAGTTTCTCGGGATCGGCGGCTGGTGGGAGCATAATTTGCTGTCGCAGCGGGTGGAAATTTTGACGCGGGGCGGCGAGAAGGTGCTGGGGGTGGTGGCGTCGCGGCCGCCGCATTTCCTGCCGGAGGCGCAGCGCCGGCAGGTGATGAGCATCGACCAGATGTTCATCGACGTGGGGGCGGAGTCGCGGCGGGACGTGGTGGAGAATTTCGGGATCTCGTTAGGCGATCCGATCGCGCCGGTGTCGGCGTTCGCGGCGATGGGGCGGGAGGATTATTTCATGGCGAAGGCCTTTGACAACCGGGTGGGGATGGCGGGGACGATCCAGGCGGGGCAAATTTTATCGCAGTCGGCGCATCCTAACCGGCTGATCCTGTGCGGGACGGTGCAGGAGGAGGTGGGGTTGCGCGGGGCGAAGACGGCGGCGAATTTCGCGAAGCCGGATGTGGCGATCGTGCTCGAAGGACCGCCGGCGGATGACACGCCGGGATTTGCGAGGTCGGATTGCCAGGGACGGCTGGGCGGCGGAGTACAGATTCGCTTGTTTGATCCGTCGGCGATCACGAATCCGCGGCTGGCGCGACTGGCGATCGAAACGGCGCGGGAGGAGGGGATTTCCCATCAGGTGACGGTGCGGCGGAGCGGCGGGACGGACGCGGGATCGTTTCATTTGGCGAACGAGGGGGTGCCGAGCATCGTGCTGGGCGTGCCGGCGCGCTACATTCACTCGCACAATGCGATCATCGATTTGAATGACTATTTGCAGATGGTGGCCTTGGCGATCGCGCTGGTGAGACGGTTGGACGAGGAGACGGTGGAAGGTCTGGTCACGTATTTGTGAGGGATTTTTCGCTGGCACGTGTGGAGGGTTTGCGATTGGGTGGGGCCAATGAATGTCACTAAATCGAGGATGGTGGTGCTTGCGGCAGGTCTGATGGGCGCGGTGGGAGTTTTACCGGTGCGCGCCGCCCTCCCGTCCATGAAGGAAAAGGAATGGTTGGGGTATTTCGTGGGGGTCCAAACCAGGGCCTTCCAGTTCGGGTTCACCTCCGACGGTAAGGCGACTATCAAACCGATGGGCAAAAAGGGCGAGCCGGTGAGCAGCAAAATGGCGATTCCCGTGATTTTTAAAGTAATGGAAACGATGCCGGACGGGAAAGTGGTCTCGCGCCAAATCCAGCCTGAATCGCTGGAGTCCGCCCAGCCGGCGACGGACAAGCCCGAGAATGTTGTGATCAAAGGCAAGATTACCGGTGACGCGGTTTTTGAGATTTTTATCAACGCGGAGCGCGGAGAACTCGCGCTAGGCGGACGGCTGCTGGAGCCGGGGAATGTGAAAAATCCGCTGCAGTTTGCGATCGATCTGAGAATCCCCGATGTTTACGCCGATGCGAAAAAAAAGACCGGTGACAAAAAGGAACAAAAGGCGTTCGAGGAAAAAACGGCAAGAGACCGTCTGCTGCTCATTTGGACGGATAAGAAGCGTGTGAAGCAGTCGCTCACCGACAAAGTGGATGCCAGCAGCAAGGAAATCAGCGGCCCCGGAATCGCGGCAATGCAGCTCGAGCTCAGTGCGTATGATGATAAAAAACTTGAGGTCACGGCCTCGGAAAACTCATCGATCCAGCTCGAAAACAAGCCCCCCGCCTCGCTCATCGAAGGATTTACAATGACTTGGACGGCGGACTCCGCGAAAGATCCCCAAGGCAAAGCACGCCTCCACATTGGGATGAAGTAACGCCGGCGCGACGCATCCGGCTCAGCAAATCCGATTGGGGGCGATTTGGATTCCCCGCTGAAATGCTGGCATCGGCACTTTTTTGTTCGGTTGAACATCTTTTTCTTGCAAGTTGGTTTGGGCTCCGTCAGACCCTTGGGCGCACAACACAACTCCCATGGCCGCCAAACAAACATCCGAAGAATCCGCCACCGAAAAACTCAACGAAGCCCGCAAGCGCAATTTGGACCTTGCGATCTCGCACATCCAGAAAGAGTTCGGTGAATCCGCCATCATGCGTTTGGGCGATGATCGCTGCGTCGATGTGGACGTCATTCCGACTGGAAATCTTCTCATCGACCGCGCTTTGGGTGTCGGCGGCTTTCCCTGCGGTCGGATTGTCGAAGTGTTCGGCCCGGAATCCTCCGGAAAAACCACCCTCACGCTCACGGTCATCGCCCAAGCTCAAAAACGCGGCGGTCTGGCGGCCTTCATCGACGTCGAGCACGCACTCGATCCCCAATATGCCCGCAAGCTCGGTGTGAATCTCGACGATCTTCTCGTTTCCCAGCCATCCTCGGGTGAGGAAGCACTTCAGATTTGCGAAGCGCTGGTCCGCTCCAATGCGATCGCGGTGATCGTGTTGGATTCCGTGGCGGCGCTGGTCACCAAGCAGGAGCTCGACGGCGAAATCGGCGACTCGACCGTGGGGGCGCAGGCCCGCCTGATGAGCGCTGCGATGCGGAAGCTCACCGCGCTGATTTCCAAAGCCCAGACCGTCTGCATTTTCACCAACCAGATCCGCGAGAAAATCGGCGTGATGTTCGGAAACCCCGAAACCACACCCGGCGGCCGGGCTCTCAAATTCTTCTCCTCCGTTCGTGTCGATATCCGCCGGATCGGGGCGATCAAATCAACCGATGGCACGGTCACGGGCAACCGCACCAAGGTGAAAATCGTCAAAAACAAAGTCGCCGCCCCGTTCACCGAGGCCGAATTCGACATCATGTATAACGAGGGGATTTCCTCCACCGGTTCGCTGCTCGATCTGGCGTTGGAAATGGAAATCGTTCAGAAACGCGGCTCTTGGTTCAGCTACAACGGCACCCAACTCGCCCAAGGCCGCGATGCCGCCAAGGAACTGCTCAAGGGGGATCCTGTCATTTACGCCGACATCGAAACCAAGGTCAAAGAAGGCCTCGAAGCCAAAAAGAAGAAGTAAGCGGGCGGGCGGGATTGCACAGCCGGTTTCTTTTCCCTTTCAGCGCCTTGAATCTGGCAACGATTAGTTAGCTGTCTGACCACTGACCGGTTTGCCCCTGGAGGCGAAGTGTCTCGCCATCCTTGATTCCCGCGCCGAACGACGCCTGCGCGGGGGACATGACGGGGGAGGTGGCAGTGGGATTTCTACGGTGTTTTAACGACTGAAAACACCCTGAGAGCCAGCTTGGCTGTCGCCTTGGCTTTGCCAAGGAATCAGTCGCCGGTGCTTCTGCCGCCACGCAAGAAAATCAATTGGCGGGGATGTCTTTGAAATCCTCGGGAAGTTTGGCGATCAGATAGGCGGTGACCTCTGCGATCTGTTTGGGATTGAGCGTCTGGCCCCAGACCTGCATTTTCGCGCCGTTGTGACCGGTGCTTTCCGGCGGCGAGCCTTCGTTGATGAGTTTGAAAATTTCCATCGGCTTGCCGCCGAATTTCCACTGGTGGTCGTTGAGCGCTAGACCCGGGAGCGCGATCTTGTTAGTGCCGACGGTCATGGTGGCGCTGAGGTCGGCGGCGTGGCAGGCGGAGCAGTTGGTGAGGTAAGTCGCCTCGCCGGCACTGACGAGCGCCGCGTCGGAGGCCCACTGGTGAACGAGCTTCGAGTCGTCGAGGGTGGCGAGGGTCTTTTCGAGTTCGACCATTTTCGCGGCTTGGATGGCGGCGATTTTCTCGCTGATGATCTGCTGGTCGTTCTTCAAAAGGCTGGTGTGATAGTAGAGCGACCAGAGGACGACGAACCAGACGATGGCGCCGTAAAAGGTGAAGAGCCACCAGTTCGGCAGCTTTTGGTCATACTCTTGGATGCCGTCGAATTCGTGTTCACGAAGGATGATTTCGCCTTTTTCTTTGGCGAAGTGGCCGCGTTTGGGTTCCTGGCTCATAGGGATTTCAGATTCTCAGAGTTTTCTTCAAGTGGCAGCGATGCGAGGCGGTTGCGTTCGCCCTTCTCAATTCTCAACGCGCGGATGGTTACGGCGGTGAAGACGCCGGCGATGAGGACGAATGAAATGATCGGCACGTAGGTGGCCCATTCTTCGACGAGGATGCGTTGGAACATGGTGCTGATCGATCAGGGGTTTTTCCGGTGGCTGTCCGGATTCAGGTTCGACGGCTTGGCGGGCTGGTCCTTGACGATGTCGCGGTAGGCTCCGAGTTTCTGGATGTAGGCGATGAGCGCCACGGCCTCGGTCTTGGCGAGGTGGTTGCGCAGGGCGTCGCCCTGGAGGTCGGGCTTGTCGGGCAGATAGACCTTGGCGGCGACAAGCGAGGCGGCGATTTCCTGCGACTGGCTTTCGGCGAGGTCGCGGATTTCATGCTGGCTCATGGCGGGCCACGGGACGCCGAGGCTGGATTGGGCGGCGATTTTCGCGGGCAGGGATTTCACGTCGGCGGTCTTTTCAAACAGCCACGGATAGGAAGGCATGTTCGAGCCGGGCGAGGTCTGGCGGGGATTGAGGAAATGGTTGAAGTGCCAGTCGTTGCCGCGCTTGCCGACGCGCATGTATTTGGAGCCGGTGGCCAGCGCGCCGCCCTCGCGGGCGAGGTCGGGGCCGGTGCGCTTGGAGCCCCACTGATAGGGGTGGTCGAAGAGCGACTCGCCGAGATGGGAGTAATCGTCTGCTTTTCCGGAGCGGCCGTAGCGCATGACGTCTGGAACGAGCGTGCGGATCATCTGCGAGTGGCAGTTATAGCAGCCTTCGGAGACATACAAATCGCGGCCGACGAGTTCGAGCGGGGTGTAAAGCTCCTGGAGGCGGCCTTCGATGTTTTTCTCCCGGTTGACGATGAGCGACGGGATGATTTGCACCGACCCGCCGATGGCGACGGCGATGAAGACGAGCAGCGAGAACGGCATGTAGTTTTCCACGATGCGCTCGTGCCAGTTAGTCCACTTTTCCTTGGAGGCCTTGAACGCGTAGAAGGCTTTGATCCCAAGCAGGATGGCGACGGCCAGCGCTGCTTTGTCGGCGTGGGGCGGAAGGAAGAACCAAAGGATGGTGAAGGCCATGCCGAGGAAGATGTAGGCCAGCGGATCGCTGAAGAGCGCCTCGCCCCAGGACATGTTGTCTTTCTTCGGGCGTTCGAGGATCGCGACCTGGACCGTCTCGTCGTGGGCTTTTCCGGAACGGGCGGTTTTCCAGATGTTATAGGCGCAGAGCAGGAAACCGACCAGATAGAGTGTGCCGCCGAAGGAGCGGAGGATGTAGAAAATCTGGATGCTTTCGAGAGTCTCCATGAACTCGTATTTCAGGGTGGTGCCACCCGCATCCACTTGTCCGAGCATGAGTCCCTGCATGATGCCGGCGGCCCACATGGCGGCGACGTAAATGAGAATGCCGACGGTGCCGATCCAGAAGTGCATGTTAGCGAGGGCCTTGGACCAGAGTTCCGTTTTCCAAAGACGCGGCGCGAGCCAGTAAAACATGCCCGCGGCCATGAAGCCGTTCCAGCCGAGCGCGGCGGAGTGAACGTGGCCGATGCCCCAGTCGGTGTAATGGGAAAGCGCGTTGACCGCGCGGATCGAGAGCAGCGGCCCCTCGAAGGTGGCCATGCCGTAGAAGGTGATGCCGGCGGCGAAAAACTTGATGACCGGATCCGTGCGGAGTTTGTCCCAGGCACCGCGGAGGGTGAGCAGGCCGTTGAGCATCCCGCCCCATGAGGGAGCCCACAGCATCAGGGAGAAGAGCGTGCCTAGCAGCTGAAGCCACTTGGGTAGCGACGTGTTGAGAAGGTGGTGGGGACCGGCCCAGATGTAGATGAAAACGAGCGACCAGAAGTGGATGATCGAGAGCCGGTAGGAGTAAACCGGGCGGTTGGCGGCCTTCGGCAGGAAGTAATACATGATGCCGAGAATCGGCGTGGTTAGGAAAAAGGCGACGGCGTTGTGGCCATACCACCACTGCACGAGGCCGCCCTGAAGGCCGCCGAAAATCGGATAGGAATGGACCAGCGAGGTCGGCAGCGAGAGGTGGTTGACGACGTAGAGCATCGCGACCGTGATGATGGTGGCGATGTAGAACCAGAGGGCGACGTAGAGGCTGGGTTCGTTGCGTTTCGCGAGAGTCCAGAAGAAGTTGACGGCGAAAACGACCCAGATCACGACCACCGCGATGTTGATGGGCCAGATGAGCTCGGCGTATTCATGGCCGCGGGTGAATCCGGCAGGCAGGGTGATGGCGGCGGCCACGATGATCAGTTGCCAGCCCCAGAAATGAATGCTCGATAGAAAATCGGAAGCCGTCCTGACCTTGCAGAGCCGCTGGGTGGAGTAGTAGATGCCGGCGAACATCATGTTGCCGACGAAGGCGAAGATGACGGCGTTGGTGTGAAGCGGACGAAGCCGGCCGAAGGTGAGGAAGGAAATACCCTCCGCCTTGATCATGCCGAAGGTGATGATTTCGAGGAATTTCCCGTTCATCTGCCACCACGAGAGCTGGGTGGCGGCAATGACGCCGACGAGCATTCCGACAATGCCCCAGACGAGGGAGGCGATCATGAAGCGGCGGACGGATTTGTCGTCGTAGGTGATGGATGTGGTCATGGGCAGATGCAATTAGAGAAGGGTTTTCCCGGTCCGCGGAGTTTCCGGATCGAGGTCGAGCGGCAGAAGCGAATCGCGCTCAGGGCTGGTGCGGCGGGCCCGGCGGATCTCCGCGGCGAAACAAGCGATGAATACTCCTGCTAGGCAGGAGGAAATGAGAATCGTGAGAGCGAGAACGTTCATGTGCAAAGACTGCGCTACAAGAACAGGCGCTTGCAAGCCGGTCTGGCCATGGCTTGCGAAAAGTTACGCATATCTTACGCCGTCTTCTTTGCCGCGGCAGCGCGGATGTGATCCCGGTGGAGCCACTCGAGAAACACGTCGCCGATGATGTGGGCGATGCTGCCGGGGTCCATGAGGTCCGGATTGAGGACCAGATGGCATTTGCGGGTGGGGCCCAGCCCGTTGCCGATGCCGGCGTGAAACGCTTCAGGCAGATTGAGAGCCTTGGCGGGTGGCGCCACCGAGCGGAAAACCACATGGCCGTGCTGACCAAGAGCGGTGAGCGCTTTCCGAAGACCGCAGGAGCTCTCGGGCGGACAATTCTGACAACTCTCCACCATCCCGAGCAGCTGCCGGAGGTCTTCGTTTTCCGACACTTGCAGCACCAGCTCGGAAGTGGCCGCAAGCCAGCGACCGGCGCCGTCGTCATCATATTCGTTGAGGTAATTCGCGATTTCCTCAATCAAGCGGTCGCTGAAAACCGTGGAATCCCCGTGAAGGATGATGGTTCGCGCGGGTGTCGGCCCGGTCGGTTCGGCGAGCAACCATTGATGAAAAGTGGAAAGGGAATTATTGGCAATCATAGGGTCCGGCGAGTTCAGCGTGAACCTGCCAGCCCTCGCGGCGTCACGCTCCGCATCCCGTCTGGAAGGATGCGCGGATTTTCCGGGAGCGATGCGTCTCGGGAAACCCGGCCTAACATGCTCTGTGCCGGCCAACCGGGGCACGGGTAGTTAGGATTCCACGCTTGAAGGTTTGGGCAGCCGCTTCCAACGTCCGCCACCTTGCCGCCGGCGCATTCCATCCCGCAGATCATTCCCCGCGACCGCCCATGGACCGCGGGGCTGCGCGCCGCGCGCGCGAACGTGGTGCCGGGCTTGATCGTGCAGGCGCTGATGTTCTCCACCCTGATGGCCTATTATTTCTATCCGCCGACGCGTGGTTGGTTTGACCAACTGGCAGCGGTCAAGGAGCGTTTGGGCTACGGCTACTCCGCCATCAACTCGGTCGTCGCGGGCGCTGTCATTCCCGAACTACTGCGGATCTTTATTTTCCAACGGGCGAGACTCCGTCGATCCAATCTATCCAACTTGCTGTTCACCGCGCCGTTCTGGTGCATGATGGGGCTCGCCGTGGATTATTTCTATCGCTGCCAAGCCGGCTGGTTCGGCGGCGCGGCGACGTTCGCGGTGGTGACGAAAAAAGTGCTGGTCGATCAGTTTCTCTACAACCCGCTGTTCGCCTGCCCGGTGATGACCTGGCTTTACGATTGGAAATCGCGAGGCTTCCGCTTCCAAGAGACGGGAGCGTTTTTTACAATCACGTATTACCGGGATCACGTTTTACCCACATTATTTGCGACGTGGGGTATTTGGATTCCGGTAATGTTGATTCTTTATTCGCTGCCTTCGATGGTGCAAATCCCGCTGTTCGGACTCGCGCTTTCCTTGTGGGTCATGCTCTACACATGGATGAGCGAGCAGGGGACGCGTGAAAAATGAACGGCCGCGGTGCGCGGACCGGTTGGCTGGGATTTTTCTCCAGATTACCACTGGCGTTCCGGCGAACACCTTCTAGTGTTCGCGCGAACTTATGGAACTCGACTCGAAACTCGCCATTCTCGCGGACGCCGCCAAATACGATGCGTCCTGCGCCAGCTCGGGAGCCGTGCGGGGAAATTCCCTCGGTGGAAAAGGCGTGGGTTCCACCGGCGGCGCGGGGATCTGCCACAGCTACACGCCCGACGGCCGCTGCATTTCCCTGCTCAAGGTGCTTCTCACCAACCTCTGCATTTACGACTGCCACTACTGCATCAACCGCCGCTCTAGCAACGTCCGTCGCGCCGCTTTCAGCGCCGGGGAAGTCGTCAAACTCACGCTGGATTTCTACAAACGGAACTACATTGAAGGCCTGTTCCTGAGCTCCGGCATCACCCGGAACGCGGATTACACGATGGAGCAAGTCATCGCCGTCGCCCGCACGCTGCGGGAAGTTCATGATTTCCGCGGCTACATCCATTTGAAAACCATCCCGGAAGCGTCGCCGGAATTGATCGAAACCGCGGCCCGCTACGCCGACCGGATCAGCATCAATCTGGAGCTGCCCACGCAGAAATCCCTCGACGTGCTGGCTCCGGAAAAAAGTATCGTCCGCACCCGCCACGCGATGGGGCGCATCCGTAACAAGCTCGACGAGGCGCACGAGCGGCGGAAAGGCGGCGACAGGAAAATCCGCCACGCCACCGGCCAGAGCACCCAGGTCATCGTCGGCGCGGACAGTTCGACGGATGCGGATTTCCTCGCTCAGTCAGATGATCTTTACGGAAACTACAAGATGCGGCGGGTGTATTATTCCGCCTTCAGCCCGATTCCCGAGCCGTCGAGCATCCTGCCGACCAAAGCACCGCCGCTGGTCCGCGAGCACCGGCTCTATCAGGCGGACTGGCTGATGCGGTTTTACGGATTCAAGACCACGGAAATCCTCTCGCCCGAGACGCCGAACCTCGATCTCGAACTCGATCCGAAACTCGCCTGGGCGCTGCGGAACCGGCAGGATTTTCCGGTCGATATCCAATCCGCCAGCCGCGAAATCCTGCTGCGCGTGCCTGGCCTCGGAGTGCGGAATGTGGAGCGCATTTTGAACATCCGCCGCTTCACCCGCATTCGCCTGGCCGATCTCATCCGGCTGCGGGTTTCCCTGCCGAAGGTCCAGCCGTTCCTGAAAACTGAGGATCACAATCCCTCCGCCTATCTGCTCGATTCCGACGCCCTGCGCGCCCGATTCGTGCCGAAACCGCAGCAGCTCGAACTCTTCTCCGCCGATGAAATGCGTTGATCCGGGAGAAAATTTCGCCTCCTGGCGCGCCGCCGCGCGGAGTTTGCTCGATGAAAACGTCCCGCCGCACGAAGTCCTGTGGGAAAAGGCGGGCGGGCTTTTTCCTGCCGCCCGGGTGGAGCCGCCGGCGTCCCCGCGCTTGAAAGTTCCCGCCGCGTTCGTCGGGCTGGCGGAGTCGGCCGCCTGTCACCGCGACCCGTCGCGCTGGGCCCTCCTCTATCAAATCCTGTGGCGCGTTGTCCGCGGCGGCGAGCGGCATCTTCTCTCCATCGCCAGCGATCCGGACATGGCGAAGGCTCGCGCCTTGGAGGAAAACGTCCATCGCGAAATCCACAAGATGCACGCGTTTGTCCGCTTCAAGCTGATTGACACCGACGAGGTCAGCGGCCGGGAGCGCTACGCCGCTTGGTTCGAGCCGGAGCACTTCATCGTCGAGGCCGGCGCGCCGTTTTTCAAGAAGCGCTTCGCCAACATGGACTGGAGCATTTTCACGCCGAACGGCTGCGTCCACTGGAACGGCAAACTGCTCACCTTCACCCGAGGAATCCCTGAAAATCCGGTGGAAGATCCCGACGCGCTCGAAGCCGCGTGGCGGGTTTACTACCGCAGCATTTTCAATCCTGCGCGGCTCAAGGTGAAGATGATGCAAACCGAAATGCCCAAGCGCTATTGGAAAAACCTGCCAGAAGCCGACCTCATCGAGGAGCTCATCGGCGAGAGCAAACACCGCGTGACCCGCATGCTCGCGGAGGAATTGCGACCGGTGAAACCGAGGCCGAAAAACGCCTATCTCGACAAGCTGCAACAGTTGTCGGCGGAGGAGTCTTCCTAAGGGGTAGGGACGTATCGTCCCTACCAACGCATGAACGAGACGTTCATGCCCCCTAACCCTTCATCACGGCGTCGAGCCAGGCGATCATCTTCCGGCGGTAGGCTCCATCATCGTTAGAAAGCGCGGTGCCGTGGCGGCCGGACTTCACCTCGAACAAGGTTTTCGGCTGGCCGGCGGCTTCGAACAGCTGGCGGCCTTGAGAGACTGGCACGACCTCGTCATTGCTGCCGTGGACGACGAGCAGCGGGACGGGCGAGAGCTTCTCCACGAAGTCCTTGGGCGCGAGTTCGTCGGTGACGAGGCTGGCTCCGAGCTGGCCGCCGACGATGCGGGCCATCGCGAGATAAGAAGCGAAGGCTCCGTCGATGACGATGGCGCGCAGACCTCTGACTGGAGATTCGCCGAGGGCGGTGACGGATTTCGCGCCGCCGAGGCTGTGGCCGTAGGAAACGAGGCGGCTGGTGTCGATGTCGGGGCGCTTGCGGGCGTAGGCAAAGGCGGCTTTGACATCGTCGATCATCCCGCGACGGTCGGGCGTGCCGCCGGATTTCCCGAAGCCGCGGTAGTCGTAGATGACGATGTTGTAGCCAGCGTCGGCAAGCCAGGCGCAGAAGCCGAGGTGGTGGCCGATGGAGCCGGCATTGCCATGGGAGAAGACGACGGTGCCTTTGGCGGACTTGGCGGCCTTGCCCTTCGCGGGGATGAACCAGCCGTGCAGGGCGGTGTTGTCGGCGGATTTGAAATGGATGGATTCGAATTTCAGCCCCCACGCGGCCGGAGTGGCGGGCTCGTCGCGGGTGGGGAAATAGAAGAGCTGGTTGCCGCCTTTTTTGCCTGCCATGCCTTCGGCGAGCTTCGCGAGATCGCTGTTGGGGTCGTTGAGAAGCGCGCGGAGATCATCCGCCGTGACGGATTCCTGGGCGGGCGCGATGGCGAGCGAGGTGAGCCAGAGACCAAGAATTCGTGCGTGCATGGTCGCTAAATCGACACCCGGATCGGGATTTGTCGAGGGAAAGTATGGGTTGCTCCACGCGAACGCAGCCGGCTTGGGTCGTTCAATTTGATTTCCGGCCATTTTTGGGTTGCGCTGGTGCGGAGGTTTTTCGTTAGCTGCGAGAAGTGGATAAGCGATTATCCACTTTATTGCTAAAACCAGAAGCCTGTGAGATCCCCCCC
>Ga0102859_1000269_pt1 | contig 11707 bp, 8 predicted proteins | sample Colrivmet1371B02_FD_78439 | JGI IMG/M metagenome (GOLD analysis project Ga0102859, IMG submission 78439) | Estuarine microbial communities from the Columbia River estuary - metaG 1371B-02 | ecosystem: Environmental > Aquatic > Marine > Intertidal zone > Estuary | place: USA: Columbia River...
GGAAACAAACGACTTAAAAAAGGATTCATCCATTTGGCCAATTTTTGAATAGCACCCGCTTTTTCGGCAATATTCATCAAACCTAGGAAAAACACCATGGTGCCAGCCAAAGGCAAGGCAACATCCATCACAGATGATTTGGCGGAATCAAAAATACCATCCGCTAGTAATTTAAAAATCTCCGTATCGCCTAAAAATACCAGTTTAAACAAGGCAATTACAAATGCAATCACAAAAAATGCCATCCAAATAATATTCAAAGCCATAAATCAATTGTTTGTGGTTCTAATATAGTCAATTTTGGGATTAGAATTGTATTTTTGCGCTCTTAAAACATGATAGATTATGGCATTACAGGCAGGAATTGTGGGATTACCTAATGTAGGAAAATCAACCTTATTTAACGCAGTAAGTAATAGTGCAAAAGCACAAGCAAGTAATTATCGTTTTTGCACCATTGAACCGAATGTAGGATTAGTGGATGTACCTGATAATAGAATGCAACAATTAGCAGATTTAATTATTCCCAATCGTATTGTACCTACCCAACTAGAAATAGTTGATATTGCTGGTTTGGTTAAAGGGGCAAGTAAAGGGGAAGGTTTGGGAAATAAGTTTTTAGCGAATATCCGTGAAGTAAGTGCAGTGATTCATGTAATTCGCTGTTTTGAAGATGAAAATGTATTAAGGGAAGAAGGCGTCATTAACCCTATTGGAGATAAAGAAATTATTGAAACTGAATTACAATTAAAGGATTTGGATAGTGTCGATAAAAAGATTCAACGTTGTGAAAAAATGGCCAAGACGGATCCAAAAGCCAAAGTAGAATTAGAGGTATTACAAAAATGTAAAACACATTTAGAGCAAGGTAAAAGCATCCGATCATTAAATTTATCAAAAGAAGACAGATTAGCCATTGCGGATAGTTTTTTACTGACAGAGAAACCAGTCATGTATGTTGCCAATGTAGATGAAGCTTCCATGCATACAGGCAATAAATTTTCAGCCATATTGGTGGAGATGGCAAAAAATGAAGGTGCCGAAGTTATTGTAATGTGCAATAATATTGAAGCACAAATCGCTGAACTAGAGGATCCGGCAGATAAAGCGGTGTTTATGGACGAATATCAAATGAAGGAGCCTGCATTGAATAGATTAATTCAGTCTGCTTACAAATTATTGAACTTAGAAACCTATTTTACAGCAGGTGTTCAGGAAGTAAGGGCATGGACGATTGAAAAAGGTTGGAAAGCACCGCAGGCAGCCAGTGTTATTCATACCGATTTTGAAAAAGGATTTATTAAAGCGGAAGTAATCGCGTTTGAGGACTTTATTAAATATAAGAGTGAAGCTGCATGCAGAGACAATGGGAAATTAAGAATTGAAGGAAAAGAATATTTAGTAAAAGATGGGGATGTAATGCATTTTAGATTTAATGTATAAAATTTCAAATATTAGCGCATGCTTCAATTCATCAAACACTTACTACTCATTACTTTTATTTTTGTAATTACTTCCTGTGGTAATAATATTGCCACCTCGGAAAATGAAGCAGAAAATGATAATGTAATAAAAGCCCCTACCCAATTACAATATGAGTTAGTAAAGGTATACACACATGATACAAGTGCTTACACACAGGGTTTGGAATGGTATGGCGAAACATTATTTGAAAGCACAGGTAATTATGGTAAAAGCGTATTACATAAATTAGACGCCAATATGCAAGGCATCGGCAAAAAAATAAATTTGTCAAAGGAATTATTTGGAGAAGGGGTCACTATATTTAAGGATAAAATTTATCAATTAACTTGGAAAGAGCATAAAGTACTTGTATATGATGCAAATACTTTACAAAAAGAAAAAGAATTGTATTGGCAATATGAAGGATGGGGCATTACGCATAATGATTCTGCCTTAATTATATCAACAGGTGGTAGCGATATTTATGTTGTTGACCCCAATACTTTTGCTATTCAAAAAATCATTGGCGTATATAATAATTATGGCTATGTCAGTGATATCAATGAATTAGAATATGTGGATGGAAAAATATACGCGAACCTATATGGTCAAAATGAAGTTGTGGTGATTGAACCGGCAACAGGACAAATAGTAAACAGTATAAATTTTAGTAATTTATTAGCACAGGCTAATGTAAAATACAACCCCACAACAATTGATATTGGTTATGTATTAAATGGTATCGCTTACCAGCCAAAATCAAAAACATTTTTTTTAACTGGGAAATGTTGGCCCGTAATGGTTGAAATAAAAATAAAATAAAAAAGGGGCACTCATCTTTTAGTCTTCCTTGATTTTTTTGATCTCATAAATAATCGAACTTGCTTTTGCATTTGTGTTTAAAGCAAGCAAGTTGGAGATACACCCAATCAAAAAAGCCCTTACAACTCCCAATAAGCCCGTTTGCTTATACTTTTCACTCAATAGACTTACGTAGTAGCTATCAAACCACATGGGCTTTAAATTTGCTAATTTAAATCCATTTGATTTCAGCAAATATTTCATGGAAGAAGGCGAAAAATGATATAAATGTCGAGGTACATCATAAGCAGCCCAATAATTTTTATAAAATTGAGCATCATAACTAGTATGATTGGGAACAGCAATGATTAAACGACCATTATGTTTTAATAACTTCTTAAATGTATGTATATAAACTTTTAAATCATGTACATGTTCAAGCACATGCCATAAAGTAATGACATCAAAAGTATTTTCAGGTAAATTTTCCAATGCTGCACTGGGTAGTAAATTAATGCCGTAGTTTTTTAATGCTATTTCGCGACTATTCGCATCAGGTTCAAGCGCAGTTACCTTCCAGCCTTTCTTAGCCATTGCATTCGCAAATGCACCAGTGCCCGCTCCTACTTCTAATAAAGCCCCTTTATACCCTGTGAATAAGGATTGTACCCAGTCCGTTTTTTGTTTTAAAGTTCGTTGACGTACTTTATGGTATAAAGCGTTCATCCAACCTTTTTTGATATCGGTATGTGAAATATATTCAGGGAAATTATAATAAGGCGCAATATTATCCTTGTCAGGAATTGGATGCGTAAAATTTAAACTGCATTTTTCACACTGAACTATTTCAAATAAATCACCGGTTAAGGATAAATCGGTTACTGGCATTAAAGAAGTAACATTATTATCATCACAAACTGGACAAATGATATTAAGTTGATTTGTCAATGCCATAGATTACTATTTTAATAAAATTGCAAGTATTGCAATCACAGCGAAAGCAATTGCCCAAATTGCCCATTTATCATTTTTCTGTGCAGTTAATTCAGTCTCAAAAATTTCAGAATTGGGTAAATTTCCAACTTCAATATCTTTATAAAACTGACTTGAGTTAAAATGTGATTCCCAAATATAACTGCCCTCCTTTTTTGAAATAACACCTAAATTACCAATCAATAGCTTTTGATCATTTTCAAATTTCCCTTCCCAACTTTGTTCATATTGTATGGCAGCCTGATCCGTTGAAATATCAAGGGCATTTCCTAAATATTGATAAAATTGTTTTGAAGGTGTTCCCGTATTTAACTCGAATTCAATAAATTCTGAAGGGGACTTTAAAACACCGTCAATTAATTCAGCTTCTTTTTTTAACAATTTTAACTGCCCAACAGATGGTATGTCCAATTGACCAAAACGAACAAAATATTTAATAGCTAACTGAATCATACTTATTTATAGAACGAATATACAACACCTGCATTAATTTGAACACCTAAGGCCGGATAATCCGCCCATCTTTGGTATTGACTATTTAAAAGATTCGTGGATTTAACCCAAACTTTCCATGGAATGGATAATTTGTAGGACAAACCAGCATTCAATAAGGTGATTGGACTTAAAGTTTTTGCAACATAACTATACCCCTCAGAAATGGCCTCGATACCTGACATAAAATTTAAAGATCCATCCAAAAGTAATTTTTTATTGACCTGCCAATAAAAGGTAGAATTAAACTTGACTGGTACAAAGCCCCAAGGCTTTTCATTGTCCTTAATATAATTGAATTGGGTATAATTAAAATGATTGTCAATAGAGAACCGATCACTAAACTGGTAGTGTAAGCTAGCTTCTAAATCAATTGTGTTTGCCTTTGATTCAAATATATTATAATATTTCAATCCATTCGTAACACGATTGGTCCCATATGATGGAAAGCCTGGCAAATAATCTGAAATCGCTAAAGGCTCTTTGGTATAAAATGGCAAGTTAACATACCGGTTTAATGAAAATCCAAATCCATACTGCAAATGCTTAGAGGCATTTACCTCGAATTTTAAAAACTGTTTGTCTTGTGACATAATTTTTAAATTAACGGGTACTGAAATCCAAGGATTTTCATTTAATAAATCACCATATTGGGTATTGGTGGTAATATTCATCCAGCCTGCCTTGATAACCCAAGCGGTGTCCTTTAGATTATGTTGTAATTGTATATTTGGATATAATTTAAATCCGTCAGATTTATATACAGGTGAAACACCCACTAATATCTTTAACTTCCATTTATTTAAATTTAAAGATGGGTCAAAGCGTAATAAAGTGTTTGAACTAGACGTATAACTATTTAAATGACTATAACTAAAGTTGACATCAAAATTAAATAACATATCCCGATTCATTTGATAGGACATTGGACTGGTTATTGCGATATAAGTATTTGATTTGTTTTGTACATCAAATAAATGTGATAATTCAAATTTTGGTCTATAACTAAATGAAGCGCTAGGTTTGTATTTATTTAATAATGACATACTTACACCAATATTGGTGATCTTCTGCAAATAATTAGTATTGGGTAAACGTAAAGTATCAGGCACCAACCCATATCTATAATACTGATTTTGATTGGCAAATACATGCGTTAATAAAGTATTAGAGTCGTTAAGCAATAAATTGCCTTGATAATCAAATTTGCTTATTCTGTATTTTTGCAAATGATGCATACCCTCGGATGACTCCGTTGAAATACCCAAATTATTAATTGTCTTAGTGCCAATATTTATATAATTGATACTTAACAATTGGTATAAATAATTTCCGAAACCCACCTTGACATTTGTATTCCCTACTAGACTATCTGGACTTGCTAATACAATTGCCAAAGGATTTAATGCAATAGGTCTATACGAAAATGATAAATTTTGACTTGGTACTTGATAGGAATATTGCACTGACTGCGTATCCGAAATTGGAGCAGCATTGGTGAAATTTATTTTAACCACACTTTTTAATTGTGGTTTAAAAGCTGATAAGATGCTTACCACCTTAGTTGGCGCAGTATCTCTCATTACAGGAACTTCCAATGGGACTTGTTTGACAATATCTTCTATTTTTACGGGCTTAATAATGGCTGTATTCGATTTTTTTGAACTACTTTTTTTTGCTCCTTTCTTTTTGGAAGATTTTTTATTTTTATTAGTTGCCGCTTTTTTCTTTTTAGCTGTATTACTTATTTTAGCTTTTGAGTTAGTTTTCTTTTTTTGCCATGCAAAAACCTGATGCGATGAAATCACAAGAAAAAAAGTAATGAATATATAGGTAAATAATTTGGACATACTTTGTTTATTGATTTTCAACTTTATTTGAAATTTTTTCAGCCGTTTGCGCTAAGTTATATTTTTGACTCGCCTCCTCCTTTAATGAAGTAATCGATGCATTATCAGTAACACTTTTATAAGTCGCTAATGCATTAAACCAATCTTTTTGTGCTACATAAATATCGCCTAATAAAATATAAGCACTGGTTACCCAAAATTCATGTGAAGCTTGTTTTTTTGTTACCTCAAAAGCTGTTTTTTCAGCCAATGCATAATTTTTCTGTAAAAATTGCAAATGGGCTAATTCGTAATGCGCTTCAGCTGTATAAATCGAAGAATTATTTAAAATAATATTACTTAAGACCGCAATTGCCCCAGCAGTATCATTTTTCAATAATTGCTCATGATACAATACCATATTGGCCATTAAAATATCATCCGACGCAAATGTTTTTTCATCAATAATTTGCTTTGCAATAGGTGCCGCTTCAAGCCATTTGCTGTTTTTAAACTGACACCTTAGTACACCTCGTAATGCTTCCAATACATTTTCCTTTTGAACAGCAAATTCTTTCAATATTAAATAATACTTTTCAGCCAACACATAATTTTTGAAATTGAAATAATTTAACCTAGCCGCAAGTAAACTTGCGCGTTCGGCATATCGGTTGGGTGATTGATCTGCCACTTTTGAAAAATAATAGGCAGCAGAATCAAAAATTTGACTAGCATAATTCATTTCCCCAACCAAATAGTTAGATTCAATTTGATAATTACCATTAGGGAATAATGATAAATATTTAATTAATCCGGATTTTGCATCTGTATAATTTTTTTCATCATAGCGTAACATAGCAGAACGATAAGTAAGTGAATCCTGTTCACTTATTGCTAACGGGTGGCCATTATCATTCATAAATGATACATATAATTCCGGCTTTTGATCTTCAATAAAAATATTTCTGACAAATTCTAATGCATTTTCCGTTTCTACTGAATTGGGATATGTTTTAATTAAGGTTTGAAAATTTTCTAACGCTGGCTCATTCTTATTCATGTTAAAATAAGTAACACCAAGTTTATATAATGCGACTGGGTAAAAAGAGGCCGCTTTTTTATCAATGACCACCGCACTTAAAGGTGCTATAGCTAATTTAAAATCTTCTTTAAAGATATAGGTTTCAGCCAATTCCATTCTAGCGTCATTCAAATAATTCGAATTCGCATATTGATTGTCGAATTGCTCCAATAATTTAATTTTATCGTTTGTTTTACCCAATCCACCTAGAATAATCGATTTTTGTAAAGTAGCATAGTCTTCCATCGTCCAATGCAAATCAATCACATTTTGATAAGCTTGGGTTGCTTGCTTAAATTGCTTCAACATCATTAAACAATCCGCAGATCTAACATAGGCATCTTGTTGATAATTTTGTTTTGCATTGGCTGGATTAACACTACTCACTGCATTAAAATTGTTCAATGCCTCTTGATAGGCTCCTTTTTTTAAATAGGCAAATCCTAATGTGTATTTGGCATGCTGTATGGTAATTTCCCCTTCATTAATGGGCGCATTTAAATATTCCAATAAGGCAGCAATCGTTTCGTCAATATGACCCAGTTTATACCCTAATTCTCCCAACCAAAAGTTAGTTTGACTAATGACATTTTGATTATTAGTGGTGTTTGTAATTTTATTTAATAGCTCATATGCCTTATCAATTTGACCATCATTGATATAAATAACACTCCTACCAAATAAGATAGTAGGGTAAATTTTTAAAAGTTCTTCATTGGGGTATTCGATGGATTCGTATGCCTCCAATGCTTGGACATAATTATTATTTAAAGCCAATGCTTTAATCCAAAGCTGTTTTGATTCTAATAAATAAGTTGAACTAGGGTAAGTATCCATAAACTGGTCTAATGAAACCACTGCTTGCGCATACTCTTTTAATTCTACCGATAATTTTGCATAATTAAACAAGGAAATTTCCTTTTGTAGTAAGTTTTGACTTTGGGTAGAGCAGAATAAAAATGCATTTTTAGCACCTTGCTTATCATCTATTTTAAGATATGAGGTTGCCAGTAAATACATGCTATTTTGAGCCAAAGAATCACTGCCATTGTTTAATTGTTTAAACCCGGAAATGGCCTTATCCCATTGCTTAGTTTGAAAATAACAAAAGGACAATTGATATAAATCCTGTGATTGTACTTTTTCTTGTTTTGAAACATACGTGGCTAAATAAGGTAATGCCTTTTCATATTCATTTTTGTCAAACCACAAGTGCCCTAATAATTGTCTTATTTGCACATCATAATATTGATCTTTCGATTGTAATGCATTGGTACAATATTCTATCGCTTTATTAACATCCCCAAGGAAATAATATAACTGCCCAATATAAAAAGGGACAACGTTGGCATAATCGCTATGATTAGCAGCAATTTCAAAACAAGACAAAGCCAAATTATAGTCTTTATTTTTTAGTGCTAAAAATCCTGCATAGTAATTTGCGTCTGTATAATACAAGCCTGTTTTAACTTGTCGTAAACTATTTAATAAATTATTCGCTTTTTCCCAATCACCTAATTTAAAATACAAATACCCTAAATGAAATTTCATTTTGATAATTTCATCATTATTTAAATCTTGGATCGGAACTTTCAAATAGGCAATAATTGCTTTATCTGTTTCTTTGACTTGGTAATAATATTCACCTAAAAAATATTGTAGTCTTGATTGATAAATAACATTATTAGTTTGGCTGATCCATTTGATTGCTAATTGCTCAGCAAAAGGTTTTTCAAGATGCAATGACAACATTAAATAGTAATAAGTAATTTGATCATCATTCATTGAAAAACCATATGCTTGTTCAAATTGTTGAAAAGCAGTCAAGCTATCCCCAAGCGTAAGTGATTGTAATCCTTTATTAAAATACGTGGTGGACTTATCTGAGTTTGAAGCTATTTGTGCTCCCCCAGTAAATTGGAGAAAAATTGAAAAAAAACCGATCAATATAAATCGATAAAATGACGCCATGGATTCGTTTTATTAGTAACCTAGTAAAATTACACTACCCTATTAAAACGATGTGTTAAATGAGGTTATTGTGGAAAAACAGATTCTATTCGTAAATTTGTCAACAATTATAAAAATATGTACGAATTTAAAAATCAAATAAGGGTAAGATATGCTGACGCTGACCCCATGAATGTGGTATATTATGGCAATTATGCCCAATATTTTGAGGTAGGTCGTGTTGAAAGCTTAAGGGCTTTAGGCATTAGCTACAAGGTGATTGAGGATTTGGGGATCATGCTTCCGGTGGTCGAACTAAATGTTAAATATCTAAGACCTGCCAGATATGATGATTTATTGACCATAACCACCCAATTAAGAGATTTTCCTATTGACCACCGAATAACTTTTCATCAAGAAATTCATAACGAGGAAGGCAAACTGCTCACCATTGGAACTGTAAAACTATATTTTATGGATAAAAACCTTGGTAATAGAGCTGCTATGCCCCCATTTTTGGCTGAAAAACTAAGTTCCTATTTTAGTTAAAGCGCCTATTTTTGATTTACTTTGCAACCTAATTTAACCCTGACGCATGGATCAAAGTAAAGCCACTATTATCACTATCGGAGACGAGCTTTTAATTGGGCAAGTCATTGACACAAATAGTGCATTTATAGCGCAATCCTTAAATGCCATTGGCGTAATGGTCACCAGTAGAATAGCTGTAGGAGATGATATATTAGCGATAACAAATGCGCTAGACAATGCCCTCAAGGAAAATAATATCATTATTCTAACAGGTGGTTTAGGCCCTACTTCAGACGATATCACCAAACCATTTTTGACTGCGTATTTTGGGGGTTCCATGGTAGTGCATCAACCTACCCTTGATCATATTACTTATATATTTGAACAGATCCATAAGCGTCCCATGATTGATCGCAATCGCAAACAAGCCGAAGTGCCTGATTCTTGCGAAGTGTTATTCAACGAAACGGGTACAGCTCCTGGAATGTTATTCAAAAAGAATGGCGCGTTTATTTTTTCACTTCCGGGTGTACCCCATGAAATGAAATGGTTGACAGAAAATAAAGTAATCCCCTATTTACAAAGTAAAATTATTTCAAACCATGTTGGGCATAGAACCTTACTAACTGCAGGTATTGGAGAATCATTCCTTGCTGAAATAATTTTAGACTTTGAAAATAATTTACCTGCAACACTTAAATTAGCCTACCTACCCAATTTTGGTATGGTCAGATTAAGATTAACCGGACAAAGCAATGACAACAAGGAATTAAATATATTACTTGATCAACAATTCGAATTATTAAAAATAGCAGTAGCCGAATATTTAGTAACCGATTTGGATGAAACTATGGAAGTAGTGGTTGGAAAACTACTAAAATCAAGTGGTAAAACTGTAGCGACTGCCGAAAGTTGCACTGGCGGATTTATTGGGCATTTATTATCCAAGCACGCCGGATCATCTCAGTTTTATACAGGCGGAATCATTAGTTATGATAACAGAATAAAAACTGAGTTTTTAGATGTTCCAACCAACATTTTACAAACCGTAGGTGCCGTAAGTAAGGAAGCAGTTGAACAAATGGCAAAAGCCGTTAGGGAAAAGATGAATACCGATTACGCGGTGTCCGTTAGTGGTATCATGGGGCCAACAGGAAAGACGGACGAAAAACCATTGGGCATGGTCTGGATTGGGGTTGCAGATAAAGAAAGGGTGTTTTCGAAGGTATTGTACTTGAGATTTGACAGACAAAGGAATATTGAAATAACAGCTACCCAGGCTATAAATTTACTTAGGTTATTAATAATCAATAAAATTTAGTCTTATTTTTACTAAAATTTACCCTTATGCCAATAGTTGATTTGGTTTTGCCTAAGTTGGGTGAAAGTATCATGGAAGCGACCATTTTAAAGTGGCACAAAGGCGTTGGTGATACTATCCAGTTAGATGAAACTTTATTGGACATTGCTACTGATAAAGTAGATAGCGAAATACCTTCAACGGTTGCAGGGAAAGTAATTGAAATATTATACGAACCCAATACAGTGGTTCCCATTGGCACGGTCATAGCACGAATTGAATGCGATGAAAATAATACAGCAAGCACCAATTTTGAAATTACAATTCCAGTTATAGCGCCCTTAGTTGAAATAGCAACAACGGATAGTGTAGCTTCAGAAAATAAGGTATCTACCTCAAATGATACCCTACCCGAGGTTCCATTTATCCCCTCTCCTACAATAATATCGAACGATAATCAAAGCATACAAGAAGGTAAATTTTATTCCCCATTGGTCATGAATATTGCGCAAAATGAGGGAATCAGTATGCAGGAATTGCAGCAAATAAAAGGCACAGGCAATCAAGGACGTGTATCAAAAAAGGATATTTTAAATTATATTGCTGATAAAAAAACTTCAAATAACAATTATAAAAATACTGTAAATCAACCTTTTACTGAATCAAATTTAATTGTTACTGAAAATAGCAATGTCGCAGGTATTAATCAAGAAATCATCCTACAGGAGGAGCAATTACATACTACTGCGCTTACCGGTAAATTAGCACAACCTGAGGATGTAATCATTACTGGCCATACTGAAATCATTGAAATGGATCGTATGCGCAAGGTAATTGCAAAACATATGATTGATAGTGCTAATACTAGCGCCCATGTAACTTCATTTGTGGAAGCCGATGTGACCAATATGGTGGTTTGGAGAGAGAAAGTAAAACAACTATTTGAAAAAAGAGAAGGGGTAAAATTAACTTTCACCCCCATGTTCCTAGAATGTATTGCTAGTATAATGGAAAAATACCCCATCATCAATAGTAGTTTACAAGGGGATAATATTATTTATAAAAAAGACATCAATATTGGTATGGCTACTGCCCTACCTTCTGGTAATTTAATTGTACCAGTCATTAAGGGTGCCAATCAATTAAGTATTGTTGGATTAAGCAAGGCGGTAAACACATTAGCTAACAATGCAAGATTAAATCAGCTAAAGCCATCAGATACACAAGGCGGTACATTCACCGTAACCAATGTGGGCACTTTTGGTA
>Ga0102859_1000276_pt1 | contig 11553 bp, 11 predicted proteins | sample Colrivmet1371B02_FD_78439 | JGI IMG/M metagenome (GOLD analysis project Ga0102859, IMG submission 78439) | Estuarine microbial communities from the Columbia River estuary - metaG 1371B-02 | ecosystem: Environmental > Aquatic > Marine > Intertidal zone > Estuary | place: USA: Columbia River...
ATGTCGGTAACGTCACCCCTTTCCGTTGTTTTGTTGTTGTCAGTAGAGTCGTTGGTGTCGCTCGACGTGCTGAAATCCGTTGTTTTGTTGTTATCAGTAGAGTCGTTGGTGTCGCTCGACGTGTTGAAGTCCGTTGTTTTATTGTTGTCGGTAGAATCGTTCGTGTCGCTCGACGTGCTGAAATCCGTTGTTTTGCTGTTGTCGGTGGAATCGTTTTCGTCGGTGGACGTGCTGAAATCCGTGGACGTGCTTGTGTCCGTGCCGTTGCTCGTATCCGACGAGGTGTTCGTGTCGGTGGACGTGCTCGTGTCGTCCGAATTCCGCTCCTCCGTGACCGTGGTCCCGTCGATTCCGCTGTTCACTTCGGTAGAAACCAACACGAGGTCGGATGACTGCCACGTTTGAACCAGCGTCACCTCGAAGCCGACTTCTTTTGGAAGTTCAGCCATAATGCCTTGCTCACGCGCAAGTGCCACGCCTTTGGAGATGTTGGCGACGGCGTTTGCGATGAACGCTGGAAGATCGGCGATGGGGATGATGTTTTCCATAAATCAGAATCCGGGTTTGGCTCTGCAAAGGTTGCGCGGAGTAGCAAGGGTGCGAGGGACGCGGGTAGCGAAGTCCGACTCCGCCTTTTCCGCGTTCTTCATGACGATGCTGCGGGTGTCCGCATTCTTCCACATTTCCGAGGTGGCCAGCAGGCCGCGACAAATGGGAAGCAGGTAAATTTCGATGTATTCCGTGCGGATTGGCAGGTTGTTCCCAGCGGTGAGCAGGTCCGCAAATGCCACACGCGAAGGAGCGAGGGTGAATTTTGCTTCGAGCCGATAGGCTTTGCTGGGCAAGGAATCCAAACGGATCACGGCAGGAACCGGAGGCGTTTGGTTGCGGGCGTTTGGCTCAACAATGAATGACCGAGGTTCGCCAGTTCTGCGGGATGACTGCCCCACGGCGCGGTTTTCAATCTCGCGCAAAGTTTCCAAGATCCGGATGTTTCCGACAACCTCGTCATAAGGTTCTGGAACCGTCATGGCGTCGCTGTAAATGATCGCTGAAACGGTGCCGGTGGCGCCGGAATACGGGTGAAGGAGTTCGCCAGCCGCGATGACCTGGTTGTCGATGCCGTCGCCGTCAACGCGGATGGTCCGGTAAAGTTGATCGTCGGTGAACGCGTCGCCAGTCGTCCCGGTGCTGCCAGTCGTCACGCCGATGGATACCGTGGCGGGCGCGGCAAGCGAGAAGCCGACGGTGGTGGTGCGGGACTCATGCGAGGCGAGGGCGTCGAGGCGCTGGATGCCGCCATTGATGGCGTCCAGGATTTCCTGCCGCTCTCTTGAAGACACGTCCGCGAAACTCTCAGCATTGAGGTCTCGGCAAAGTCGGTTGGCGAAGGCGAATGCGTTCATGCTTCTTTACTGGAGGATGGGGATTCCTTTACCGGGTTTGGATCGCCAAGCCCGAGCTGCTGGCGGGCTTGCTGGTATTCGCGGTCGATGGTTTCCTTCTGCTTGGGGTCAAGTGCCTCAAACAGATAGTAGGACGAGGCGTGGTAGCGGATGATCGGGATGAGGAGGGTTTCCGCGTAGCGGTGAGGGATTGGGACCGCTGGGCAGGAGACGAGATCCGATGTCGTGTAGCGGGGGGCTTCTTTCACCACGTCGAGCAGGAATGCTACGCTTGTCCCGGAAACTGCCGGGGTGATCCGGAAAACGGTTTTCGCCGGATCTTCTCCTACCTGCGCCATGGTTTCGATGTGATACGCCACTGGACCCGAAGCGGCGTCGCCGTCCAGGTAGAGGTCCACGAATGATTCAAACTCGCTGATGGAGCCAATCGCCGCGAGCGGCTGCTTGGTGTCGTTGCGGCGGCACGGGCCTTTGACGTTTTGGATAGAGTCCGGCAGGTCATAGGAATCCTCGGTATCTGCCAGAGTGATTGTCAGCGTCTCGTTCGTCCAGTAGTCGTTGCCGTCGGCATTGCTCCAAACAAGTTGCAGCGCGGTGTTGAGGTCGGTGAGCGCGCGGGCCTTGGCGAAGTCCGGCGCGGTTTTCGCGCAGAGGAATCCCCACAACGAAAGAGACTCTTGGATGAGGCTGCACACCGAGCGCGTGCGGATGTCGCTAGCGCCGGTGATGTCGGCGATGGCGGTAGCCGACTGTAACGCCTCCGCTTGGAGCGCGGCGTTAAAACCTGATACAACTGCGATGGCGGTAGCCGACTGTAACGCCTCCGCTTGGAGCGCGGCGTTAAAACCTGATACAACTGCGATGGCGGTAGTGATAGTCATGGCTTAAACGTAACTATTGAAGCCGCTAATTACGGCAATGGCGCGAGAGGATGTCGTTGGTTCTGTGTCAATGAATCGAGCTCTCGTTACCTTGATTGGAGCCGATGCCGTGGCTGAAGTTGAAGCAGTCGCTCGAAAGAATACAAAGAGGCCGCCCGCTATTGCCGTGGCCGCTGCGGTGTTGATGCAGTGGAAAGCAAACGGAGAGCTGTGGCCGCTCGTTGTCGCCGTGGCCGCTGCGGTGTTGATGCAGTGGAAAGCAAACGGCACGTTTCCGCCTGACAAGAAAGACTTCGCGGATACGGCTTCAAGGCTAATAAAACCGAGACCAACACGGCTTCCCCAATTGGTTGTCGCCGATGCCGCTGCGGTGTTTCTGCAGTGGAAAGCAAACGGGGAGCTTCCGCCGCTCGTTGTCGCCGTGGCTTTGACTCCATCTAAAAACGACGATTCCAACATCACGGCCGCGCCAGAAATCAGAATCCCTGCCACGGCGGAAGAAACCGCTATCGCCTCAACATACACGATTGCTGCCCCTCCCACTTTGGGTTCGTAAAGCGTAAACGTGTATTTGTATGCCTCCTCGGAGGAAGCTGGAGAAACCGTAAAACTCAATCCATCAGTCGCAATGTCTGTTACCGTCGCTCCTGATGGGAACACCACACACGGAGCGATTTTCATGCCCGTGGACAACCCCGAATACGCGGTGGCATTCGAGATTGTCCCAGAAGCATCAGCACATGTCCCAACAAGAGTCATTTATTGAAGCGTGCAGCTGATTGAACCGATGGCGAATTTGCAACTGTCACCAACCGGAATGGTTCGTGCGGAAGATAGCGGGCCGCTCAAAAGGGCGTTTCCTACGGTGGCGCTATCAAGAAGCTGGAATTGGGTAAGCGGGCCTATGGAGGAAACCACCGCCCCGCTCATCGTGATTACTCCAGAGTTGGAAGAAACCCCTCCGCTTGGAGCACCAAACGTGACTGCTTGGCGGGTGTAGCTGGAATCTGTCCACTCGGTAAAACCAGCAGTAGTCAGTCCGGTAGCAACTGCCGCATAAACCGTTGTGGGAGGGGTGAAGGCGTAAGCGCCGAACACCAGATCGAGCAACTTGGATTTTGCGTAGTCGGTCAGGCCGATTCCCGTCAAGGAACCGAAATTGATGTTCATCGCGCCAGCCGCGATTTTCGGGGTGTCGCCAGTCGCAACATAGCGCGGAGACAAGAGAGCTCCGTGTACGAGCATCTGCTCCCCAGCGATGGATACGGTGCCCGAGGCGGTAGCGACCAAGCTCATGGTCACGGATGTATTTAGCACGATCGAAACCACGGTAGCGCCCGCTGCGATTCCGGTTCCAGAAAGCGCCATGCCCACTTTGATTGCGCTAGTGTCGGCAACGGACGCGATGGTAGCGTTTCCGCTGGTGGTAGTGCCAGTGAACGATGTTGGGGTTTCATAAACAGCCCAAAACTTCGGGGTTCCCCAAGCGGCGGTGGCTTCCGGGAACACGATGTCGATGGCGTTGCTTTTTCCTGCAAGGTTAGAAGCAAGTCCGAAGCTGGTCGAATTATTGGTAACGGCTACGCGGGCATAGCTTCCGCCTGAAACCTCGCCGGACACCCCGCTTTCGCCGGGGTCGGAGAGGAAGAGGCCAAAGTGGAGCGCGGTTGCGGGAGTGTATGCGGTGGCTCGGAGCAGATGGTTCAGCAACGAGGTTTCGAGGGCGTCTGATAGTGCGGACATGGTGGTTTAGATGGTGGGTTGAGATTTCAGCCATGCTTCAATCTCCGGGCGGAGATCGGCGTGTTCGGCTGCGACACGCAGATGTTGTTTGTCTCCTTCGCCGAAAAGACCGGCTACGCGGTCAGTCCCGAGAAAGATGGCTTTGCCTTCCATGCGGAGAGGGGATTCGGAAACGGGTTCATCGACGGGTTCCGGTTCCGGTTCCGGTTCGGAAACCTCGACAACCGGCGCGATGACAACCGGCTTCGCGGTCATCTTCGCCTCGTCGGCAGGAGTGAGAATGTAGGGAGAGATCACAGCGCCACGGCGCGGGAAGCGCGGGTCGTTGATCGTTTCAAGAGTGGCGTTGAACTCCGCAGGATCGGTGATGATCTTCTGTTGGAAGCAAAGCCCAAGATGCTCGATTCCGGGAATCGGCAGGAAATCCCGAGGGATTGGAGCACCAGCGCGGAGGCGGTTGGAAACGCGGAAAACGGCTTTCATGGTAGAGAAAAGGGAAAAGGAGGGGGCGAATTGCTCCGCCCCCTCCAAGTTGGGTCAGGCGATCGTCGGCAGGTTGATGCCGGGGCGGTTGAGGGCGTGGGTCAGCAAGGCGACAGCAGGCACGCGGCCCTTGCGGTCCTTGCGGAGCGCCTGGCCGAAGATGCTCATGATGAACACCCGCTTGATGAAGTTGCCGTTGTCCATCTCGATGTCGCGCTTGGCGCGTTCGGAGCCGTAGCCACGAACGATGCCGGCACGTCCCATTGCGATGGTTTGACCGATTGGAACACCCTTGATGTTGGCAGGGATGATGAGCGCGCCGGACGCCCACACTTCGGTGTTGATGGCCGCGTTCCAAGTGACCGAACCAACGGTGCCCTTGCGGTAAGTTCCGTCGGCTTGGCCGGTGAGGAACTCGGTGACATCAATGCTGTTGCCGTCGTTGCCAGTGGTGTATTTCACGAATCCCCACTTGCCAGCGTTTGTGCCGCTGGTGTTGTAGATGATCGCGTAATACGGGCCGGCAACGTCGCCGATGGCGGAGGCGCTCACGTCGAGCACGCCGGTGTCCACGAACTTGAAGTCGTAGCCGCCGAAATACTTGAACCAGAGAGGCTTGCCAGTTCCGGTCAATGCGTCGTCGGCGTTGTCAGAGCCACCGCCCGAGAGCGTGCGGGCCGTGTCGGCGTAACCAGCGATGGCGAGGCCGAGGTAGGCTTCGGGAGCGAGGAACGAACCAACAGCGCCTTTGCCAGCGTGGTTGAGCGCGTTGTGAGGGATGATGGTGTGACCGTCAATGGCAGGATAACCGCCTTTGAACAGGGTGTTGCCACGTCCGCGCACGTCGCCGGAACCGAGCACAGTCTTGTAATCCGGGTCGAGGCGGAGGCTGAGTGCCGCCGTTTCGGAAGGGATGAAGTTCTGCGACCAGATCGGATTAGTGCCGTTCGCCGCCACGTTGGCTGGAAGGCCGCCGAGGGGTTTCATGGCGGCACCGGTGATGACGACATCATCCCAGCTCAACACGTCGGCAGAACCGAGAGTTGCGAGGGTTTTGCCGCCAGCATAGATGCGGTTGGCTTGCGGCAAGGTCAGGGTGCAAAGGCCCATGATGTTGTCGCGCTTGGTGCGGCCAAGCCATTTGCCAAGTTTGACAGGAACCATGGACTTGAGTTCGTCCATGAGGCCCATGATCTCGTCGGCGCGCTTGGAGCGGGAAGCGGCATTACGGATGTAATCCACGTTCAGCTCGAAAGAGTCGATGTCGTCCTTCTCGTAGTCGTCCGGGCCTTCAAAGAGACCTTCGCCGTATTGGCCCTCTCCGTAGTAACCGGAGGTGGTGGTGAAGGTCATTTTGGCACCGTCTCCTTTGGAGAGGTCTTTCTGCACCCAGATGGGAGCACGTTCGTTGCCCTCGAATTGTTGGAAGAAATCTTCCTCTTCTTCGGCGAGTAGAGCGCCCTTGTGCCATTTCTGGCGGAGGGAGGCGGCGTCCTGACTGAGCAGGTTGGTTCCAGTCGTGGCTGGTGTGATGTCGATGGCCATGGTAGTGGTTTAGTTGGTTGGTTTCAGGAGACGTTCCGTTGCCGGAACAGGAGAAACCCCGCATCTAACTACCGATGGGAAAACGAGAGACCGAAACTACATTGCTCCGATGAGTGCTTCAAAAGCATCCAAAGAGTTAATGCCTTCCAACTCCTCATTAGCCCGTTTGGTAGGGTTAGTGGGGGCTGTGCGAGCGTTGCCGCTTGCGGGTTGGACGGGACTCTTGGAAGGTCTTGGGGCTCCCTTGCTGACGGGGCGCTTCATCGGGATTCCGAGTTCTGCGGCGGCCATCTTGGCAAGGGTGAACAACTTGTCTGGAGAGTGGAAAATCGGATCGCCGTTTTGTTGCATCCAATCATTGATCTCGATCATGCGCTGGCTGATATCGGAATCCGGCTTGTCAGTGTCAGGATAAAAAGCAACGGCTTGGCGCTTGCCCTCCTCCCACTTGGCGTCGAATTCTTGTGATCTAGCCACTTCGGCGCGGGATTGCTCCTGCACTTCGGCGATGCGGCTGTCCACCTGCCTGTCGCGCAACTCCTCAATCTGGTCGGAAATTTCCGCTGCGGTTTCAAATTCAAGCGCGCCAGTGGCTTCCTTGAGCTTTACCCGTAGTTCCTTGATTTGCTGAGTGATCGACGTGCTGGTTTCGGCCTGCGTGTGATCTTGGCTCTCCGTGGCGGTTGTTTGTTCTTGGATGCCGAGAACGCTCTTGGCTGAAACCAAGCATTTCTCAAGCGACCAATCAGGATGACGTTTCCTTAGAGCGAGAGCTTCCGCTTCAACGTCGTCCATCGCACGGATGCGGAAACGGTTGGATGCGTTTGCTGGTTCTTCTTCGGCTTCGTCTTCCTGCCCGGAAGATTCTTCGTGCGTTTCGCTGGTTTCTTCCTCTGCGGCAGTTTCCTCAGCAGGCGTATCGCCTTGCTCGGTTTGCGCTGCGTTGAGTTCAAGAGAGTAAATCTCCTGTTCGTAACTGGCGAGTTCGCTGGTCCCATTGTCTAGGGAGTTCCTCGTATCCAATGGATCGAGGACCGTTGAGTCGTCTTCCGGCAAGTCGGCTTGCGCCTGATCTGTGTCTGACATGGAAACGATTGGCCTCAGTCTTTACGTTTCGTCAAGAATGTAATTGCAATTTTTATGCAAATGCACTTTTTTTGCGTTATGGACCACTCACGATCCGACATCGCCCGCTTGGAATCGAAAGTCTCCGGACTGCTCCGCGACTTAGACGGCGTGCAATCCAGGCTGCGGGGCGTGGGGACGGAAATCGTCGTGGTGCCAACTGGCATCGAAGGATGGGGGGATCAAATCCGCGTGCTAGGGAGCATCCTTGGGCGGGTGACGTTGAAGTCCTCGGTTGATCACATGTGGAAGGTGACGCAAAGCGGCGAGACTGACGGGGTGCCGGAATTCAGCGCACGGGGAGGCGTCGCCGTCATCCAGGGAACACGGGTCGTTGTGGCGGATGTCGTTGAAGTGCCGCTAGGCGGTCATACCGCGACAACGAAAGGCGGCGGGTTTGTCACGCTCAAAGTCACAAGGGACAACGCGAGTCGAGCATACGATTCCGACTATCCGCCCGTCATCGAGTTTCACGCGACCGTCCCACCCAGCACGGACGAGGAGGAATACACCGTGCTCGCGGAAGTCACGGCGACGAGCGGCGACGTCCCTCCTGATATCACCCAGTGCCGCCGTGACGAGATTTGCAGCTACGAGCTGCTGATCGTCGCCAACGGCGAGTTTGCCTTGATGCCGTTTCAGACTAACAGCCGCAACAGTTACGCGCCGCCAGTCCCATCGCCATGAGTGCAGGAATTTACACCAACGACCTGAGATTTGCCTTCGTAAATGGCTGGCTGACAGGCGGAACCGATCCGGCGGACGGCAGCGTGGAGTGTGGCCCCGGCACGGCATTCCCGATGGAGGTGACGTGGGACCAGATCGCGGAGATTTTTTACCGGGTCAAAGATGCTTGGTTTTCGGGCGGCAGCGCGTCGTGGAAAGTTTCAGGATCGCTGGTGTCGATTAGTGCCCCTACCGCCGCACCAACAAACCGGCGGCTTGATGTAAGCGCGTCAACCTATCAGCAGCGCGGTTATTGCAAGCTCGGCGGCGACGATTACAACGGAGCGACATACCCCTCCGGTATCGGCGGCTATTACAGCGACATCGCGACCAGTGAGTTTGGCATCTGGCGCGCCGCGTGGAATGATCCAGATCATGTCGATGCTTTCTCCTTCGAGCAGGATGACGTTAATGGCACCCAGTCTGGCAATTCGCAATGGTGGGGGACGCCTAACATTGGCTTTGGAGTCTTCGCGAAAGTGCAGCGCGGGGATAGAGTGGCGGTCGTCAAACTCGATCCGGCGGATGGGCTTTTCGCTGCAACTAACAAGTTCTATCTGGAGATTGAAATGTCTTGGGCCGATTACTACCCGGTGCCATATTTCGGGGGGACCAATATCTATGACGACGGCTACGGCTACGATTGGAGCGCATACGCGGCACCTATCTGCCAATACATTCTGCGGCTCGAAAGCGGCGATGCGACTTGCCAAGTCTATTTTGCTACCGACCCATCAACAACCGAGGAGACTGGAACCGATTTCATCCACGAGCCGCAGGTGTGGTGGCCTTATGCCAAGGACTCCCCCGCCGTCGCCGTGTGGGACGCTGGCAACGGGGCCAAGCTCTAGCTCTGATTCAAGAGCCTCATGCAAGACCGCTTGGTGTCTGATGGCCAGCGCAAGACTTCCATGATTCCCATGCGGAACTGCCGCTTGGCTTCGCGCTCTTCCGCCGTCATGTCGGCGTGAAGGATTTCTTCTGCCAATCCATCGGCTCGGGATTTGAAGGAATCCATGAATCGGACGAACTCCTCGCGGGTGGCAAGGAATTCGATATCCGCAACCATGGAGTTCGCGGCACGCATCATTTCGGTTTTCTGGTCGTCTCTCATAGGTTCGGGGTGGATTGACGGGGTTTCGGAGCAACGGCGGCGGCAGCACCGGGCGCGACGGGGGCGGTCGGCATGGCCTGCAATGGCAGCGGTTCAATCACGCGGTCGGCGTTCGGGATCTGGAGTGCCTTGAGAATATCAATCGCCATGTTCTGCGTGCGCATCTGCACGTCGATGGACGGTTGGGCGTAATACTTCTCAACGATCTCCCAAGCGCGGATGCTGCTCTCAAGGATTTGTTCCCCGCGATAACGGGTGAGCAGAATCCGAGTATCCAGCTCGATGTTTGAAATGTCCCCCGCGTTGATCTCGCGGAATTCTCCCGCGCCTTCGCCGCCTTCGCCATCCTCGAAATAGCGGTGGGTTTCCGTGGGGTCTAGGCGACTCATCATCAGCTTGACCATTTTCCCAAGGGTTTCGCTCACGCCGGGCTCCAAGTGTCCGAGGTGGAGGGAGAACAACTCTTGGCCGGACTTCTCGATGTTTCTGATGCCAGTGGCGAGTTTCCCCGACTCCAAGCCTGCAAGTTCCGCGTCATTGGAATTCGACACGCCGCTTTCGTTGGTCATGAGCTGCATGAAGAACTCGGACAACTCTCGCACCTGATCGCCTGTCTGGTTTTCCAGATAGACGCTCTCAAGGCAATCCTTGGCGGTTTTTCCCGGCGCCGGGGTGTAGGTGCCGCCCCAGTTCAATTCAAGGTTCTGGTTCGCCCGCCCTTCAATCGTGTTGTGCGGATTCCAGAAATCCACGCGGGCGGACTTCGAGTTGCTGAAATTCCAGCGGTTCACAAGGAGGTCAACAATCCGCTGCGAGGTGCTGAACATCTCCATCGCGCCAATGCCATACCAGCGCCCAGGGACTTCATTCACGCGGATCACCACGAACGGGCGGAGTCCATCGGCGGTGATGTTCGCCTCGTAGTCGTAGAAGATCGGCGCGCGGCTGCGGCGGTCCACCAAAAGCATGACATCCTCCAAGATGCCGTCACCGTCGCAATCGTAGCGAAGGTGGAACTCGGCAATCTCGACGATCGGTTGTGACTGCTCGTCGGCGCGCCCGTATTCGGTGGCGCTGTCCACGTTCCCGGAATTCTGGTTGCTCTTCGATTGCGACGATGAGGCGGCCAGCGTACGGAGCAGGTCAACCGCCTTGCGGGTGGCGTCGGCCTTTTCCTCCGCGCTCGCGCCTGCTTCGATGGATTTCTTCCATTCATCGGCCAGGTCCATCAGCGGGCGGTCGTAGAGGTGAACCACGCAATCCGCCTGCTGGAGACTCTCCGCTTCGAGCGGACAGAGGAAGTCCATGAAATTGACCACCTTCGCCTCCGGTCCTTTGTAGTGGGTGATGCGGCGGGTGATGAGTTTTTGAACAAACTGCATCGTCGGCGGTTGCGGCGTCACGCCGTCGCGCTTGAGAACGATCATTCCGGAAGGAATCATTTCACCAGTGGCTGGGTCAGGGGCGGCCTCGGCAATCCACGGATCATCCTCAAGGATGTAATCCCCATCGGCACCAAGGATGTCCGCGCCCATTTCATCCACCAGCACGGCGGCGCGGGTCTTGTAAATCTGCGCCCGGTTCGCCCATGAGGTTTTCATCACCGCCTCGCCAATGATGAACGCCCGCTCGATGCCTTGCTCTTGGCTGCGCTTGAGCTTCGCCTGATCCATCTTCCAGCGGATGTAACGATCGGCCTTGTCGGCGCGGTCGCGGTCGAGCGCGCCGACCGGGTAAGTGGCGAACCACGGATCGGTGCCGAAGAAGTAATTCACGGCGCGCGCGATCATTTGCCGACAGATCCGCCGCGCGGCCGGCACGACAAGATTTGATTCCGCGAAGATCCCTCCCAGCAGGTAGCTTCTCCAACCGACCTCGTTCTTATAGGTGAGGTCGTAGAGGTGGCGTTTGCCCATCCATGTTTGCTGGCGGCTGCCCTTGCCCTCGAAGTCTTGGGTGTCCACGCCCTGCGCGTCCTGCCCCCACCACTCGCCAGAGCACACGTCGCGCCCGGTTTCCTTCTCCAACTGCTCCAAGCGGGTCATGGCGTGATTCACCAACTCCTCTTCTTGGTCGCGGGTGAGTTCATAGGAGGTCGGAAAGGGCATTACGCGAGAAACCCCATCGTCATGAATAGGCTCCTCGCCCTCCTGCGGGGTTAGGATGCGTTCGATTTGGTCTTGGATCATGGTCTTTATGTTTCGTTGGGATTATTTGCTTTTGCTTCTGCTTGAACGGCGGAGCGCTTCAATCCGGATGATGGCGGCGGCGATGGCCAAGAGGGTGTTGGCCGCCTTCCTGGTGAACCAGTTGGAGTCATCGGTTTTTTTAATCATGAATGAGCTAACGTCGCTTGACTGTGTCGTCGCAAAGTCCGTGACATCCTCGGACCTCCGCGTCTGGTATTCCGTGGCGTTCTCGGATTCCTCCGTTTCGAATTTGTCGGCATCCCCGGTTTTATCCGTTTCAAAGTCCGTGACATCCTCGGACCTCCGCGTCTGGTATTCCGTGGCGTTCTCGGATTCCTCCG
>Ga0102859_1000278_pt1 | contig 11545 bp, 17 predicted proteins | sample Colrivmet1371B02_FD_78439 | JGI IMG/M metagenome (GOLD analysis project Ga0102859, IMG submission 78439) | Estuarine microbial communities from the Columbia River estuary - metaG 1371B-02 | ecosystem: Environmental > Aquatic > Marine > Intertidal zone > Estuary | place: USA: Columbia River...
CGTTAAGGCTGATCGACACACAACGATTCATTAAAAGATCGATATTTTCAAAGAAGTCCACACAGCTTTTCAAAAGTATCAAATCAACGGAAACTTTCAACACCATTGAAGTCCTTTCGACAGAGGGTTTCGAGTTGGTCGCGCATGACGGCGACTGGGCTGACGCGCCGAATTTATCTGTGGGATACCTGAAAATAAACGGCGTTGATTCAGCTGGTACTGACGTTTTCGAGGTATTGCGGTATACGGGCAAAACAGCGACAGCATTCACAGGCGTTTCGCGTGGGGTGTTAGGCACAAAGCGCGTGACGGGAAAAGGCACAGAAGATGGTGATGGTGCGGTTTCACAGGTCGAAGAATTCATATACCTTGACTTGAACATCCCAAAGATGGCAATGGCGATAATGACTGGCGACCTTTATGGTCAGGCTGGCGGCAGATTGCCAGCGCATTGGCATTGCGGGCTGACTGCCGACAAAATAGATCTGTTGTCGTTTGAAGAAATTGGCGCCGATTTGTGGTCGGTCCCGCTGTCGTTCATGAACCCAAAAGTTATTGATGGAAAAATGTTTCTTTCCACGCAAGTAATGCGGCCAGTGAATTTATTTCTAAAGGTTGACCAGTATGGAGAACTCTCATTAAGACGGTTCGCAGCGATTTATCAGAAATCAATTCCAGATGGCTTTCTTGATCAAACCAATACGATAGAGTTTAGCGGAGTCAAACGCGAAGCCAAAGGGCTGAAAAACCGATTTGAAATTCTTTGGGAATGGCGCCATGAACATGAAAAACATGCGCGGCGATCAATCTTTATTGACCAAGATTCTATTGAAAGAAACAATTTCACCAGCGAGATTTTGACGATAAAGCTGGACGGAGTGCGGAACAGATCGAAAGATATTCAACACACGCTGGAACAATTCGCCGAGGGGATCCGCGCCCGATATTCAAACCCAGCAATCAACGCGACCGCAAAAGTTTTTCTGTCTGATGCTGTGCAATACGAGGTTGGCGACTTGGTTCTTGTGTCGTTGCCTTACCCTGATTTTGCAGACACAGACACGCTAGAAACGACAATGGAAGTGCAAGGAGTTTCAATTGATTTCGTCAGAGGCACGGCGGAGTTGAAACTTTTAGGTTCGTCAGGCCAGCCAACAGCAATAGATTTTGACCATGGCGCGGATCCGACAGAATTGGATCACACAGGCTGGACGGAACTGGTGGGTGCGTTAACCGCTGGCGGGCTGGTCAATGGCACTGGGTTTGCGGTAGTTGGTAACACGCTTGAATTGATGCAGGATTTCACATTGACTGGCGGCCCTACAACGGCCAGCGGGCGTTATTGGTATGACGGAAACATAAAGATCCTAACTGGCGTCACGCTGACAACGACATTGAATACAACCATCGATTGTACAGATCTCACTTTGGCAGGTACGGCAAGCATTACGTCAAAAGGGAACGGGCTGGCTGGCGGTAGCGGTATGATAGCTGCAAAGAACGACTGGACTGGCGTCAGGGGTTCGCGTGGGTTTTACGGCGGAGCCGATTCAGCGATGGAGGGGATTGACCGGATCTGGGGATTTTTCTCAACCAAAATGTCGCGCGATGCTTATCGCCCATCATCCGCCAATGTTTCAGCCGCATATAATTCAGTAAAAACAATCATTCTGAGTATAAACGACAGCAATCAGATCGTTGGATTGCCAACCACATTATGCGGATCCAGCGGATCTGGTGGTGCCCGTGGCCGATTCATAACCAACGCAACAGGTAGCAAGATTTATTATGCTGGCGGCGCTGGTGGCAGTAGTGGCGGCGGGATCGTGATTGTTTGCGACAACGTCTTTGCAGACGCAAGCGCGACAATTATCACAGACGGCAATGATGGCAGTCTTGGAACAGCGGGTTCCCAGTTTTGGGCAGGTTCAGGCGGCGGCGGTTATGCTGGCGGTTTGGTGGTGCTTATAAAGAAAAAGACGAGTCCAATGCCAAGCATTTTTAGCAACGTTTCGATGAAAAGCGGCAATGTTCCAGTTGGCGGAATTCTTGCTGGCGGCGCAGATGGCGTGTCTCAAATGGCAGATCACGGCGCTTGGCTAATACGAGATTATACATGGACGCCATACAGAACATCCGCGCAGAAAAACGCATCGAACGCTGACTGCAGCGCGGCGCTTTATGTTGCACGGCGATTGATGAAACCGAGTGCAGCGGTTCAGGTTCTTGGCGCAAATTCAGACGGCAATTGTAGCGCGCCAGTGGCGCTGTCGCTTGTTTATACGCCAGACGAACGCAATGATTCACATGGTTACATAACGGCCACAGCAACGCCGCCAAACGACCCAGATTACTCATACACCAAGTTTTGGTATACGAGATCCGCTGATGCCGCAACAGTTGGCTATGAACCGACAACGCTGACGCCGTGCGATCACGATTTGAATGAAGAAAACTCCTTTCGTGTTCCTGTTTCTGTTTCTGGTGTAAATAATTATTACGTTCTGGCCAGATCGGTTTCAAAAAATGGCGCGGTAGAAACAACGGGTATTTCTAGCGTTTTGGTTGTGGGGCTTGCTGAAAAATTCCTGATTTCAACGACACCGCGAATGGATATTTCTGACCGCACTGTTACATACGCGCAAAGCCTTTCGTCAGTCATCGAAATTTTGTGTAATGATGGCGGGAATAGTTTTGTTAAGCAGTTTGAAATTGAATACAAAAGATCCTTTGATTCGACATATAAGAGTTTGGGAGCGCAAACCAACAAATTTTTCTCAATTGTGAACGCTGGCGTCAATATTACATACAACATTCGCGCACGGTCCATTTCATTCGATGGCCAAAAGTCTAATTGGCGCGATAGAAATTATCAGGTAGTTGGCCAGATCACATCGCCCGATGACGTAGTTGGACTTTCAGCAACAGTTTTGGGGAACCAAATTTTCCTTTCATGGGATGCTGTAAGTAATCCAGACCTTTCGCATTATCGCGTCAGGTATTCCAGCAGGACGATTGACGCTTCATACTCAAACGCGCAGGACTTAATTGAAAAAGTTGCGCGGCCAGCGGTGTCTTGTTTTGTTCCGGCTATGACTGGCACATATTTCGTTACGGCGGTTGATAAGCTAGGGCAGCGATCACTTGCACCAGCCAGCGTGATTATAAAAACAGACATATCCACATCGAACCAGATGAACCTGATTACAACCATTTCAGAGGCGCCAGCGTTCGCTGGTACGCTTGAGGATCTGGCTATCGTGGACGGTTCTTTACAGCTTACATCGTCAACCATTTTCGATGAAGCGGCTGGGGTTTTCGATGCGGGTTCTGGATTATTCGATGCTGGCGCTGGATCCATTGCGCCGCTTGGGTATTACTATTTCGCCAATTCATTCGATCTGGGCGCGGTTTTCACATCGCGTATTTCGTCAGATATTGACATTGAGCGAATTGATTATGTCGATTCATTCGATTCAGCACAGGGGCTTTTTGACTATCATGCTGGTTATGTTGATGGCGATTCTGACAATTTTGATGACACTACTGTCACAGTTGAGATGCGAACAACATTGGATGACCCGCTTGTTGCACCAGTTTGGTCGCCGTGGCAGCAAATCATCATTGGTGATGCAACGGCACGGGCTTTTGAATGGCGCGCTGTTATGCAGTCAAAAGACGTACTGGCAACAGGCACCATTTCAACGCTTGATGTAATTATTGACATGCCAGATAGCGATCAGGCTGGCGGCAACATTGTCACTCCAGTTGGGCCGCAAGTGGTGGTGTTTGAACGGCCATTCAAAGAGATCAGAGCGATTGGGATCACCACACACTTTGCACAGTCTGGCGATTACTTTAATATCACCAATAAGACGAACGCAGGGTTCACCATAGAATTTTATAACGCAGCGGCCACAGTGGTCAGCAGAACATTCGACTACATTGCCAAGGGCATTGGCAGAGGATCATAAAAGATGAGCCAACATGATTACGTCATAGACAACCAAAGTTTCCCGCAGACGCGCGCCGACTGGAATGCGCTCGCTGATGCTGTGAAAACTTCAAATTCTGGATTGCTTGAGCCAACAACGACCGCGCCATTCATGCCGTGGTTTGATACAACATTGAACGTGTTGAAAATCCGCAACGCCGCCGACACAGCATGGCTGACAGAGGGCACAGCGCGCTACGCCAACACAGGAACGGCAGCTGGTGAGATCCCGCTTAATTCCGACTTGCCAGTATTCGGAACGGCAGCGGCGGCAGACGTCACCACATCGACAACAGACAACACGGCGGGCAGACTGGTGAAAGTCGGTGATGATGCAAGTGTTGTTCTTGATGTTTCTGGTATCGCCGGCGGCGGTGCAAGCGGTTCCGATGTTAATAGAAACTGGACCAGTGAAAGCCCAGCTACTTTCACAACTGGAACGGATAACGTTCAGGTCGGTTATCAGGGCGGCGGTTCGCGGCAGGGAACCAATTCTGTTTTCGTTGGATCGAAAGCGGGCAGTCAGACCTACATGGGAACGGACATGGTTGCCATAGGCCATAAGGCCATGGAATTGAACACAGGTTCAGCCATTCAAGCTATTGCAATTGGATCGAACGCAATTGGCCTAGCCACAAATGTTGGGCGGTATTGCATTGGCATTGGCGGATATTCGTTAAAAGGCGCCACTGGATATGAAAACGTTGCAGTTGGATTTAATGCTGGCAACAAAGTTGTGAATGGCGCGTATAATACGTTATTAGGTACTGACGCTGGTCAAGGTTTCATTACTGCCAATTATGTTACCGCAGTTGGAAAGAGTGCTATTGGATTCACCGCTGCCGATGCTGGCCACAGCACCACCGCTGTCGGTTCTTCTTGCTTGTATAGAAACGAGGCCAACTACAACACAGCGCTTGGAGCCCAAGCCGGTTACAACCTATCGGCGGGCAGTTATAACCTGTTTTTAGGCTTTGGAGCAGGGTACAGCACAAACGGATCCTATGGTTGTATGGTTTTCGGCGGGTATACTCATGCCGGTGTCAAGGCGCCAGTGTTCGAGCCTAACGGAACCTATAACACCATTACCATGGGTTCAACAGCGGTAACAGAGGCGCACATACAAGTTGCTTGGACTGTTGTTTCTGATAAGCGTGACAAAACGAACTTTGCACCAGTACCGCACGGCCTTGATTTCGTCAGCAAGCTAAAGCCGACAGCGTTTCAGTTTAAGAAAGACCGCGAAAGTGAAGAAACGAACGGCGGCGTTCGTTATGGATTTTTAGCCCAAGACATTGCAGAATTGGAGGGGTCAGATCCGATCATTGTTGATACCACAGACCCAGAAAAATTCCGTTACAATGAATCGTCAATGATACCAGTGTTGGTTAACGCGATTCAGGAAATGAAGCAAGAGATCGATGATCTAGTTGCAGAAATAAAAACCTTGAGAGGGCTTTAAAATGTTCCCAGTTATCGAAACGAAAGCTGTTGTTATTCAAAAAGCAATTACAGAAACCCGTTGGGTTGTACAGCGGATCCGCGACCTACCAAACGACTTGCGGCTGGAAGTTGTTTTTTGTGCAGAGTCAAACCCAAACATGCAAGCCGTTGTTGAAGTCTTTGTTGGTGAAGACTATGTTCATGATTGGACTGATGAAATGGTCATTGCCGCTGTCGAGAAAGAATTAGCAAACCCAGCTGTGCGATTTAGCTAATGGCGGCCTATGACACGCGCTGCAAAGATTGTGGCGCGCTTGCTGAAATCAAAAAGCCGATGGATGCCCCAATGCCGCCATGTAAGGAATGCGGCGCGGAATTGGTTGTTGTGATAACAGCGACACCGATTCACGCGAAAGGCACTGGATGGGGTACGAAATGAGGCACTTTGAAGAATCAGAATTTCAGGGCTGGTTTGAATCAATGTCACCACAGCTTTTGGCACTGTTGGACGCCTTGCGCGAATTGTGGGGCGCGCCTATTTTTATCAGCAGCGCGAACGGCGCAGTCGGAAGAACCAGCGGCGGCGGATACCATGACTTTACTGTACAGGGTGAAGTCAGGGCGATTGATATTCAACCGAGCGGGCTGGATGACGCGAAAAAGGTCCGTGAATTTTTTACACTTGCGAAGTCTTTGGGGTTCACTGGAATTGGATTTTATCCGCAATGGAGTCGTGCAGGTTTTCATATTGACGTTCGACCGACTGGCGCACTGGCCATTTGGGGCGCATACTATGTATTAGACGAAAAGGGCGAGAAAGAACAGCTTTATTATTCGTTAGCCGAAGCGATAGCTGACTATGAGAGGATGACCAAAGCATGAGTATTTTAAAGTGGTTTCAAGGTGGCGGCGCAGCGGTTGAAAAAATCACTGACGCGGTTATTAAAAGCGGCGACATGCTGGTTTTCACTGACGAAGAAAAAGCCATTGGTCGCGCAGAGAGCCGCGCCATGTATATGAAATTCCTTGAACTTTCACGCAATGAAAATTCGATCAAATCAATAACACGCCGCATCATCGCTTTCGCCGTTATTGGCGAATGGCTTTTGCTTTTGAATATCGCTGTCGGTTTGGTACTGGCTGGAAAGCCTGATCTGGCGGAACCTGTTTTTGTTGTGCTGGCCGAAATTTTTTGGCTAGTCTTTGCGATTGGCAGTTTCTATTTCGGCGCATGGACGCTAGACAAGTGGCAAAAAAAGGGCTAATTGATGAGCAACGAAGATAGGGAGGTTTGGACAGCGCTGGCGCGTCAGGACGAACAAACTAAAGCGAACACTCGAGAGATCAGGGCTGTTGAAACAAGGCTTGGCGAACTCGTTAAAGCGTTATCTGATAACCAGAAATGGTTTTTTTCTTCAATCTTTTTGATGTTGCTAAAAATAGCTTTCGATTTTTTTGCCAACGGTGGTGGCGGCGGAGGCATTTAAAATGGCCATTCAAAACTATATAGGAGCGCTTGCAACAAGCGTGGCATTCTTTGCGGCAAGCATGAGCGGCGTTGAACTTGCGTCCGAATTGCTTTCTGAACCACTAATCGAGGGCTACGGCACTTACGACAAGACGGTTCGGGCGGGTGAAACGATAGACATCGAGTGGGTAATCACCAAGCGCACCGACTGCAGTGGCGTATCTGGTCGAGTGTGGAGAGGCCAGCATGGGTTTTATATGGCCGAGGCGATGCGACCAACGGGTTTAAAAAGCGGCGAGGAGATGCGAATCACCATACCAACAACAGTGCCAGAACAAGCGCCCATTGGTGAACTGCAATTACAGGTAAAAGGTTTCTATAATTGCACTCTCAACCGCCACGATTGGTTTTTGCTTTCGCCGGTTTTGCTTGTTGTTGGATGATTCGAGCGGTATAGTTAAATCCTGAACCCCAGACCGACCTTTTGCCCGCCATTGTGACGGGCTTTTTTTTGCCTAAACCAATTCAAACCGAACGCCACCAGCAAGCGTTTGTTGCCTAATAGCGCGTGAAATAGAACCAGCGTTAATGCCAAGCGATCTGGACGCCTCTTTAATGGATTCAAACACAGACACCGACCCAGTATTTAAAACAGCAGCAACGGGCATTTTGGGCGTTCCCTGACGATTTGCGGCGGTGGCGTGTTTCATGTTGTCGCCGTGCGTACACCATTCGAGGTTATCTACCTTGTTATCAAGCCGATCAAAGTTTTTGTGATTAACACAGCGTAAATTTTCAGGGTTGGCAAGAAACACATCGCAAACCATACGATGCACGGCCTGTGTGTGCGCCAGACCGTTTTTATACAGTCGGAGGTACAAATACCCGTTTTTATTTAAAAAGGGCTTACGCGGGCAATGACGAGCCCGTTTGGTTGAAATCACTAGGCCGTCAACGGTCACGACGTAGTCAGTGAAAATAGGGTGCCGCTTGGCGGTTCCGTACTGAATCATTCCTTCAACATCGTTTGTGGCGCGTGGTCCTGCTTTGCGAATTGTTCCGAGTGTGAAATTCATAGTAAGCCACCAGAAAAGAAAGTTTGGAGTGAATCATATTGTGCGATCCGGTCATTTCCTTTTGTTTCTAGTGCCGGCCTTTCTTCAATAGCGCCGCCGCGCTGCAAAAATTCGGTGGTCAGCGTTTCGATTTCTTTCTGTTGTTCGCGCTTTTTGTCGGTGATTTGCATGGTTAGTTTCCTTTTGTGGTTATTCTCAAGTGTGCAGCAATAGAAAAGCGAAGTAATTGAAAGGCGCCAGTGACTGAATTGTTTCGTGTATCCGCCTCGCAGATTACCGAACGCCGCTGGCCGTCTTGTGCGCTGTATTTCAGAACAGTAAACCAGTATGCGGATCCATTCTGATCGATGGCAAATTCTGTTTTCAGTGCTGGTGTTAGTATTTTCATTTTCATTTTGAACCCCTTTCGTTGTTTGGTATGCAACGACTATAAAGTACATTCATTTCAAATAATTTGATCTGTGTCACATTTCGAGTGCATTGTTTAAAAGAATAACGTCATCGACCGACCGAACGATTGCAGACTTTCCGCGCCAGCTTTCAAAAAATGCCATTTCGCCAGCTGTTAATTTCTGGCCACTGGGCGGTTTGGATCCGTCTTTGATTTCAATCGCGTATGTTGCGCCGTTCTTTGCCGCGAAAATATCGCAGCAATTTTTCAGCTGGGAAATTATAAGCACGGACCAGCCAAGCGACCGAAAGGCCGCGACTATTTCGTTCTGGTTGGCGTCAATTCTGGCGGCCCTACGCATTGACAAGGCCAAGCACGGTATCCAACAATTCTTTTTCAGTACCGAAAACTTTTTCCCACGCGATTTTCCCAGCATGAAAGGCAATCCCATATCCGCCGATGCGGTGGTGTGTTGGGCACAGCGGTATAGTTTCGTAGTGGCTGGCGCGCTTCAATCCCTGACCAGCGCGGATGTGGTGAATTTCGGCGGGCGAATCATCGAACCCGTGATTGCGACAGACGATACAGCCAAGCGCAGCGACTTTTGACAAATGTCTTGCGTGTTTCATTTTCATAAGATTACCCCAATGAAGTGGACTAGGATGAAACCAATTTTGACCGCTATAAGGGTTACAATTGTGGTTAGTGCTGCAGGTAAAAAGATGCTTTGCATAGTTATATTCCCATGTGGTTCGTTAGCCGGCGAAATTCTGAGTCAGCCGGATCAATGTGTTTAATGCCTTTTTCTACCATGTAGATCTTGTGATTTGTCAGCGCAGTCCATCGATCTCTTTCTAATGCGATGCGCTGGTTTTCGTCCTTTGGTTTCATTGAAAAAGAAACTCTTTCTGTGCTGCCGTCTGGTGTTGGCAGCCAGTGCCGAACGAATGCTTCATGCGCGTCATTTTCATTGAATGGCCGCATTCTTTTGCTGGCCACGCCGTCTTTATAAAACAGTGGCATTTTGTACCCGTTGGCCGCGAACCATTCACCCGTTGAGCGCATCCAAGAACGCCAGAGGTTCAACATCGACAAGCTGCCTGATTCAGCACCATCGTTGAGCGTGACGACTATCACAGGCGTTTTGAGTAGCATGTTATCGACCTTTTCGGCGATCTGGTCGCGCGTTAGTTTTGAAACCGCAAATTGTGTTTTCATAAAAAGCCAACGCCGTCAGACCGTGCCAAAGTTTCGACACGAATTTTTAAATCGTGGATTTGCCGCCGCTGGCTTTCAATAATTATTTCGTCTGATTGCATAACGTGATACGCGAACCAGACCAAGATTAAAAGAGCGCAGATAACAGCAAGTACGACCCACAGAAACAGGCTTGAAACCGTCACATCGTAAACCATCGGTATTGTTTCCATTTTGCTAATTCCTGTTATGGGTTTTTGCCGCTGCCGTTGATTTCGTGCCATTCCTTATGGCAAACAGGGCAAAGCCAGCGAACATTCAAAGGTTGTTTATAATCATCATGGTGCGCGTGTGTTTTATCAGTGCTGTCGCACTGTTCGCATGTTTGGCGAAATAGCTTTTTAGTCCTCATGGCGCCGTACACAATACAATGCGCCTTGTATTTGTTTGGGAATTTCGCGCGGTATTCTTTTTGGTATTCTCTGGTCTGTCTATTGCCGCGCTTTCTGTCATATTCGCGTATAGATTCAATGTTTTTATTACGATTGTCAGATACATCGCTTTTGGTGCATCCTTTGCACTTGTTTAGGTGACCATCCCCCATCTGAGAATGCTTATAATACTCAGACAGGGGCTTTATTTTATTGCATTTAAAACACTCTTTTTCTTTCATCTGATTGCCCTTTATGTTTTACATCCCAAAGGCATAGTAACGCTGTTAAACGCTACCTACAAGGGGATTTAGCTAAAAGGTATGTCAGAATCAAAGTCTTCAAACGCTGGCGGCTGTTGTTGCGGCTGGCGCTGTTGTTGCTGTTGTTGCTGTTGGTAGCCTTGTGGCGCTTGCTGGCGCTGTTGTGGCGCTTGCTGGCGCTGTTGCTGGCCTTGTTGCTGGCGATCACTGGCAAAATCAAATTCATTGACGTTGCACTTTATTTTTGCGCTTGTGGTTCCGTCAGTTTTGGTGAAAACGTCAAGTGAAATTTCGCCCGAAAGAATTGCCACGCGGTCGCCTTTTTTCAGGTGAGAATGAACCTGACCAGCGCGCTTGCCCCATATCGTGCATTCAAACCATGTGGTCACTTCAACGCCGTTTTTGTCTTTGCGGCCATTGCTTGCCACTGGGAACGAACACAATTCCCAGCCTTGACCAGTTTTGTATTCTGCATCGCGCCCTATGCGCCCCACGAAAGTAATGCTATTCATTTTTAAACCCCTTTCTGAATTGTTGGAAAGCCCATTGTTTCAGACTTCCCAGATTATTAAATTGATCTAGGTCACATTTTAGCCGAACAGTTTTGGCGCGGCTGGTATTACTGGTTCCGCGCCAGTGCTGGCTTTGTGGTGTTGAAACCACGGTTCTTTTCGCATTCTGATAATGGCCTGAGATCTGAACATTTCAGCGGTTGGGCCGTGGCGCAATAGAAAATACAGATCACGGTGGTCCGGCTTTGATTCGCCGACAGTGTGTTTTTGGATAAATTGACTTATCAGTGTATGAGGCATGGCTTATTTCCTTTTAGAATCCCATTTCATGGCGATGTATTTTCCGCCGTTTTCGCGTAAGCGATCAACAACGCGAGAACCAACGGCGTTGGCAATATCCTCGACAGCGAGGTTTGAAATCAACACAGTCGGCAGGTTTCGCTGGTAGCGCAAATCGATCACATCGAACATAAATAATTTTTCAGTGTCAGTGCCGAATTGAATTCCGACTTCATCCAGTACCAAAAGATCAACGCTGGCAAACTGATCAATAACTTGCTGTTCAGATATGTCGGATCCGCGCGCCCAAGTTTCTTTGATTTTTCTAACCAAGTCGATAACACGAATCATGCGGCAGGTCTTTTTTGCTATCACAGCTTCACAGATTGCGCTGGCCAATAATGTCTTGCCAGTGCCGACAGAACCGCAAATTATCAAATTGCCAGAACCGCCGTTTATTACGTTGGCGGCGAATGCTTTCGCAATGTCTA
>Ga0102859_1000281_pt1 | contig 11492 bp, 20 predicted proteins | sample Colrivmet1371B02_FD_78439 | JGI IMG/M metagenome (GOLD analysis project Ga0102859, IMG submission 78439) | Estuarine microbial communities from the Columbia River estuary - metaG 1371B-02 | ecosystem: Environmental > Aquatic > Marine > Intertidal zone > Estuary | place: USA: Columbia River...
ACCATTTTTATTCCGTAGAACCCGAGCATGGTGCATGGGCTTGACTGTTAATCAATGTTTAGCTGGGATCGTTACCCAGATACGGAGCCAAATATTCTCGATGTAGTGAAATGGCATCACCCGTGCTTTGGGAGCATGTAGCGCAAGTTCGATTCTTGCCATCGAGACCAAGTTATGATTGTATGAAGTAGATAGAAACGGATTCAAGACGCGGGGGCAGTGCCCGCCAGGTCCACCATAAGGATTTCTATGAATAATAATAAACTTAAAACGTTGCAAGAAAATCTAGCTGATGATTTAGTTCATTTAGAAGAAAATGAATCTTTATCTGAAAAACAACTGGAAGAAATTACTGATGCTTATTCAAAAGTTTATGATATTATTACAAACATAAAATCTTTATGATGGGCCTGACACAGGATCGATTGGGTCAAGAGTATTGAAATGGACAGTCCGGCAATGTAGAAGCCGTAGGGTTGGGGATTCCCGGCCGCAGAAGCAAAACAAAGTAAACGCAGCTAATGATAGCCGCTTCGCTCTAGCCGCTTAAACGGTTAAGACGAATGGGGATTTGTAGATTGTTCCTTATCAACCAAACAATCTACCTTTGGTGTGTTGATTGTTTGATTGCTTACCCAATTTAGCACTTGACATTTTTTCTAAAGTTTCAGTTGAATATGGATTTTTTTTACCAGCATTCCAAGGTTTTGTACCTTTAGGTGTTCCTTGTTTTATGTTATAGTATTTTGATCCAAATTCATGTTGTTTGATAAGAGTTAAAAGATATCCCTCAAAAATCTGAGCCTCGTTTTTGGTGCTAAACATTTTAATTATTCTGCGCTTAAAATCTTTAGGTCTATATTTTATTTCGCCTGATAACCATCTTGAAGAAGATGTATAATTATCATTAGGTGAACCAGAATGTTGGCCAACATAAAACATTTTACGATTTTTATCAAACCACATATATACAAAATGAACTGTCATGATTGTCTCCTTATAAATTTATCTGACAATATTATTTATAAAAGCAAACATTTCAGTTCGCATTAGCAGCCTAAACGCCGCTTAGGGTTTCGATAGGTTTCCTCGTAACAGAATAACCTATCACAAATTCTCTGGCGTTCGTTCAACGGATAGGACATCATTCTTCTAAAGTGATTATAGGGGTTCGATTCCTCTACGCCGGACCAGATTATGCGAGAGTGGTGGAATGGTATACACAGCAGACTTAAAATCTGCCGCCTGTAATGGGCTTACGGGTTCGAGTCCCGTCTCTCGTACCAAAAGGATATATGTATACAGTAATAGATAAAGAAGGTTTGCTTAGAGGTAAATCACCAGACTTTAGTGTCGCTATCGAAATGGCGAAGTATGTTGATGAGTTTGTTACTATACAAGGCCCAGACTTTGAAGTCTGTGGTGTGTTTGGAGTAGACGAAGTAACAGATCCAAACTATGATGGGTGGATTTCTCGTAAGAAAAGATAATGGAGAGTGATGCAGCGGTGTTGGTACTGCGACCAGCCTTGAAAACTGGGTTCTCAGAAATGGGATGGGGTTCGACTCCTCCGCTCTCCGCCAAACAATGGAACGGTCCTATAATGGTATTAGAGCAGATTGCTAATCTGTCGCTCGGCGTAATCCGGGTTCTGAGTTCGAGTCTCAGTCGTTCCGCCAAATGCGTGGGTAGCTCAATGGTTAGAGCAGTGGACTCATAATCCATTGGTTAGGGGTTCGAGTCCCTTCCGACGCACCAAACAATGCGGGTGTAGCTCAGTTGGTAGAGCACTTCCTTGCCAAGGAAGATGTCAGGAGTTCGAGCCTCCTTACCCGCTCCAGTTTTTGTAGAGATACTATTGCTTATCTGAGACTTGGAAACAAGTGTCACGGGTGTATCCCCGCTATGTTTGGATATAAGCACCAGACTTACTACAAAATTTAACAGTGTACAATAAATCGAACTTGTTGTATAATTACTTATGAATGCGGGATTAGTTTAATGGTAAAACTGTAGATTTCCAATCTTCCGTCATCAGTTCGATTCTGATATCCCGCTCCATCAATTTTAACAGGAGAACGAAAATGAGTAAACGAAAGACAATCGTGCACGAACGTAACTGCTTCGTTCGTCTTGCACTATTCCGTAAAGCAGGATCGCACCGTAAGAGCAACAAAGCTCTGCGTAAAGCGATCAACCAAACTTCTTTGGGGGTATAATTCAACGGCTAGAATATCCGGCTTTTAACCGGTCTATCAGGGTTCGATTCCCTGTGCCCCTACCATATAAAAACACATTACTACGTTGCAGGCGAAAGTCCTACGCAAGAAGTTAAAACTAGGTAATGTGTTTTTATATGGTATAGTGTAATGAGAATGCATGGGAGCGCCACATAAGCCACTTTAAGTAGTGCGGTGGAACAAGCTTCAGGTCCGGTAAAAACCCGGTACGCCATATAAAAGCACGCTACAGGTTGGGTTAGATTCATGGTCTAACTATTTGGGTCGGTAGCTAGAGGTCATTACTCCTTGCGAGACTAAGATACGTAGTGTGTTTTTATATGGTAATATAGAACAATTGGTAGTTCACCTCCTTCATACGGAGACGGTTGCTAGTTCGAGTCTAGCTATTACCACCAAGTTTATCCTTGAGTTAAGCGGGGCCGTATACACCCTTGCCAATAGTTAGTAATGTGTACTGCAACATACACCTCAAGGGCCAAGTTTTGTAAGTGTCAGCAAGAGAATGTCATGCTGTCTAGGTTTCTTCGAAGGACCAAAACAGTAGAAGGTAATGGGTTCAACTCCCAACCACTCGAAAGGGTGGTGTCTGTAAAGGAGACAAGCTGGACTAGTATCCCAAGTGACGTACCGAGTCCCGGTCGACTTTATTACACGGGTGAATGGTTCCTATAACGATGGGGGAACTACTTACAAATTCAATATGCGTCCCTAGCACAACTGGATAGTGCACCGGGCTACGAACTCGGAGGTTGGGGATTCGAATTCCTCGGGACGCACCAATTTTAGGAGACCAAAATGGCAAATGTATTTCTGACAAGCGACACCCATTTTGGTCATATGGGTGTTTGTAAATTTACGCGGGCTGACGGCGTCACAAAGCTTCGTCCTTGGGATTCTCCTGAGGAAATGGATGAAGAAATGGTGAAACGTTGGAACGAGACTGTAGGACCAAAAGATAAAGTGTACCATCTTGGTGATGTTGTTATCAACAGGAAAGCACTTAGCATCATGCGTCGTCTGAACGGCGATAAAGTTCTGATCAAAGGTAACCATGACATCTTTAGACCTGAGGACTATGCTCCTCATTTTAGAGACGTACGTGCTTACCATGTGATGGATGGAATGATTCTATCTCACATCCCACTGCACCCTGAATCGATGTATCGTTTTGGTACAAACATTCACGGTCATACACACTCAAACAGAATGATGAAAAGAGACTTGTTTAGTGATGAACTACACATTGATCCTATGTACCAATGTGTATGTGTTGAGCAAACAGATTTCAGACCTATTTCGTTTGAAGATGTAAAGAAAAGAATTGAAGCTGAAAAAGGTCACATTGGCTTCAAATAATTATATGCCTCGTTAACTCAGCGGTAGAGTGTCTCCCTTACAAGGAGAAGGTCGGCGGTTCGATCCCGTCACGAGGTACCAAACTGTTCCCGAGTAGTGTAGTGGTAACACACCAGACTTTGACTCTGTTATTGTAGGTTCGATTCCTACCTCGGGTGCCATATTGAAACATATTCATCATTGATTGCAGGCCTAAAGCGGATGGTATCCGGGACTATGCAATGAAGCAGCACTAACCAGCGCGATGAAAAGTCCCTATACGACGAGAGTGTGTTTCAATATGATATGGAGTTGTTAGTTTAGTGGCAAAACCGCGGGTTGTGATTCCGCTATCACGGGTTCGATTCCCGTACATCTCCCCAATGCCGAGATAGCTCAGTTGGTAGAGCAGTAGATTGAAAATCTATGTGTGGGCGGTTCGATCCCGTCTCTCGGTACCAGAATTTTGCGCAGGTGGCAGAGTGGTCCAATGCAGCGGATTGCAAATCCGCAAAACCGCCGGTTCAAATCCGGCCCTGTGCTCCAGAACATCACAAGATGAATTTTTATTGACATTGCACTACTTGAGAATATCATGAAAAAAATCAATATAGACGAAGTAAGAGAATTTATTGCTGCTCAGTCGATGGAGACTAAAATCTACATTGGTGGAGACTCTGAACGTGTTCACCTAAAAGAAGGTTTGTTTGTCGATTATACACTCGCTATCGTTGTGCACATTGACGGAAATCATGGTGCTAAAGTCTTTGGAGAAGTGCAACGTGAAAAAGATCATGGCTACGACAATGTTGAAAAGCCAAGATTTAGACTTATGAATGAAGTCTATAAGATTGCAGAGTTGTACTTAGCTCTACATGATGTACTAGAAACTCGTGAAGTTGAAGTGCATCTTGACATCAACCCGTCTCAAATGCATGGTTCTTCATGTGTAATCAACGAAGCAGTTGGATACATTAAAGGAGTTTGTAATGTTGTGCCGATGGTAAAGCCTAGAGCTTTTGCTGCTTCATATGCTGCAGACAGGTTAAAAGAAATTTTATCAACTCAGCAACTATACAAAATCGCTGCATAATTAAGGACCTTAGGGTCCTTTTTTTATAAATAGAAATAGCGTTGAATGAATAATTATTATAAGGACTAAAAATGCTAAAAAAGCTAGCAATCGCTGTTAGCTTTATTATGATTACATCTATTGGATGGGCACAAAACGATCCCATCATCACTGAATCGACATCGAACAGCACAATAAATTCTACAGGGCGAAATGAAACTACAGTAAAATCGCCACCGCCTTCGGCAATCTCGCCGAATATTAACATATCTAATTCCGACTTATGTACAGTCGGAATAGCAGGTGCTGTACAAACACAAATATTAGGTATCTCTGCAGGGTCCACAGTTCGAGACATGAATTGTGAAAGACTAAAACTTTCAAAAACTCTTTACGATATGGGTATGAAAGTTGCAGCAGTGTCAACACTATGTCAAGATAAAAGAGTTTTCGATGCTATGATGATGGCAGGTACTCCATGTCCATATGACGGCGCTATTGGCAATGAAGCTAAACAACAATGGAAAACAAATCAAGCTAGGCAGCCGGGTAATAGAGAAGAAGCAAAAGGAGAATTAAGTGATGGTACAAAAACATTCTTGGGTGGCATGGGCGTTCTTAGTTTATTGCTCCTTCTCTTACTCTGAGATTATTAACGGCACAACAGCTAATGCTGCAGGTAGTGGCCTAACATGGTCTATGGGTAATGTTTTGCCGGCTGCAAGTGGATTAACTGTTGATGGTGTTATCTATCAATACACTACAGTAAAGAATATTAAAGATCCTATGATTGTTAATATACAAAACAAAAATGCTTATCAACCTGGATTTGTTTTTAGAAGCCAAGATAATTGGTCGGGATTACCAGGCAATACCATAACAAAGGTTGTGCCAGTAGATAATATTCCAATCATGCACTGGGGTGCTGGAAGCATTAATGTAGATGGCATTGGAGAAGTAAGAAACCCATCAGTGGTCTATAAATACAAATATGACACATGTGTTGATCCATTAAGTAGCCCAAGTTGTCCGGGATACTCAGCAGCAATGCTGAAACAATTGACTGAAAAGCCAGTTGAAATATATGATCCACTGGCAGATCAATATGTAAAAAATGCACTAGACACAAAGTTTACAGCTGAAGAAGAAATAAAAATTCAATTAGCTGCAAAAAGAAATGATAAACCTATTGATAAAAAATCAGTAAGTTCGCCATTAAGTCCAAGAGATGCTCTGTTAGAATCTCAATTAGAAATGTTGAATAATATACCAGGGTTTGAATTGTACAAAGTAAGTATTCCTGGTGGTGTTTATAATGATGTACTTCGTTATCCTGATAAAAAACTACCCGATAGTAAAGATGCAAGAAGATTAGGACTAGCTCAAGAAAAATTGCATAGAACTATGGTAGATCTACAGTATAAACAATAAAACAAAAGAGAGGCAGAAATGTTAAAAAAAATAGTATTAGCAAGCTTAGTTGCAGTTCCGTTATTATCGATAGCACAAGACGTTCCAATCACTGGAACAGTTTCTTCTAAGTGTATTATTTACACTGAAACAGCTGGTGTATATGGTAACCCATCACCAAGCATATTAAGTACTTTACCAGCTGATGGCGGTGTTCAACCAGTAATCAGATACGATGTACTTCAATCTGGTTACTACAAAGCTGTTATTTCAACACCCAATACCTTTTCATCTTCACCAACACTACCTGATAGTGTAACATGGACTGGAAGTGTTGACGTTAGTAGAGTAACTAATGCTGCTATGTCGGCATACTCAACTAATAAAGTAACATATAACAATACCACAGAAATTGTTTTATCTGTTCCTGGTTCAGTTTGGTTCAAAGCAGAATCAAAAGCTGAGTATGGATACAATAAAGCTTTTCCTGCTGGAACATATAGAGCTATGGTAACTGCAAGCTGCATAGCAATATAAGATTATGTTTCGTTATGTTTTTATGATCATGGCTTTAATTGGTGGGTATGCAAATGCTCACCAATTTCTACCAACTTATCCAAAGTTTGAACATTCATTTATTACTGGTGTCATGTACACCAAAATGGAATTGTTTAACAAGCGAAATGATGTTGAATACTATGAATTGAATGTTTATGATAACAACTGGAATTCGATTGCTTTTGCATCAGAAAGCAAAATAGTTCAAGTTAATTATCTACAAACAAAATCTGTTAATGTATACGTTAAAAAAGAAGATCTAGTAAGAGTTACTTACATTTGCACTGAATCTAAACACAAAAGAGAAAGTGGTCAAAATACAGTAATAGCATCTCAGATCTGCTCAAAAGTAAAATGAAACTTTTCTTTGCTATTATTTTATTATCGTTTAGCACTTTAAGTATTGCTCAAAATGGTTCAATGACTCTTTCAATGCCTAGTTCACCTGGAAGCTATCAATCAGATAGATTTAGAGCTGGTGATTTAGATTGTTCAATGGCTATTGGCGCAGGGACTAATGTTGAATTTGGAGTGCTCGGAGTAATTAATAACAATCAAACAATATCCACAGGTGTGGCACCACAAAATAGAGATATTGGTGTATATGGAAGAATCATTATACCAATTGGAGCACCAAAGGGTAGAGTTGATTGCAATATATTATATCAACTTGAATTGCAAAAAAGAAAAATGGAAATTCAAAAATTAGAAGCTGAATTAAACAATTTAAAAAGACTAAATTTTGAAAGCAAATAAAGGCAAATATGTCAGATATTAAAAACGTCAATGCTAAAATTGATGACGCCGAAGCAGCGGTTAAAAAATACGCAAGTAAAGATACTGTTATTAGTATCGGTGGATATGAGTTTACACCCGCAAAGTTAATGGTAGCATTCACATTAGTGTCGTCACTGCTTGGTGGTTTATATGGTTCTTTTGAAGTATATAAAGATTATCAGTCAATGAAAAAGAAAATAGCGGATTATGCAGCTCCAGATTTAACTGGTTTTCAAGAGCAGATATCAGTAATGAGAGTTGAAATGAAAAAGGTTCAAGATTCTGTGAGTGAAGCTCGTGATTATACTCGTGATATTAAAAATGATTTAAAAACAGATGTTGATAGAGTAGAGAAAGTATCAGATGGTACTGAAAGAAGAGTAAAAGATTCTGAAGATAAAATGAGAGCTATGATAGAGATAGCATCCCAGAGATTTGATAATAAACGAGATCAATTATCTACAGATAATGATAGAAAATTAAAAGATTTATCTACAGATAATGAAAGAAAATTAAGAGATTTATCCACAGATAATGAAAGAAAAATAAAAGATTTAGAAGATAGAGTGGGCAGAAAGATTCAAAGTGCTCTGGACAACCCTCTAGCCAAATAATTTTAACACTTTTGTTTTAGAGTTACGCTTGAAATAGTTAACTTTAGTGTACAGTTTAGGAGCCTTCGGGCTCCTTTTTACTTTGGGTGATGGGATCCTCATCTGGAGAAAGAGCTTCCATCTGAGTGACCCAGTTTTGAGAACTGTACACCCGAAACTGTAACAATAGTTGACAGATTTAGTATACTATTAAAAGACATGTGTACAATAAATGCATGTTTTTGTATAATTACTACATGAACAAACAAACTACCATCCAATTCGATACCTCCTCACAGAAATACACCTGCAATATTGAGGGTTCTACCTTCAAGACTGCACGGTCTACGCACGTTGAATACATGTACAAAAAAATCACTGGCAAAAAAGCCTCTATCGAAGAGTTGATGGGCACCGCCCCAGCTCCCAAAGTCGACAAGTTCTCCATCAACAAGCGTTTTGAGTTTGTTGAGAACTTGGTGAAGATGGTTGCTTCGGGCGTTCAGCCTTCAGCTGTGATCACCGGTCAAGGTGGTCTCGGCAAGACTTACACTGTCACCAAGACTTTGAAAGCTGCTGGCTACCAAGACTTGTCTGACTTGGCTTCCTTCGAAGAAGGTACACGTATTCAGCATAGCAAAGGCTTCACCACCGTGAAGGGCTACTCTACTGCAAAGGGTCTCTATCGCACACTGTTCGAAAACAACGGTTCTGTGATCATCTTTGATGATTGCGACTCTGTGTTGAAAGACCCTATTGCTGTGAACCTGTTGAAAGGTGCTTTGGATTCTTATGGCAAGCGTATCATCAGCTGGAATGCTGATATGAAAGACGAAGACCTGCCACGTAGCTTCAACTTCACCGGCAAAGTGATCTTCATCTCTAACTACACTCAAGACAAAATCGACCAAGCTATCCGTAGCCGCTCGATGATGATCGACTTGACAATGACCAACGAACAGAAGATTGATCGTATGGAGTTCATTGCTAAGTCTGACGAGTTTATGCCTGAGTACGATGCTGAAGCTAAAGCTGATGCAGTTCGATTCATCCGTAAAGTCAAAGACGAAGCAAAAGAATTGTCTTTGCGTACTTTGATCAGTGTTACCAAGATTCGTTCAAGCAACGAAAACTGGGAAGAACTGGCTGAATACGTTTTGTGCGCATAAACCTGTGTACAATAAATCAAGTTCGTGGTATAATTGATCTATCAAAACAAGGAAACAGAATGCGTACAGAAATCGGGCAAGCAACACAGAGCAGCTTCAACGGCAAGTGGAGCATCACCCTGGTAAGTTACAAGGGTATTCCTGGGCAAGAATATGTCTGCTCTGAAGTTGAAAGTGCTGCAGTGTTTGTTACAGAAAGCGAAGCATATTCTGGCGGTTCTCGTGCACTAGATGTGCTAGAGCAAACTGGTAAATTTCCCAATATGTGCGAAGTGTTTTAAGGATATAAAATGGCTGGAAAAGGTTCAAACTATTTTTGCTCAGTGTATGACAACACTGCTCGCAAAAATCTAATCACTAAAATATTTTTTAATGTTAAAGACGCAAATGCATGGTGCGATGAAATGAAAGAAAAATATGAGTCTCCAGCATATACCGTAACTCGTGAGATTGTAAGCGTATGAGTAAAACTATTAAAGAACTTGCTGAACAGGCAACCACAATTGAGTATGGTGTCGACAATGGCTTTGATCGGGCAACTTTTGATAAAGAAAAGTTTGCTGCATTAATTGTTGCTCAATGTATTCAAGCATTCGGTGAAACACGGTTCGAACCAAGTCTAGAAAAATACATTCTGACTAAATTAGGAATTGAAAAATGACTAAGCAGGAAGAACTGATCCGAGTGCGTATTGCTAAGAAAGGTATCTACGCTGAAGACATCAAACACGTTGGTCGTTTGAGCGAAGATGAAATTGCGTATCTTTCTGTTGACAAAGTATACATGTGGCTTCGGCAAGGTGTGTGGAAACAAAAAGACTTCAACAAATGGTTGAAGGTAATGCGAGTGATTTAATAAGGAATTGAAAAATGAGAAAACTTGCTACTATTCGTAAGATTGATGAACTGAATCCTATTGACGGTGCTGACGCTATCGAGTGTGCTGTTGTCGGCGGATGGAAAGTTGTTGTAAAGAAAGGTGAATTCACTGTCGGCGATCTGGCAGTGTACCTTGAAATCGACTCTTGGGTTCCTACCGAACTCGCTCCATTCTTGAGCAAGGGTAAAGAGCCACGTGAGTTCGAAGGTATCAAAGGCGAACGTTTGCGCACTATTAAGCTGCGTGGTCAACTGTCGCAAGGTTTGCTGTTGCCAGTTGAAGTAGACACTGACCAATTCAGCGGTGTAGTTCACTTGGTAAGGGGTGATTATTGCGTTGAAGAAGGTATGGATGTATCCGAAGTATTGAACATCGTCAAGTGGGAAAAGCCAATGAATGCCCAACTTGCTGGCATGGCAAAGGGTAACTTCCCATCACTGATCCCTAAGACTGACCAAGAACGTGTTCAGAACCTGAAGAAAGAAATTGCTGCAGCAGCTGAAGCTGGTATGCAATTCGAAATCACTGAAAAGCTAGAAGGCTCTTCAATGACTTGCTACTTCATCGATGGTGTGTTTGGTGTTTGCTCACGCAACTTGGACTTGAAAGAGACTGCTGATAACACTTTCTGGGAAGTAGCACGACGCGATGGTATTGAAGAAAAGATGCGTGAATGCGGCGCCATCAGCAACTGGGCGATTCAAGGCGAGTTGATTGGTCCTGGCATTCAGGGTAACATCTACAAGCTGTCTAAGCCTGAGTTCCATGTGTTTGATGTGTACAACATTGAAGCAGGTATATACCTGAATCCCATTTATCGTCGGGCATTGATCGAGCGCATGGGTCTGCAACACACTCCGGTGCTGTTGATTGACAAGGACTTGGGTGTTGGTTCTATTGACGAACTGTTGCAATGGGCTGAAGGTGAATCAAAGCTTGGTAAGACTGAGCGTGAAGGCATCGTGTTCAAGCAAACCAATGGTGGTATGACATTCAAGGCTATCTCTAACAAGTATCTGCTTGGCGAAAAATAATCTGGTGTACATTAAATCAGATCTGTGGTATAATTAATTTCGAAAGGTTCTTTATGATTGGTATGGCTGTTATTTTTCTGATACTTATGCTGTGTATCACTATGGCGTATAGTGCTTGGTCGTCCGCTAGTAATGATGAACGTATTTTCGTTTTGAAAGTAATCGGTAAAGTGGCTGTTGTCGCAGTTATCACATTCGCAATTTTGTTTGTTATTGTAAACGTGTTTTAAGGAGTATTATGTTTCCTGATTTTCTTTTGAGACCCTTGTATTTCATTCTCGGTTTTCTTTTGTGTTTTAATCTTTTTTCTTATGGAGTTATCTGATGAATCGTTCTGTTAAATTGTCTTTGGTTGCTGCCGCTGTTGCTTTGACTTCTGCGTGTACTCGTATTGAGACCGGTGAAGTTGGTGTTCGTGTTGG
>Ga0102859_1000284_pt1 | contig 11408 bp, 12 predicted proteins | sample Colrivmet1371B02_FD_78439 | JGI IMG/M metagenome (GOLD analysis project Ga0102859, IMG submission 78439) | Estuarine microbial communities from the Columbia River estuary - metaG 1371B-02 | ecosystem: Environmental > Aquatic > Marine > Intertidal zone > Estuary | place: USA: Columbia River...
AAACTTAGCAAAGCGAATGCCTACCTTGTCAATGCGACAGCTTTTGCACTGGCTGAAGTTGCTACTTTCAAGAAACGACTCAAGTATCAAGACGATAGGGAAGGCCACATTGGCACGCACGGCCCCGACTGCTGGAGCTACGGCCCCAAGCACTACGAGTGCGCGCTGCGGCACATCAACTCAATAACGGATGACGGAAAATGAAATACGAACAAGTTACACAACCCTGGTCGGACACCGACTCGCGGGCTGCTCACCGGGCGGCGCAGGACAACGTAAAAAGCCCACCGCACTACAAGCAAGGCAAGGTTGAGTGCATCGAGGCGATCCAGTCAGCGCTGACTGAGGAAGAGTTCAGGGGCTACTGCAAAGGCAACGCCATGAAATACATCTGGCGGGAAAAACACAAGGGCGGGGAAGAGTCTTTGCAAAAAGCGGCGTGGTATTTAGACTATATGGCGCAGTGTGTGTGATGCATCCTGACACCGAATTGCTGATGCACCTTGCCGCCAACCTAGTGCGCGAATATCCGAACGGCGTGAGCACGGTCGACATGCATCTGCGCATGGCGATCTCGCTCGACAAGACTCGAAAGGTTCTGTGGTACGCCCGCAAGGCGCTCCTGCTGGGCGTGGCTGGCTCCGGCGTCACTGCGCGCTGGGCGTCACCTGAGCGAGCGGCAGAGCTAGACGCTGGGCGCTGGACGAAGCGCAAGTTGCAACACAAGGCGTGCAGGGACCGCAGGACCGCAAGGCTCGCTGCCCGCCAGGCCGCATCGGAACTGGCGCCGAGGCGGGTAGCCAAACCGTTCAGGATCAACGCACCGAATTCAGTATGGCAACTAGTGGACTTCCCATGCGACCAACTAAAGCGGCGATAGACGCCATCCGCGAGGCCTACATGGCCGACGTCCTGACGATCAGAGCGCACATCCTAGCGCTCAATGATCCGCATCTGGAGGACGCTTGGGCCGGAATCGAGACGTTCGCTGCGGTGGCGCTGCGGGTGATGGCGAAGACCAACCCGTCGAAGCTCAAGAGCGAGATGGTGACTGTGGGTATCTCGGCGCTGCTATGACCTGTCGACCTTGCCGTCCAACTTGTCGAAGATGCGCCCCAGCAGGTCGCGGATCTCTTTGAGGTCTGACCTGTAGTCGTCCCGCGTCACATACGTCTTGGGTAGCTCGACCGATAGGCGGGTCAGATCGGCTTTCAACTCCTTGACCGCTGACCACAACTCCCTTGCGAACCAGCCGGTAACCGCACAAGCGGTAGCAAGGCCAATGTCGATCAGGTGTTGCGAATCCATCAGATCATCCTTGCGAGCAGTGGCACCGCCCCGCCGGCGCAGGTTGCCAGGGCATCGAACCATTCTACTCCGTGCGTAGGGGTCAAGCCTGCTCTGATAGCGCGTTGGTTGGAGAGCCAGTCGAGCACCTCCTTGCCCACTGCTGCGGCCACCACGAGGCCGTAGGCAGCGTCAGGCCGGCGCAGGATGGCTAGGGCGGCTAGGAAGATCAGCGCGCCGTAGAAGAAGTGATTGGCTTTGTCGGCGGGCAGTTGGGGCATCATGGGGCAAGCGCGTTGGTTACGGACACAACGGCAGGCGCAACCGGGCTTCTAAGCGCGGCGCCAAGTTTGTTTGACGTAGCACCAATGTTGGCGCGGGTGGCTTGCGCTTTGGCTAGTGCTTCTGCGGCGCCGCTAGATGTGGACAACTCGTTGGCGATTTGCACCGCCAACTTCTTGTCTATGCGGCCTTCAAGTCGACCCATAAGCGCGTTGACAATCGACATGACTTTGTTCAGCGGGAAAACGTGCGGCGTCACTTCTGCTTTGAACAACCGCGCGGCTGTCGTGCCTGCCTTACCACCTTGGGTTGCAAGTTCCTCAAACTTTGCGCCTGCCGCCAATTGCGCTTGAATGTTTGCCACAACTGCGCGGATTTCCGGCGACCCTTGCGTAAGGTTGTCAAGGTTCTTGGCTGACGCCATGACGTTGGTTGGCAATTTGCGGCTTGTTTCCTGCACCAATTGCAAAGTTTCAGCGGCGTCCTTCATGGCGGCAAACGTCTTTGCAGCGGTTTCCGGCTCACTTGCCTTGAGCACCCGCATGATGCCGGCCTCGTTGGTGGTAAGGTGGTCCAGTATCTTGGCACCATCTTTTAGCGCCGCCGCGTCTTGCATAACGCCCCGCGCCAGTGCGGACTTGGCCGGCGCGTCCATGCGCCTCAGCGCCATGTCAGCCGTCATCGGGTCTGACACTACTTTCTGGCGCAGGTCTTTGACGTACTTGAAATTCAAAGTGTCTGAAGCAAGCTGCAACGCTTTGTTTTCTTCAGCAAACTGCGCTATGACCGACGGTTTGATGTTAGCTTCTTGCGCTGCCAATGCTTCTGTTGCGGGTGTGAACTCGGCCTTTACTTTGCTGGGGATGGCCTTCGTTGCCTCCTCGACGCCTTCTGCGGCAATTTTCAATCCTTGCGCCTGGCTAGCGATACGGTCGACCTCGGAGCGAAGCCCCATGCCTGCGTTGTCGTATACGTCAACAATTTCTTTGTTTTTGGCTAACCATTGCCTCGCTTTGTCTGCGGACACTTCTACGCCCGCGCCAGTGACCTTGCTGACATCTCTGCGGACCTGATCCAAGATGCCGTTCTTGAGAACTTCCATCGCTGCCGGATCGCGGGCAAACGTGCGAACGTATGCTTTTGCCTCTTGGATGCTGCTAATGCCCGTGGGCACTATTTGTTCTGCTGGCAGTTGGGGCTGTCCCAACCGGTTAGCCCGGTCGGTAGTAGAGAGCTTGCCCGTGTAGAACGGTTGCACAACCTCAGTGGTGTGAAGTTGCTTTGCGGCGGTGTACGCATCCACTGCTTCTGCGGGGGCGCCGCGTGCGATGGCTGCGTTCAACTCACCGCGAATTGTGTTGATGTTGTTGCGCAGCGCCGTTGCTGCCGTGTCGCTGGGGAGAGCGCCTGACAGCTTTCCATACGCTGCCGACAGCGCCCGGTTGACCGTAGCGGCATCTTCCAACGAGGCCATAGCTGGCGGCGTCTCTGGCGCAGGAGCCTTGATACCCGATGAGACCTTGCCGCCTCCTAGTGCGGGCGTAGGGGGCGCAGGCGGCTGAAACACCCGCTGAATGCGGCTCAGTTCGCTCGGCACCGTGTTTGGCGCCAGCACCGACAACAGGTCTTGCCCAAGCGCCTTGGCCTTGTCGACAACACTCTGGATGTTGAACGGTTCAGGCGCAAGTTCAAACGCTTTCTTGTACGCCGGCCCGGTGACCTCAGTCTGGGTTTCCTTCAGCAGTCTTTCTTTGGTTTGCCCAAGCACCGCGCCCGATTCGCTGGGGTCAATGTCGGGCAGAGTCTTGTGCAAGTTGGCGCGTTGCTGCGCTAGGCCGGCTTCTGCGGCTTGCTGTTCTGCCGTTAGCACACCGGTACGAGCGGTCTGCTGTTCTGCCAGTCTGGCCGCAGCGGCTTCTGCTTGCCCAGTCAACGCGGCAGTTTGAGTTGCTTCTTGCCCTTGCAGGGCAGCACGCTCGCCAGCCAAAGTTTGCGACACTGCTTTGCGCGGGGCTGATAGGCCAGCGGCAGCAGTAGGCAACGCTTGTTGAGTCAACGCGTTTGCAGATGCTTGAGCGCCAGCCAATTGATTGGCCTGCAACGATCTACGCTCCGCGTCCAACGCGTTGTACATGCGCTGAGTTTCGGTCGATGCGTTGCTGGCGGTTTTGGTGAACGCGGCAAGGCCAGGCGTACCAGTGATAGCGGCGGCTTCTTGTATGGTTTTGCCCTGCTTGAGCAAATCCATGACTTCGCTCATCAGCACCGGGTTGTTGTCGAGTGCTGCCGCAAGCCCTTTGTACTTGAGCTTTTCCGGCGACACAACAGCCATGAGGCTGCTTGCGCCTTTGCCAAGCACCGGGCCGACCTTTTCAATGGCGGCTGCAACCGGCGCAAGTGGGTTGGTGACTCTACCAAGTGCAGCGGCGCCTTCACCTGCTGCACGCAGCCCTGGCACACCCAATCGAGCGCCGGCCTTCAACGCACCGCCGCCAACCCCAAACAACGTGGATAGGTCAGCCGCTGCCCCTACGGGGTCGGTCATAAACGTGCGCTCAAGGGCAGCTAACGAGCCGTACCGATCTTTCATTGCGCCGCCAAATTGATTGGCAGCGGCAACAGCGCGTTGAGCGTTTTGAGGGTTGGAAGAGAACGAGTTGACAAAGTCCACCACTGGCTTTGGCAATGCGTTTTGAAGACCACCTGCGGCAATGTCGAGCAAACCAGACGCTGTCTCAACCGGGCTTGTTATGGCCTGCCCTATCCCGCGCAACAAGCCTCCCGCACTGCTAGGCGTTGCTTCAATCGCAGGCTTCAAATACGCCCCTGCCAAAGCCATCAGTGGGTTGGCAAATTGGGGCGAAGGTTTATCCATTGCAGCGCCGCGAGTGGGCGCTGGGGCTGGAGCGGCGCCAGACAATTGCGGATTTTGGCGTATCACCTCCGCTTTGACTTGATCTTGCGTGGCTCCTTCCGGGCCTTCAATTTGATACGTTTGGCCATCCGGCGCCGAGATGCGGTATGTCGTCATGGAGTGACCACCTGAATTTGACCCCACCCGCCTTTAGCGGCGTTTGCGCGAGTGGGCGCGCCAAGCGAAGGCTTATTTGGTGGCGGTATCATGCCGGATTGGACCATGCGGTCCTTAGCCGCAGTCCAACCCGCAAGGCGTTCTTCAGCAGTTTTGTATGGGTTTGCAACATCGCCCAACGCGGAGGCAATGAAATTGCGGTCGTCGTTGGATATGCCCGCGCCAAGTTTTCCACCCACTAGGTCAAGAGCAATTTGATTAGCCGTTCCTGCTAATGCGCTGATAGCTTTCATGCCCGACGTAGATGAGCCAAAAAGGAAGCCTAACGCGCCTGCCGATGCCGCTTGCAAACCGCCGCTAGTGGACTCAGAAATTAACTTGGAGATGTTGTCTGTGCCTGTTTCTGGATCGTACCCTGCCGTTTTCAATGCCTTAAGCGCCGCCCGTTGATCTTGACTTGCCTTAACTCCAGGCAACGGCGTAAACGCGCCCGCCGGTTGCGCCGCAGTAGGCCGGGAAACAAACCCTTGACCTGCTTCGTTAAAGACAGGTCGATTGGCAAGATCAAGTGCTTGTGTTTGCGCAGCCCTAGCCGTTGCGGCGCCAATGTCTTGCCCTCGTGCGGTAACGCGTTGCCCCGCAGCCGCAGTCCCTGCAACAATGTCTTGACCTCGTGCGGTAACGCGTTGCCCCGCAGCCGCCGTATCTGCTACGGATCGTTGCCCCGCAGCCGCTGTGTCTGCAACAATGTCTTGACCGCGCATGGTGACGCCCTGCCCAGCTTTGGCAGTAGCCGCTGTTGACAACTCGCCTGCGCTAACGCCTTGTTGCGACAACATTGCCGTGCGGTCAGCTATCGGCATCGCTAGCAAGCGTTGCGCTCTGGCGTTCACCGTTGCTTTTTCTTCGGGCGTGTACAACGGCGATGCGTCCACATCTTCAGCGTGGGCGGTAATGTTGGCGTCAGATGGGCGGCTACTAATGTCGCGGTACATCTGTCCCAAATGCTTTTGCTTTTCTAGGGCCAGTTTTGCTTGCGTTTCTTGGCCTGTGAAACCAAGATTTTTAACTTCAGCGCCGGTCTTTACGTTGCCCATATGCCCCTTGATGAGGTTTTCGGCAAGCGTTGGCGCTACGTTGTACACATCCCGTTGTGACTCAGGTGTAGAAAGATCGAAGCCGGGACGCATCATGACGCCGCGTAGCGCGTTCATCTCCTGCTGCCCGCGCTGGGCCTCCTGCATCTTCATCTGGTTCATCTGGTTCTGCTGCTGCCCCTGCTGTAGGGCTTGCATCTGAACCATCTGATTGATGGGGCTGGGCATGTCAAACTTTGCCCCCTGCGCGATCAAAGCATTCAGGTCAGCCATGATCAAGTTCCCATCTTAGTGTAGTCGCCATACCCGGCGTTGCCCATAGTTACTGGCGCGGCGGCGCTAGACGGGAAGAACTTGTTCATCAACTGCTGGTTCTGGTACATGCTGCCCATCGAGCCCAACGCATTGCCTATGCTGTTGGCCATGCCCATCTGCCCAGCGGCGGTGGCCTGACCTGCCTGGCCCATCAGGTTGCCCACGTTGGTGCCGTACTGGCCTGCTTGGGCGGCTTGCCCCGCTGCTGCTGCCTGACCAGACGACATCAAGCTGCCAAGCGGTTGGAGTTGATTGGCGCGATTGGTCTGGTAACGGTTGAAGGCGTTACCGTACTCTTGCGAGGCAAGACCTTGGGCGTAGTTTTGCATCCCCATCATCGTGCGGCCACCACCAGCGCCGCCTTGGGCGCGGGCTTGACTACCCAACTGCTTCAACCCCTCGCTCAACCGAAAGGCATAGCCGGGGTCTTGCTGGTAATCCTGCATGCTGAAGTCTTTGGCGTACCTGCCATACCCTGCTGCGCCTGTGTCACCGCCTAGCCCTAGCATCTCCATCAGCCGGTTCTGGCCAATCAGGCCAGCCTGGCGATACGGTTCTGAGAGACGTTTCTGTTCGTCAAACATCTCCTTCTGGAGATCAGCGGAGCGATTGGCCGCATCGGCTTGAGTGCGTGCGGCGCTTTGAGCGCCACTGGCCGAAATTAAGCCGCCCGCAAGGGCGCTGCCGCCCATGATCGCCATGCCCATGCCCGCAGTAATGCCGAAAGTCATGCTGCCACCTTTTCCGTTATGTCGCCCAGAAGGCCCATCTCATCGTACGTTGGCGAGATGAGTTCTGATTCTATCGCGTCTAGCTCTGAGTGCTTGGTCATATGAACCGTCACCCAGATCGTGTCTTCTTCCGCGTACACCGCTCGCTTCAGCCCTTCTTCAGAGACAAAGGTGCAGGGCGCTTCGAAGTACTTCTTGCCAAACTCAGTGCTGACCGATACCTTGCCCTGCATGATGAAGTTCAGGTGCTGGTGCCGGTGGATCTTTCCGATAATCAGCGTCCCTTGCGGGATGAACATCTGTCTGGCGTAGGTCCGGCACCCGTACTCTTCATGCATGGGCGAGAAAGTGTGCGTCAAGGTGCAGTCAGGCAACCGATCAGGCATGTCGCCGTCAGCGATCATCTTCTGCATCCCTTCCTGTACGGTCAGAATGTTCTGTCGAAACTTGACTTTCGACGGAGTGTTCTTCGCAATGGCAAAGAACTCTGGACCGTAGGTCACCTTCATGCCGCTGCAATCGTGGTGACGGTGCCCGATGAGCCCCGGTATTTGAGAGCGCCAGCCTCGACGTAGAGTTGGCCCATGCCTGCCGGGGAGGTTGTTGGTGCGGTGCCGTTGCCAATGCCAATAACTTTTTCAGCATTGGTGCCCCAGACAGCGGGTTGTCCGTTGTTGAAGCCGATGTTGCCGGTGCTGCTGATCTGCATCCTAGCCACTGGCGGCAGGGTGCTGTTGTTGGTGCCGGTGGCAAACGAGAAGGCTGTAGGGACAGTTCCCGCAGACACCGCACCGTCAACATACACCGACATGTTGGCTAGGAATTGATTGCTTGTGCCATCTGCGCCGCCAAACAACCACGCGCCAAGCGAGTCGTTTTGCTGCACCGCAGTGGTGGACGTAGCCGTTGTGCCGCGAGTTTTAAGAATATATACGGCAGCGCTGGCAGCGGTGTCGGAATAGCCTCGTTGTATTATGCTGGGTGCAAACGTAGTAGCAGCCCCAAACACTTGAACGCCAAATGCACTTGCGCTAGACGTAGGCCCACCCACCAGAACTTTGGTCGGAATGGCAACAGTGCCGGTAAGCGAAGGAGACTCTGAGAACACAAGATTGGTACTTGTGGTGCCCGTCGCGCCCGCCGCCGTGTAGCCAGTGATGTTGTTGAACGATGCAATGCTGGCGGTAATGGCGTTTGTACCGCCGTTGGCCACCGGGATTGCTGTGCCGGAGTAGGCGAGGGCGAGCGTTCCAGCGGTAGTGATTGGCGACCCGGTAACGCTCAGAAACGCCGGCACGGTGGCCGCTACGCTGGTGACCGTGCCAGTCCCGATTACCGTCGCCCAAGTCGGGGCGCTTGCGCCGTTCGATTGCAGAACCTGGCCCGAGGTGCCGACAGCAGAGAATGCGTAGGCTGTGCCGGTGCCGTATGGGACTGTTCCAGCCGTTGGCACGGCAGTGGCATTTGTGCCGCCGTTGGCGATTGCCAACCTGCCAGCAAGCGTAACGGCGCCAGCAGTTGCGGTCGCCGGGGTCAGGCCGGTAGTGCCGCCAGATACGGTGGTCTGCGTGGCGGTAACCGTTGACTGCTTGGTGACGCCGCCCTGCACCACTGCGACAAGCTCGGTGCCGGTGATTGCACCAGCAGCAGGAAGGTTTGATATTTTGACGCCGGCCATGTTGGCTCCTTATGCTGCGAAGTATTGACCAGTGATGACAACGTCGGCACTTGCCGCCCAGGTCGGCACATAGATGACGTTGCTGTTGACCAGGCCGGTGCCGAACCCAAGTGCCGTGACGTTCGATGCGGCAACGCAAGTGCCAGCCACCACGGTCGAGGTGGGCGTGCTGAAAGAGGTTGTACCCGCCGTCGCTGCGGTGCTGGTGGTGCTGGTCACGCGGATCGTGAAGCTGACGAAGTCACCAATGCGCTCAAAGGTGCCGACATAGGTCGGTGTGCCAACAATCGTCAGATTGGTTGCAACCGGTGTCCAAGTGCTTTTGGTGACGTAGGAGTCGGGCAGCGTGGTTGCGCTGTTGACATTGAAGAGTTGGATGTGGCGGGTGTTGGTGCCAGCGTCGGTAATGGTGCCCGCACCGTTAAGGTTGTACGCCAAAGAATTGGTGACTGTGTTCTTGACGCCAGCATCAATTTTCAACGTATCAATACTGCCGCCAAAAAACGCAGTGCTGTTGCCGCCATATATCCATATTAGTGGACTGCCCGCCGTTGACGGTGCTACATAACCTTGGCCATCATCGGCAAAGATGTTTACAAAAGAAGTTCTTATACCAGCGCATTTGACATGAAACGTTGTCGCGTCTCCAAGAATACCGTTGGCCTCAAGGTCCATGTTGATAAACGTGTTATCAATGCTATTAGGCCCAATGAGGATACCGCCGTAGCCGGAGGTGTAACCATTGCCCTCAACCGTGCCGCCAACAAAAACACTTGCGGCGCATTCATCCAGCACCAACCCGTTGCCGCTGGTGCCCTCGATGATGAGGTTGACCCAAGTGCAGTTGGAGCATTGTTCATTGGCGTTGCGCAAGCCAAGACCAACACCAATCACAGACGGCGTGACGAGGCCGGGCTCGTTGCCCGAATGACAAAAGTCGTAGAACGAGTTGGACACCATAAACTGGCACAGCATGGCGTAGGCGGGAAAATTGATAGGCCGCAGGCGATTGAACTGGCTGTGCGTGATGCCCCGGATGAAGACGCCGATGGTCGCCGCGCCAGTGCAATTGATCGTCAAGTTGTCGATGACGATGTCTTGAACGACAACGCCTGCGGTCGCTCCAGCATCAACAACCAGCCCCGGCCCAGCGCCGGTGATGTTGAGCACAACCCGCCCAATGCCCTGGATGCGGGCGCCGAGGATTGCAAAGTTGGGCAGACTGGTGACGCTGTAGGTTCCTGCCGGGATGGTCAGTTGGCGAGAAACGTTCCAAGCGTTGGCAAACGCAGTGGTGTTGGCGGCGGCGCTGGCGCTGGTGGAGAACCCGAAGTCGGCCACGCTGTAAGAATCGCTCAGTTTGCTCTGGACCGTGCGCGTGGTGCCTGGGCCGGTCTGGGTGAAGCCAACCAGAGTCGAGCCTGTGCTGCCGGCCAGCAGTGCCTCAAACGCAAGCAGGTCGTTGATAGCCTCTTGCGCGTTGATGTTGTCGACGGTCCAGATGGGAACCGCAGGAGCGTCAGCAGACGCCAGCACGAACTTGTACGATGCGCCGTTCAGCCACACGCCATTGGGCGCTTCACCTCGAGCATCTAGTTCGATGTCCACCGGGTTTTCTGTTGTGCCGCTAGCGTCGGTGTAGGTTGCCAAGGGGGTGGTGGTGCCTGCCGCGTAGGTGTACAGGTGCCCACCGACCAGCGGGATGCCGCCAGCAGTGAAGAACTGCAACTTTGGAGGGGGAGAAAGAGTTGCGCTCATGTTATACCTGTTGTACGGTCAGAATCATCGACGGCGCTTGCGGATGTATCGGAGCCACTGTAGATGCCGGATAGGTCAAGATTTGAGTCGTACCGTTGTCGGTAATCCAATACAACTCAAAATAATCGTTGGCAGCGGCTTGCAAAATGTAATTCCACCCAATGATGGTATGCCCATTGACGCCCCCGTGCTTTGGTGGAGTCCCGACAATACCAGCAGAGTTGGATAAATCTACACCATTCTGCCGAAGCCAAATAGTTACATCATCAATTTGAGAAGAAGGGTTTGATATTTCTGCACTAAACTGGATGTTGTAGATGCCTGCCCTAGTTACAACAATTCTAGACGTTGGCGTCCCGATAGATACGTCATTCGATAGCTCTGTCGAATTGAACGTAATTGCTTTAATTGTAAGGGCGGCGGCAGATTGGGTCGTGGTATCGTAAAACGAACCGTATGCCTTGTCTGAGGCTATGGTGATTGAGGCGTGGCCATTGGTGATGGCAATACCGCTGCCCGCTGTCAGCGTTGCCTTGCCCAGCGTATTGCCTGTGGTGTTGCCGATCAGTAGCTGGCCGTTGGTGTAGGTGCTCTGCCCCGTGCCGCCGCTTGCAACGTTGAGCAGGCCAGAGAGCGTGACGTTGCCGGTGGTTGGCGCAGCCGGAGTCAGGCCGGTGACGCCGCCAGACCAAGACAGAACGCCCGTGTTGGCAAGGGTGATGCCGCCAGCGGCGTTGGTCACCCCAATGCCAGCGCCTGGCGTCAGTGTGTTGAGTGTGTACCCGACAGCGTTGCCGATGAGCAGTTGGCCATTCGTCGGTATGGCAGACACGCCCGTGCCGCCGTTGACTGGCTGGATGGTGTTCTGGTTTTCCCCAACAATTGCGTACAGCCCGTTGAAGAACCGAAACCATTGCGTTGACACCAGCCCGGTGCGCTCATCAACGAGAGGCACACGCGGCGCCGGGACTTGGGTAAGATTAAGCATTGGTCGGGGTGATGAACAATTCAGCGCCCATGATGGCGATCTTGACCGGGTCAGTGCCTGAGACCTCGTAGACCCGGTCCCGGAGCTTCTCGGTCATGCCCAGCCGCCGCCAGATGGTGCGGTAGCCGTACTGACCAATAGCACCCATCGAGCGCCAGTGCTCGTTTGACCAAGTGTGGCCACCATCGTCCGACCAGCGCAGCATGGCTTGCGGGTTGACGCCTTGGACCGTAGCAACCGA
>Ga0102859_1000287_pt1 | contig 11388 bp, 9 predicted proteins | sample Colrivmet1371B02_FD_78439 | JGI IMG/M metagenome (GOLD analysis project Ga0102859, IMG submission 78439) | Estuarine microbial communities from the Columbia River estuary - metaG 1371B-02 | ecosystem: Environmental > Aquatic > Marine > Intertidal zone > Estuary | place: USA: Columbia River...
GGCGGTCATCGAGCAGTTGCCGCTTCTCAAACAGTCGGAGGGACTGGATTTTTGCATCGTAAACGGGGAAAATTCGGCGGGCGGGAAGGGGATCACGCCGCGGATCGCCATCGATCTGCTGCGCGCGGGCGCGGCAGTGATCACGACCGGCGATCACGTGTGGGACCAGCAGGAAATCGTCGATTATTTCCCGACGGAGCCGCGGTTGCTGCGGCCGCTGAATTATCCGGAAGGCACGCCGGGCGGCGGCAGCGTGGTGTTGGAAACCGCAAAAGGCCGGATCGGCGTGATCCAGGCGCAGGGTCGCTCGTTCATCCAGCCGCCTTTGGAAAATCCGTATCTTGCCGTGGAAAAGGAAGCGCAACGCCTGCGGGCGGACGGGGTGAAGGTCATCGTGCTCGATTTCCATGCGGAAACGACCAGCGAGAAAATCGCGATGGGCCGGATGCTCGACGGCAAAGTCTCGCTCGTCGTCGGCACCCACACCCACGTGCAAACCGCGGATGAGAACATTTTCCCGGGCGGCACCGGCTATCTCACGGACGCCGGGATGTGCGGCCCCGAGGAATCCGTGCTCGGGCGCAGCATCGAGTCGGTGGTCTGGCGCTTCAAATCGGGCATGCCCACGCGTTTCCCGATCGCGAAAGGTCCGGTGCGTTTGTGCGGCGTGATCGTGGAGGTGGATGCGGAAACGGGCACCTGTTTGGTCATCCGCAGGCTCTCGCTGATGGTCCCTGAGGCAAATGTTCCGGCCGCCTGATCCTTACATTTTCAGGGAATTCCGATCAATTTTCTTTTCATCGAGATTTTTTTTGACAGAGTGATCGGCTTTGCTAAGGTCGCGCCGCTCTTCCCCACAGCAAGTCAGGGGTGCCGCGTCTAGTCTCGTCTTTTTGAGATCGGCCGCGGTGTTTTTGTCGAGTCGAAGGTGGAGCACTACATGTCAGATTGCTCGCGTAGCTCAGGGGTAGAGCGCATCCTTGGTAAGGATGAGGTCGGGGGTTCAATTCCCCCCGCGAGCTCCAGGGCAATCTCGAAAAATCTCAATCGTCTCAAGCAGAACAACAACCACCATGGCTAAAGAATCATTCCAGCGCAACAAGCCGCACGTTAACATCGGAACCATCGGTCACGTCGACCACGGCAAAACCACCCTCACCGCAGCGATCACCAACACGCTCGCTGACCAAGGCCTTGCCCAAAAGAAGAGCTACGCCGACATCGACGCAGCTCCTGAAGAGCGTGAGCGCGGTATCACCATCAACACCGCCCACGTGGAATATGAAACCACCAAGCGCCATTACGCTCACGTGGACTGCCCCGGTCACGCCGACTATGTGAAAAACATGATCACCGGCGCTGCCCAAATGGACGGCGGTATCCTCGTCGTTTCCGCTGCGGACGGCCCGATGCCACAGACCCGCGAGCACATCCTGCTTGCCCGTCAGGTCGGCGTTCCTGCTCTCGTCGTGTTCATAAACAAGGTTGACCTTGTGGACGATGCCGAGCTCCTCGAACTCGTCGAAATGGAAGTGCGCGATTTGCTCTCCATGTATGAATTCCCAGGCGACGACATCCCGATCGTCATGGGCTCCGCCAAGGCCGCCCTCGAAGGCGACGAAGCTCAAAAGGCGAACATCATGAAACTCATGGACGCCGTGGATTCCTACATCCCCGAGCCTGAGCGTCCGATTGACAAAACCTTCCTCATGCCGATCGAAGACGTGTTCTCGATCGAAGGTCGTGGAACGGTTTGCACCGGCCGTGTCGAACGCGGTATCGTCAAGAAGATGGAAGAAGTCGAAATCGTTGGTATCCGCGACACGCAGAAGACCACCGTCACCGACATCGAAATGTTCCGCAAACTGCTCGACGAAGGTCGTGCCGGTGACAACGTCGGTCTCCTCGTCCGCGGTCTCAAAAAGAACGACGTCGAGCGTGGCCAAGTCATCGCCAAGGTCGGCACCGTCAAGGGTCACACGATCTTCAAGTCCGAGATCTACGTTCTTTCGAAAGAAGAAGGCGGCCGCCACACCCCGTTCTTCTCGAACTATCGTCCTCAGTTCTATTTCCGCACCACCGACGTGACCGGCAGCATCAAGCTTCCAGAAGGCGTCGAAATGGTGATGCCTGGTGACAACATCAACCTCGAGGTTGAGCTCATCACCCCGATCGCCATGGAGCCAACCATGCGCTTCGCGATCCGCGAAGGTGGCCGTACCGTTGGTGCCGGCCGCGTGGGTGAAATCATCAAGTAAGTCTTAGCAGCGAGGCTTCCGGCGGCTGGTCCGCCGGAATGCTCGGCCCCAGGGCATCCCGCCTCGAAAGCGGGATGCCCTTTGGTCGCCTCAAAACGGCAGTAGTTCAATTGGTAGAGCATCGGTCTCCAAAACCGAGTGTTGGGGGTTCGAGTCCCTCCTGCCGTGCCACTTTCCATTTCAGTTTCCAGTCAACCGACATCATGTTTTCGAAAATCTCCAATTTCCTCGGCGAAGTAAAAGGCGAGCTCCACAAAGCAAGCTGGCCTTGGGAGTCCGACCCGAAAATCAAGGGACTGAAGAAGTACAAGGAACTCGTTGACTCGACCGTTGTCGTCCTGATCGCGATGATCCTGCTCGCAGGATTCGTCCAGTTCTGGGACTTCTTCGACGTTTTGATCGTCGGCTCGTCCCATGATTTCGTCGAATATCTCTTCTCCCGCTTCGGCCGCTAACGCGCTGGCCGTCCTTTTCATTCCATCTCCGACCGACCCGTCATGTCAGAATCCAATTCATTCCGCGATCAATGGTACGTTGTCCAGGTCCTCTCCGGCCAGGAAGGCAAAGTCCGTGACCGCATCGCCCGCACCGCCGAGGCCGAAGGGATGACTGAATACATCCGCGAGGTGCTCGTGCCGACCGAAATGGTCTCCGAAATCCGCCGCGGCAAGAAGACCGAGACCAAGAAGAAATTCTTCCCCGGCTACATCATCGTCAACATGAACCTCGCCACCGAGGACAACCAGCTCGTCGAGAAGACCTGGTTTTTCATCAAGGAGATGGACGGCGTGATCGGCTTCGCCGGCACCAAGGACCGCCCCGCGCCGATGCGTCCCCGCGAGGTGGAAGCGATGCTTTCGCAAATCAAGGAGCGCGAGGAAAGCGTCCGCCCTGCCATCAGTTTCGAAGTCGGCGACACCGTCAAGGTGGCCGACGGACCGTTCCAAAGTCAGAACGGCGTTGTTGAGGAAATCGACCCGGAACGCGGCAAGCTCCGCGTGTCGGTGACGATCTTCGGACGCAGCACTCCGGTCGAACTCGAATATTGGCAGGTCGAAAGAGCATAATTGTCTGGACCTGCACCGCTGAATATACAACCACCCCTCTCCCGCAAGATTAACCGCATTCATTTATGGCCAAGGAAGTCGTCAAAATCATCAAGCTCCAAATCAAAGCCGGAGCCGCCAATCCATCACCTCCAGTGGGCCCTGCCCTCGGTCAGGCCGGTGTCAACATCATGGCGTTCTGTAAGGAATTCAACGCGAACACCCAAGCCCAAGTCGGCGACGTGCTTCCTGTCGTGATTTCGGTTTACAAGGACAAGTCATTCTCCTTCATCACCAAGAAGCCACCTGCCGGCAACCTTCTCAAGAAGATCGCGGGCCTCGCTTCCGGTTCGAAAGAGGCGAACAAAATCAAGGTCGGCAAGATCACCAAGGCCCAGCTGATGGAGGTCGTCAAAATCAAGATGCCCGACCTCAACACCAAGGATCCTGAAGCCGCTTGCCGCATTCTTGCCGGCACCGCCCGCCAAATGGGCCTCGAAATCGAAGGTTACTAATTCAAGGAGCGTTGGCGTCTCGCCAACGGGTCTTTTCTGAAATTCTCAGCCAACGGCCTCACCGCCCGAAGCACCCGCAGGAGGGAGTGATCACCGCTTCCGCCCGAACTGCTAACAAATACCAAAATGGCTAAACACCGCAGCAAACGCTACAAAAAAGCAGTTGCCCTTGTCGAATCAGGCAAGAGCTACTCGCTCACCGATGCAATCAGCACCGTGAAGGAATTCCCGGCGCCGAAGTTCACTCCCACCGTCACCCTTTCGTTCCACCTCGGCGTGGACCCCCGGAAGAGCGACCAAATGGTCCGTGGTTCTGTTTCCCTGCCACACGGCACCGGTCGGAACGTCCGCGTCGTCGTCTTCGCCCAAGGCGCTGCCGCTGAAGCAGCCATCGCCGCCGGTGCCGAGCACGTCGGTTACGAAGACCTCATCAAGCGCGTTCAGGAAGGTTTCACGGATTTCGATTCCGCGATCGCCACTCCCGACGCCATGGCCGAAGTTCGGAAAATCGCCCGGGTCCTCGGACCTCGCGGCCTGATGCCGAACCCGAAGACCGGCACCGTCACCGACGACACCGCCAAGGCGGTTCGCGAAGTGAAAGCCGGCCGCGTGGATTTCAAACTCGACAAAAACGGCAACGTTTCGGGTTCCATCGGCAAGTCGTCCTTCGAGCCTTCGCAGCTTGAGGAAAACGCCCGCGCTTTCGTCGACAGCGTCGTCCGCGCCAAGCCCGCCTCCGCCAAGGGCAACTACATCCAAGCCGTGACTCTCGCCGCTTCGATGCTCCCTGGCATTCCTCTGGAAGCCGCCACCTACAGCAAAGCGTCCGCTTAATCCACAGACCGCCAACGCATATGAATCCAGATAAGAAAATCATCATCAACGGCCTGTTGGATCGCGTCAACGCGTCTCCTTACCTGATCGTCATCGATTACACCGGCCTTACCGTGCAGCAATTCACGGAGCTCCGCAATCGTCTCGGCGCAGGTGGTGCCAACTGCACCGTCGCCAAAAACACCTACATGCGCAAGGCTCTCGCCGAAGCGGGCATGCCTGACATCGGCGCCGACCTCACCGGTCAAATGGCCTATGTCATGGGCGACGCCGAAGTGTTCTCCGCCGCGAAGGTCATCAAGAATTTCGAAAAGGAATTCAAGAAACCCGAGATGAAGGTGGGTATCCTCGGCAACGCGATCCTCGATGCCGAAGCGCTCAAGTCCATCGCCGACATCCCGTCGCGCGAAGCGGTTCTTTCCCAACTTTTGGCCACGATCCTCGAGCCTGCCACCCGCATCGCCCGCGTCGTCAAAAACAAATTCAACCCGGACGGCGACGACTCGGCCGACGAAGCTCCCGCCGCTGCTGTTGCAGAAGTGGAAGCTCCTGCTCCCGCAGCCGAAGCTCCCGCCGCTGAGGCGGAAGCACCAGCCGCCGAATAACAAACAATCTGAATTGATGGTGGCGGCGGCTCCCGTTCGTCACCTGAACCCATAATGGTTCCTCGTCGGAGCAACGGCTGTTGCCCTGAAATCCCCGGAGGCTCCGGGGGCGACGACACCGAACAAGGAGAATAAAAAAATGGCTAATATTGAAACACTCGTAGAAGAACTCGGCAAGCTCACCGTTTTGGAAGCTGTCGCACTCGTTAAACAACTTGAAGAACATTGGGGCGTTTCCGCCGCTGCACCAGTCGGCGTTGCCGGTCCTGCTGCCGTCGTCGAAGCTGCCGAAGAGAAGACCGAATTTGACGTCGTGATCACCGATTGCGGCGCAAACAAGATTGCCGTCATCAAGGCAGTCCGCGAAGTCGCTCCCGGCCTTGGTCTTGCAGATGCGAAAAAGCTCGTCGAAGCCGCGCCTGCGAAAATCCTCGAAGGTGTCGCCAAAGACGCTGCCGAAACCGCCAAGAAGAAGCTCGAAGAGGCTGGTGCCAAAATCGAACTCAAGTAACATCTTTCAGATCATTCCCGGGGCAGAAAAATCTGCTCCGGGATTTTCTGTCGAAACCGGCGGGAGACTCTGATCACCACCAACCAGGTTTTCCCGCCGATTCCGACAAAACTTTCCAACGCTTGATCCACCCTGCCTGAGACCGTTCGCGGCTCGGGCTCAATTTGTAAGAAGAATACCACTAAACGCCATGGCTGAACGTCTCTATTTCGGGAAATTCGAAGAAGTCATCGAGCCACCTAACCTCATTGAGGTTCAGAGTCGGTCCTACGATGAATTCCTTCAGAAGGAAGTGCTCCCTAGCGAGCGAGCGGATGCGGGTCTCCAAGCGGTTTTCCGCGAGGTTTTCCCGATCAAAAGCTACGACGAAGCGATCGAACTCGATTTCGTGACCTACGACATCGAAGATCCGAAAATCACTTCGCTCGACTCGCTGCGCAACAGCGAAAGCTTCAGCGCGGCACTCTATGTGACGTTCAAGCTGAAGGACGAGACCGGCACCAAGAAAGAGCGCGTCTACATGGGCGAGCTCCCGATGATGACCCGCCGCGGCACTTTCATCATCAACGGCGCGGAGCGGGTCATCGTTTCCCAGCTCCACCGCTCGCCAGGTATCTGCTTCGAAACCTCGCAGCACCTGAACGGCAAACTTCTCCACTCCTTCCGCATCATCCCTGACCGCGGATCCTGGCTCGAAGTGCAGTTCGACACCAACGATCTGCTCTATGTCTATCTCGACCGCCGCCGCCGCCGTCGTAAGTTCCTCGCCACCACGTTCCTGCGCGTGCTCGGCTATCCGACGGACCGCGACATCGTCAGCCATTTCTATTCCCCTGAAGCCCTTCCGCTCAGCGAGTCGATGGACGAAGGAGAACTCGGTCACAAGGTGCCTTTCGAGGACATCCTCGACGGCGAACTAACCGTCGCGAAGGCTTACGAGCCGCTCACCATCGGCATCGTCCGCCAGCTGCTGGCCCTCGGTCACAAAAACGTCGAAGTCATCGACGGCCGCGAGGACGAAATCCTGCTCAAGTCGCTCCGCAAGGATCCGGCGAAAGACGAGGAATCCGCGCTCAAGGACATCTATCGCAAGCTCCGTCCCGGAGATCCACCGACCGCCGCCAACGCCCGCGCGTTGCTCAAGCGTCTCTTCTTCGACGCGAAGAAATACGACCTCACCCGCGTCGGCCGTTACAAGATCAACCAGAAGCTTGGCATCCAGGTGGATTCCGACCAACGGATCATGGTTCCCGAGGATTTCCTCGCCGCCGTCCGTTATATCCTCAAGTTGAAAAAAGGCGACGGTGTCATCGATGACATCGACCACCTTGGCTCCCGCCGCGTCCGTGCGGTGGGTGAACTTCTCGCTAACCAGTGCCGCGTGGGTCTTGCCCGCACCGAGCGTTTGGTGAAAGAGCGTATGACTTTGTTCGACGTGAACATCGAAGGCATGACGCCGCAGAAGCTCATCAACCCGAAGGCGCTTTCCGCCGTCGTGCGTGATTTCTTCGGCCGTTCGCAGCTCTCGCAGTTCATGGACCAAACCAATCCGCTCGCCGAGCTGACGCACAAGCGTCGTCTATCGGCGCTTGGACCAGGTGGTCTCAACCGCGACCGTGCCGGATTCGAAGTCCGCGACGTGCATCCGTCCCACTACGGCCGGATCTGCCCGATCGAAACTCCCGAAGGTCCGAACATCGGTCTCATCAACTCGATGTGTACTTACGCACGCATCAACGAGTTCGGTTTCATCGAAACTCCTTACCGCCGCGTGGTGGATTCCAAGGTCACTAACGAGATCGAGTATCTCACGGCCGACCAAGAAGAGAATTTCCTCATCGCCCAGGCGAACAACCCGATCGACAAAAAAGGCGCTTTCCAAACCGAGCGCATCACCGCCCGTGAAAAAGGCGGCGAGTTCATCGAAGCGCTTCCATCGGAAGTGAACTACATGGACGTCTCGCCGAAGCAGCTCGTTTCCGTGGCCGCCGGTCTCATCCCGTTCCTCGAGCACGACGATGCCAACCGCGCGCTGATGGGTTCGAACATGCAACGCCAAGGCGTGCCGCTGCTCGTTTCCGAGTCGCCGCTCGTCGGCACCGGTCTCGAAGGCAAGGCTGCCCGCGATTCCCGCGCGGTGGTGGTTTCCGAAGCCGACGGCATTGTTGCCGCCGCGACCGCGGAAATCATCGTTACCACTCCGGATGGCAAGCTGCCTGTTTCCGAGGAGAAATTCCTCAGCGACGCCGAGTCCGTTCGCACCAACGTGGAGAAAGGCATCATGGCCTATCCGCTGCGGAAGTTCATGCGTTCGAACGCCGGCACCTGCATCAACCAGAAGCCGATCGTCAAGCTGGGCCAGAAAATCAAGAAGGGCCAAGTGCTCGCTGACGGACCTAACACCGAAGACGGAGAGCTCGCCATCGGACGCAACGTTCTTGTCGCGTTCATGCCTTGGAACGGCTACATCTTCGAAGATGCCATCTTCATCTCCGAGCGCGTGGTCAAAGACGACGTTTACACCTCCATCCACATTTCTGAATTCGACGTCGCTGCCCGTGACACCAAGCTCGGACCGGAAGAAATCACCCGTGACATCCCGAACGTCGGTGAGGACGCCCTGCGCAACCTCGACCACGACGGCATCATCCGCATCGGCGCGGAAGGGAAACCCGGCGACATCCTCGCCGGCAAAATCACTCCGAAGTCCGAGACCGAACTTGCCCCGGAAGAACGCCTCCTCCGCGCCATCTTCGGTGAGAAGGCCGCCGACGTGAAAGACACTTCACTCCGCGTGCCATCCGGTTGTGTCGGAATCGTCCAGGACGTCCGCGTTTCGCAAAGCGGTTTCGCCAAGAAGCGCATGGACAAGGTCGATCCGGTCGAGCTCAAGAAGACGCTCAAGAAGATCAACGACGAGCACAAGAAGAAGGCCGACAAGCTGACGGACGACCTCACCGAGCGTCTCTCCGACATTCTGTTGGGCGAGAAAATCCCGCTCGACGTCGTCAACGCGCAAACCGGCGAGATCATCATCCCCGCCAACCGCAAGATCACCAAGACGCTTCTCCGCAAGCTCGCTTCGGTCCACGACCACATCGAAATCGATCCTTCCCCGATCCGTAACAAGATCCTGGAAATCATCAGCTCTTTCGAAGGACGCTTCCAGGAACTCGACACCGAGCGCGAGCGCAAACTCGACTCGCTTGAGTCCGGCGATGAAGTCGATCCCGGCGTCATCAAGGAAGTGAAGGTCTTCATTGCCGCCAAACGGAAACTCTCCGTGGGTGACAAAATGGCCGGTCGTCACGGAAACAAGGGCGTTGTCGCCACCATCGTCCGCGAAGAAGACATGCCATATCTATCGGACGGAACTCCGGTCGATATCTGCCTCAACCCGCTCGGCGTGCCGTCGCGGATGAACGTCGGACAGGTTCTTGAAACCCACCTCGGCGTCGCAGCCAAGGCACTCGGTTTCAAGGTTGCCACCCCGATTTTCGACGGCATCAAGGAAGACGTCATCTGGGATTTCATGTCCAAGGCCAAGAAGGTCGACGGTGTGAAATTCGTCGGCGACAACGGCGAACTCCGCGAGCGCAAGCCCGGCGAACCCGAAGGTCGCGGCTACACCTGGATCGGCGACGGCAAGGACGGCACCACCGGTGGTAAATCGACCCTCTATGATGGTCGCACCGGCGAGGCCTTCCACAATCCGGTCGTGGTCGGGATGATCTACATCCTGAAACTCGGTCACTTGGTTGCCGACAAGATCCACGCCCGCGCTGTCGGTCCATAATCGCTCGTCACCCAGCAGCCGCTCGGTGGTAAGGCGCAATACGGTGGCCAGCGTTTCGGGGAAATGGAAGTCTGGGCGCTCGAAGCATACGGCGCCGCTTACACCCTCCAGGAGCTTCTAACCGTCAAGTCGGACGACGTGCAAGGCCGCACCCGGATTTACGAGGCGATTGTCAAAGGCGACAACAACCTCGAAGCCGGAACGCCCGAGTCGTTCAACGTTCTCATCAAGGAAATGCAATCCCTCGGACTCGACGTCCGTCCGGGTCGCAAGGGCTCGACCCATGGCTCCGGCATGACCGGTGGTCTGGACGACTACTCCCTCGATGACCTCACCCTGTAATTTAAACCGCGAACCCCAAACCTGACCTAATACTAACATGAGTGTCGATACCAACCTTCGCGAACTATTCGGCGTGGACGAGCGCCCGGAGCAATTTGACCAAGTCTCCATCACCGTAGCCTCTCCGGAAATCATCCGATCCTGGTCCAAGGGCGAGGTGAAGAATCCGGAAACCATCAACTACCGGACCTTCAAGCCCGAAAAAGGCGGTCTCTTCTGCGAGCGGATCTTCGGACCCACCCGCGACTGGGAATGCGCCTGCGGCAAATACAAACGCATCAAGCACAAGGGCGTGATCTGCGACCGCTGCGGTGTCGAAGTGACCTTGAGCCGCGTCCGCCGCGAGCGCATGGGCCACATCGAACTGGCCGTGCCGGTTTCCCACATCTGGTTCTACAAGTGCATGCCTTCCCGCATCGTCCTCATGCTAGACATGAGCGCCCGCCAGTTGGAGCGCGTGATTTACTATGAAGACTACGTCGTCACCGAACAGGGCAACACCGCCCTCGAAGTCGGCCAACTCCTCACGGAAAACGAACTCCGCGAAGCGGAAGACACCTATGGCGACGGATCGTTCCAAGCCAGCATGGGTGCCGCCGCCATCATGGAATTGCTCCGCCAGTGCGATCTTCCTTCGCTGATCGTCGCTCTTGAAGAAGAACTCGGAACCACGCGTTCCAAGCAGAACAAGAAGAAGCTCTCGAAGCGTCTCAAGATCACGCAAGGTTTCCTTCAGTCGAAATCGCGTCCTGAGTGGATGATTCAAACCGTGCTTCCTGTGATCCCGCCGGACCTGCGTCCGCTGGTTCCGCTAGAAGGCGGCCGTTTCGCCACCTCCGACTTGAACGACCTCTATCGCCGCGTCATCAACCGCAACAACCGTCTCAAGAATCTCCTGCTTCTCAAGACGCCGGAAGTCATCATCCGCAACGAAAAGCGGATGCTCCAAGAGGCTGTTGACGCGCTCTTCGACAACGGCCGCCACGGCCGCGCCGTCACCGGTGCCGGCAACCGTCCGCTCAAATCCCTCAGCGACATGCTCAAGGGCAAGGGCGGACGTTTCCGTCAGAACCTTCTCGGAAAACGCGTCGATTACTCCGGCCGTTCCGTCATCGTCGTCGGTCCGGACCTCAAGCTCGGCCAGTGCGGTCTTCCCAAGAAGATGGCGCTCACCCTGTTCGAACCCTTCATCATCCGCCGCCTCAAGGAGCTTGGCTACTGCCACACCGTGCGCTCGGCCAAGAAGATGATCGATCGCAAGACCACGGAAGTCTGGGACATTCTCGCGGAAGTCACCAAGGGTCACCCGATCCTGCTCAACCGCGCGCCGACCCTTCACCGTCTTTCGATCCAGGCCTTCGAGCCGAAGCTCATCGAAGGTGAGGCCATCCGCGTCCACCCGCTCGTTTGCACCGCCTACAACGCGGACTTCGACGGTGACCAAATGGCCGTCCACGTCCCGCTTTCGATCGAGGCCCAGA
>Ga0102859_1000288_pt1 | contig 11375 bp, 12 predicted proteins | sample Colrivmet1371B02_FD_78439 | JGI IMG/M metagenome (GOLD analysis project Ga0102859, IMG submission 78439) | Estuarine microbial communities from the Columbia River estuary - metaG 1371B-02 | ecosystem: Environmental > Aquatic > Marine > Intertidal zone > Estuary | place: USA: Columbia River...
CCTGCAGCAACGCCTGCAGCAACGCCTGCAGCAACGCCTGCAGCAACGCCTGCAGCAACGCCTGTGGCAACGCCTGTGGCAACGCCTGTAGCAAAGCCTGTAGCAACGCCTGTGGCAACGCCTGAAAAAATGAGTGATAATGATAAACGTGTAATATCAGATTATTTTGAATTAAAGATGAATATTTTAAAAGGTATTGAAGAGTTGCGCCGTTTAAAGGTTCAAAAGGATAAATTGGTAATGTTTACAGGGAAGGTACCAGAATTAGTTTTTCACAGTGAACAGAATAATTTGGATGATTGTATTAGGGATGAATCAGGTAAAGTATTACAATGTTAATTTATGTATATTTTTTTTCAAAGTACATAGTAATTATGGTTGATAAGAATCGTTCTACTAGAAGACGTGTAAAATCAGTTTACACTATGAAGAGTAAAAATTTATTTCATAAATATGCTCAATTAGGTGGAGGTTTAGAGGAAGAAATTGAACAAAAACGTAAAGAATTAAAGGATTTAGAAGTTCAATTATCAGCTGAACGAAATGAAGAACGTAAGCAGAAAATTCAAAAGGCAATAGCTGATGCAAAGTCTAAAATAACAGGTATTCAGGATAAGATGAAAAATTTGTTAAGGAATGTTGCTAGTAAAGCTGGAGAAGCAGCAGGTAAATTAAGTAGTGGTATTTCGAGTTTAACTAGTAAATTGAGTTCTGGTGTATCAACAGCGGCAAGTAAATTGAGTAGTGGTATATCAAGTATTTCTAAGCAATTAGGTATAACTGAGATGTATAACCAATATAAAAACGAAAGTGCTATAAAAAATTATTACAGTTTAAAGGCTAAAATAGTTGGACAAATAGAAACATTAAAACGTCAAAAACCTAAAAAGGATGAGTTATGTAAAAGGTATACAGAACGTATTTGTAACGAATCTGTTATAGGGAAATATCCGAATGCAGGTCAATTGTTTCAAAATGAACAACCTGGAGGAGTTCCTAGATTATTTTACAAGTAATTAAAGACGAAAGTTAATAAAAAATTGAATAGATTTTATCTATGATTATAGATAAGATGTATAGTACACAGACCTCTATAATATGTAATCGGGCTCGTTTATATAAATTACGATTTTTAAAAGATATGAAAAAAGATTATTATATGGCATTTCCATCTCATAGTCTTTACTTGGAAATTAAAGATTTAGTTCGTTCTATTACGGTATTAGAACGAACATTAAAAAAGTATTTATAGTATACTTATAGTATATTTATAGTATATTTATAGTATATTTATAGTATATGTTTATATTGTATTTAAAAAATACATTTCTAATATAAAATATACATATACTAAAAATGAATGTGTTGATTACTGGTGTTGCAGGTTTAGTTGGTGCAAATTTTGCAGAATATCTTCTTTCTAAAAGACAAGAATTAGGTATAAATCGAGTATTTGGAGTAGATGATTTATCAGGTGGGTATATTGAAAACATTGATTTACGTGATGAGAATTTTGAATTTGTAAAGGCTGATTTATCAGATAGGGAAGAACAAGCATTAGTTGATTTAGTTTTTAAAAAGAATAAGATAGATTATATATTTCATTTTGCAGCATATGCTGCAGAGGGGTTATCACCATTTATTAGACAATATAACTACATGTCAAATGTGATTCCGACGACATTTTTAATAACTATGGGTATAAAATATAATGTTAGACGTTTTGTATTTACAAGTAGTATGGCAACTTATGGTAGAAATACGACACCGTTTACAGAAGATATGGTTCCAAATCCGATAGATCCATATGGTATAGCTAAATATGCGAGTGAAATGGATTTAAGTGTTGCATATGAACAGCACGGTATGGAATATTGTATAATATTGCCTCATAATATATTTGGTAAGTATCAGAACATATGGGATCCTTATAGAAATGTATTAGGTATTTGGATGTATAAAGCAACACGTGATGAACCATTTACTATTTATGGAGATGGTGAACAAACAAGAGCATTTTCATATATAGATGATATTTTGCCGTGTTTATGGACTGCAGCTGTATCGGAGAGTGCGAAAAATGAAAGAATTAATTTAGGTGGTAAGAATAATATTTCATTAAATCAAGCGGCAAGATTAGTTAAAAAGGTTACAGGTACGAACAAAATTGTTTATATGGAACCTAGGCACGAGGTAAAGCATGCTTGGTCGTCGTATGAAAAGTCGGAAAGATTATTAGGTTACGTTGAAAATACATCATTTGAGAGGGGTTTAGAATTAATGTGGGATTGGGTGAAGGAGCAAAAGGAACGTCCTAGGATTTTTTGGCCAAATTATGAACTTGAGAAGAATATTTACAGTTATTGGAAGGTAAAAGAATAAATTGAATGAATAAATTGAATGAATAAATTGAATATAATATTGAATAATACAAATATTATATTATGGTTGTAGAAACTAAAATTGTTTTTCCAAAAGTATGTGGTGTGTTGGTAGAACCTAGACGTATGTCTAATATTTTTTTGTTGATTGATAATTTTGAAAAGGTGATGGTAGCGAGGACTTTATTTTTCTTTTGTGGAGACTCACATTATAGTTATTATTCGAGTTATTACAAGGATCATGCTTTTGTGAGGGTAATAAATTTAGGTGTTGATAATTTTACGGCACGAGAACATAATGATTTATGGAAGAGTATAGACTTTTGGAATAATTTTGAAGATTATACACACGTACTGACAATTCAGACAGATGGTTGTTTGTGCGAAGATTCAGAGTATAAAATAGAGGATTTTTTCAAGTATGATTTTGTGGGTGGTTATACACCGAATAAATGGTGGTGGAAAGAAACGAATGGGTTGCATAGGTATTCTGATTATCAATGTTTTAATGGAGGATTTTCATTTAGAAAGATTAGTGCTATGAAAGATGTAATAAAGAAGTTTCCCCCATTGCCTACGCAAGATTTTAGAGATGATTTGTCATTTTGTGCATACGGTGAAGATTTGTATTTTGTAGTTGGGTTATTGAGATTGAATGCTTCTACAGAATCTGGTAAATTTTACAAGGTTGGTTTGGATGAATTGGCTACTAAATTTTGTACACATACTCATTATTTACACAAAACATTTTGTGTGCATAAATTAGATAATTATGTTAGTAATCAAAATTTAGTAAAATTTTTACAATATTGTCCATTATTTAAATATTTTACTAAAACTGGAGGTTAATTCACGTTATTATTCGGAACTTTCTAGATCTTTTATTAATTTATCTAATTCTTCCATACCTTTTGTAGGTATAGGTATATTTAAATTTTTACAAGTGTTTTCTAGTATTTGGTTTCTATTTATTAATATTTCTAAATGTTCATTTGCCTGAATAATGTCTTTTAATAATCCTTTTACTAATTTTTCACATTGTTGTGTTTTTTCGATAGATTTGTCATATTCATTTATAATATTTTCATAACTATTAGTTACATAGTCACAATAATCGCAGTTGCATAGTCCTTCTGCTGATTTTTCTAATGATTTTAATTCAGAATGTGTTTTTGTGTAATCATTTTTATATTTTGATAATTCTTTTCGTAATTGTAAATTCTCTCTTTTTAGTATATCGTTATCTTTTTGTAGTTTTCCTATTTCATCTTTTTCTTCATCGTCTGATCGTAGCATTAATTTAGTTACAAATGAAGCAAATGAATTTTTTGATGTATTTGGTGAAAAAGATTCTTGAACAGGACTTTGTCTAAGAGGTTTTGATAATAATCTGTTACTCATTAATTATATCAAATAAATTAAATTTGTATTTATTAATGAGTAACAGATTATTATTTAAAAACAATGATTATATTGATTATATTGATTATAGTATATGACTTCACATTTTGCGAAGGCATTGATTGGATTTTGTTCAACTATGAGTGTATATGGGTTTACTAGAGGTTATCGTGTACAGTATAATAAAGAACTGTTAACATCTGATAAAATTGCAAATGCTACAATAAATTCTTTGTTGTATGCTGTGCCAATAGTAAATATTGTTCCAATTATTAAATTAATAAATCGTTTAGAAATTGAACATAAAAGATTACATAAAGATGATTACAAGAGTAGTTATAGTGAATTTGTTGGTAATTGTATGGATACAATTTAGTTGCTTTGTTGTTGTGTTAAAATTAAAATCTTGTATTATATTAGATTTTAATATGAAGGTAGTATATGATGTATATTTTGATAAAACATTAGGTATTAGACAACAACCAGTGTTGGAAAAAATAAGATCCGTTTTAATGGATAAGCGTGGTTGGAGACGTTTAGGATATAATTTTGAATATAATTTTGAATATAATTTTGATAAAAGGAGTAAGGATATAATAACAATATGTTTTGTGAAAGAAAGTTATATAGAGGAAGTGTGTAATTTTAAGGGATTATCTTGTGCAGATTTAAGGGACAATACAATTTACATAAATGTGAATAGATGGAGACGTGGTAGTAAACGATCAGGTTTAGATTTGGATTCTTATAGAACTTATGTAATAAATCATGAAATAGGGCATCTTTTAGGTCGTGGTCACGCTAAACCAGGTAAACATGGTACTAAAGTGCCAGTTATGGTACAACAAACATTAGGAATAGGTGGGTGTAGACCAAATCCATGGCCTTTAATTTGGGAATAATTTAGTTTTTATCGATTATAATATACGAATTTGTATATTATTATAGTAAATTGTGAAATTATGTATTTGTGGTTATGTATTTGTGATTATGTATTTGATTTTTTTTATACTGATGTAGTATGACCACGGAATTTCATAGTGGTAGCAGTCCATGACAATTGGTTAGTTGATGTATATTGTACTTGACCACTGTTTGTAATGCTAAATACAATACCTGAATAGTCACCAATGTAAGAAGTATTGATAACCCAGCTGCTTCCTTTTTGAATACCTTTAAGGTCAAAGTTGGTATACAAATTACCACCAGCAGATCTTTCGACTGTGACAGATAACATAATGTGGAATGCGCGTACAATACCATTACTGAATGTTAAATCGGTAACATCAGCTGCACTGCTAACATTGTTTGCAGCAGCAAATGAAATTTCTGATATAATATCTCCAAGTGAAGGAGTAATGTTTCTAGAATTAGAATACAATGAATCTCCGACATATAAAGTTTTGGAGATGGCAGCTCCTCCAAGAACTGTGAGTGATCCTCCAGTACCAGGTCCAGTTGCATTTGTTGTAGAACTGAACAATGAAGATCCAGCTGTAGCACCTCCTATTAACCAAGAAGCTCCACTAACATTTGCTGAACCGGTAGTAACACCTCCTTGTAACCAAGAAGCTCCAGTAACATTAACAGAACCTGCAGTAAGACCACCTTGTAACCAAGAAGCTCCAGTAACATTAACGGAACCTGCAGTGACTCCAGCATTTAATACAGAAGCACCACTGACGGTGACATCACCTTGGAAGAGAGATCCTCCAGTAACGAATAGAGCACCTGCAGTGGCTCCAGCATTGAATACAGAAGCACCGCTGACAGTAACAGATCCTTGGAATAGAGATCCTCCAGTGACAAATAGGGCACCAGCAGTGACTCCAGCATTAAGAACAGATGCACCAGTTACGGTGAGACTAGAATCAAGAAGAGTTGCTCCAGAAACATTGAGTGATCCTTTTAGGAGGGATCCTCCAGTGACAAATAGGGCACCAGCAGTGGCACCTCCGTTAAGAACAGATGCACCAGTTACGGTGAGACTAGAATCAAGAAGAGTTGCTCCAGAAACGTTGAGTGATCCTTGTAGGAGAGATCCTCCAGTAACGAATAGGGCACCAGCAGTGACTCCAGCATTAAGAACAGAAGCTCCAGTTACAGTGAGGCTAGAATCAAGAAGAGTTGCTCCTGAAACGTTGAGTGATCCTTGTAGAAGAGATCCTCCGGTAACAAATAGGGCACCAGCAGTGACTCCAGCATTAAGTACAGATGCTCCAGTTACGGTGAGACTAGAATCAAGTAGAGTTGCTCCAGAAACATTGAGTGATCCTTTTAGTAGAGATCCTCCAGTGACGAATAGGGCACCAGCAGTGGCACCTCCATTAAGAACAGAAGCTCCAGTTACAGTGAGGCTAGAATCAAGAAGAGTTGCTCCAGAAACGTTGAGTGATCCTTGTAGAAGAGATCCAGCAGTGACAAATAATGTTCCAACAGTTGCAACAGATGCACGTAGACTTGATACAGTTATACCAGTAGCATCGATTGATCCAGAGCTCATAGCAGTAGCGACAACATTGCTAATAGTTCCACTTGGTGCGTACAAGTTACCGGCGCTGATGGAGCTAGTGGCAAGAATGGTGGCAACAGTCATACCGGTGGCGTCGATTGATCCGGAGCTCATAGCAGTAGCGACGATGTTGCTGATAGTAGCTAGTGGTGCGTAGAAGCTGGCAGAGCTGACTTTAGTATTTACGATGATGTTACTTGCGGTGATGTTAGTGGCTAATAGGTCAGTTACAGCAAAGTTTCCAGCAGACAAGTTGGTAGTGACAACGTTACTGATGGTAGCATTGGTGGCATTTAATTGTCCAGAGCTGACACTTGTGGATGCAAGTAGTGTTGAGGTGGTGATGCTGTTGCTGACGCGCATTTCACCAGTGACATCTACAGTGTAGCTAGGTGCGGTGTTATTAATACCGACATTACCAGCAGTAGTAAAGATGGAACCAATGGTGTTGCTGTTACCAGATGCGATCATATTTTGACTAATATTTGCAATTCCACCAGAAAAGTTGGTATCGATAAGATTTTGTGTAGTGATATTGACGGTTGTGATAGTACCAGCTACAAACAAATCTGATGACAAGTACATATTAGCACCAGTGATGGTTGAAGCTCCAAGCCAAGAAGTTCCCAAAGTAGAGAAAGATCCAAAAGTGGAGTATACATTTCCAATAGTTGCATTAACTGATTTTAAGTTATCGATAGTTCCACTTGGTGCATACAAGTTTCCGGCGCTAATGGAGCTGGTTGCAAGAATGGTGGCAACAGTCATACCGGTGGCGTCGATTGATCCAGAGCTCATAGCAGTGGCGACAACATTACTGATAGTAGCTAATGGGGCGTAGAAGCTAGCAGAGCTGACTTGAGTTGTGGCAAATACGCTAGCAGCAGTAACATATGTAACATTTATGGTAGATGAACTAATGTTAGTAGATACGACATTGCTGATAGTACCACTTGGAGCATAAAAGTTTCCTGCGCTGATGGAGCTAGTAGCAAGGATAGTAGCAACAGTCATACCTGTAGCATCGATTGATCCAGAGCTCATAGCAGTAGCGACAACATTGCTGATGGTTCCACTTGGTGCATATAAGTTTCCTGCGCTGATGGAGCTAGTTGCAAGAATTGTTCCGACAGTCATACCGGTGGCGTTGATTGATCCAGTGCTAGTAGCAGTAGCAACGATGTTGCTTATAGTTCCGCTTGGAGCATAAAAGTTACCAGCGCTAATGGAGCTGGTGGCAAGGATGGTTGCGACAGTCATACCAGTGGCATCAATTGATCCAGTGCTTGTAGCAGTAGCGACGACATTGCTGATAGTTCCACTTGGGGCATACAAGTTACCAGCGCTGATGGAGCTAGTAGCAAGGATAGTAGCAACAGTCATTCCGGTAGCGTTAATGGATCCAGAGCTCATAGCAGTAGAGACGACATTGCTGATAGTTCCACTTGGTGCATACAAGTTTCCGGCGCTGATGGAGCTGGTGGCAAGAATGGTAGCAACAGTCATACCGGTGGCGTCGATTGATCCAGAGCTCATAGCAGTAGCGACGACATTGTTGATAGTAGCTAAAGGTGCGTAGAAGCTTGCAGAGCTGACTTTAGTATTGACTAGAATGTTACTTGCGGTGATGTTGGTAGCTAAGAGGTCAGTTACGGCAAAGTTTCCGGCAGACAAATTGGTAGTGACAACGTTACTGACGGTTGCATTGGTGGCATTTAATTGTCCAGAGCTGACACTTGTGGATGCGAGGAGTGTAGAAGTGGTGATGCTGTTACTGACGCGCATTTCACCAGTGACATCTACGGTGTAACTAGGGGAGACATTATTAATACCTACATTTCCTCCAGTTGTGTAAATATTACCGAGGGTGTTAGAATTATATATTGCTCTAAGTAATCCTGTAATGTATGCGGAGGCAGATGTGACTCCGATAGATAAATCAAGGGATGCAGAACTAGCAGCTACGGAATAAATGTTACCAGCAGAGATTTGTTGAGTAGCAAGGATGGTAGCTACGGTCATACCAGTAGCATCAATGGATCCAGAGCTCATAGCAGTAGCAACAATATTATTGATGGTTGCTAGGGGTGCATATAAACTAGCAGAACTGACTTTTGTATTTACAAGGATATTTGAGGTGGTGATATTTGTGGTAATAATATCTGGAGTGTAGAAGGATCCTGCTGTAAGCGAACCGGTAATAACGGCATTTCCTTTTACATTAAGATCTTGTTTAGTTCCGATACCACCATAAACGATCAATGCACCAGTGGTATCATTGATACTTTCAGTGGAGTTGGTGATAGTAGTAATACCTGAAATATTTGTAGTGAATAAGTTAGAATTACCTTGTACAGTAGCACCTCCATATAAAAATAGTGAAGCTGAGCTTAAACTACTTGCAGTGGAGTCCAAAATAGAAATAGGTTGGTTAAAGAACAAATTAGAGTAGTACAAGTTGGACATGTTTTATAATATTAGCAAAGAAAATAATTAAACGCGATATTGCGTTTTAATATTAATTAAAAAACGTATAGGGATAACAAAAAGACAGGTTGTAATATATAAATTCGGGTTAATATAAATATACAAAGTTTTAATGGATTTAATACTACTATTTATAATTAAGTTGTTGTAGTTTAATTAGTTTAATTTTAATTTTATATAAAAGTCTTTATATACAATTTTAATTTTAGGACATTTATTCGGATGTTGCTTGTTCATAACTAGGAAGATCTATAGTTTCACTAGATGTAGAAGGTGTGGATGGGGTTGTGGGGGTAGACGATGTATCAGTTGTTGTTTTTTGTGATGTTGAATATAGATAGTATGCCGCACCAACAAGAGCAGTTCCGACTACTTGGTGATAATCCCTTATCATTTTTAAATTAGAATTATTTGCATCTTTTAAAAGATAATCTGGGGCGATGAATAAAATAACACCTAATGCCGCTAATACTAAACTAATAATTTGATACATATTGTTTATAATACAAATAAATAAAAAATATTTCAAAAATAACTTTAAACTCCACAAAATTGATTTAAAAGTAATGTTATTTGTTTATAAATGCTAAACGTATTTATTGCGATACTCCCTTTTTTAGTTAGTGTGAATAGTATTGTAGAGAATGGAGTTTGTTATAAAATTGACAATGGTGTTCGTGTAATTGAAGATTGCCCAAATAATATACTACCCCATCTACATCTACATACACATCCACCGTCATCTATAGATGATAATCCAACTGGACACGAAGCAAATTTTACTAGTAGTACTACATCAAGTTTATCCCCAACTTCTACACGTAGTTCAAGTTCTGATAATGTTTCAAGTGATTCTATGGGGATATTTGGTGGTATGGCGTTAGGATCTGTTTTTTTTACATTTGTGTTTTTATTTTAGATACTATTTAATTAACCATTATTATATTAACCTTATATAATAAATGTTAATCTTATCAAAACCTGAAAATTGGATGGAACTTCCAATGTTTAAAAAAATTTATTATTATGGTAAACAATTAACAAAGGAGTATGCTGAATATGTTGATAAATTACAAGCAAAACGTAAAGTAAAAGAAATTTGCGGGGATGATATTCAAGTTGCTAAAGTACTTCGCGTACTGGAATCATATAATGATCTTACAGAAAATGACTTGGATATAAATTATATTATTAAAAGTGCACATGGTTCTGGTTGGAATATATATAATGATACATCAATGAAATTAGATGACGCAATTAAAAAATTGCGTGGGTGGAGTGATAAATATAATTCATCTATAGAAAAACAATATAGTTATATTAAGCCACAGTTTTTTATAGAAGAAAAAATATGTGATTCAATTTTAGGTCATACTGGTCACGCATGTGTATATATGTTTAGATGCATATACTCTAATCCTATAAGTATAGGTGTAAAGTATAAAAAAACACAAAATTCATATGATATAAATTGGAATTTGACACAACCGCCAAAAGTACCATTCCCAATACCAAAACCCAAATGTTTATTAAAATTACTAAAATTGTGTAAAGTATTATCGTCGAATTTTGAGTTTGTAAGACTTGACTTTTATATTGGTAAAGATGATGTAATTTATTTTAGTGAATTTACGTTTACGCCTGCTGGTGGTTATCAGGTTTTTGATAACAAAACTGAAATGGATCAAGGGTTGATGTGGGTATAAATTATTTGGTACAATTGAAATAAATTAATTCCCACGGGATTTTACCATCTATATAATGTAGGTATTTTTTTATAGAGTTTAATAATAAATTATCATCATTGCATAAATCTAACCCAAATAATAATCTACAAAAATTTAACAAACATTGTTCATCTTTGAAATTCCAATTGTATTTATTAATATTAACATCTACTCTAAAACCATTTTGTTGTATTAATTTTGAATCATCCTTTGTAAAAAAAGAGGCTTTGTGTCCATTACTATTATATTTATCTACAAATTCGTTTAACCATTTAGCTTGAGGTGAATTTTCAATTACATCAGCAATTACTAGACAACCACCTGGTATTAATATTCTATAGAATTCTTTGTACAAAATATCCAGTTCATTTGTATTTAAATGGTGCAATGTTGCAAGACAAATTATTTTATTAACAGAATCTGACTTGAGTGGTATTTTATCAAAACTAAATTGTTGAACAGAATCTCCTATAAAATCTTTATGCATATCAAATGCTAAATATTTTACATCTAAATCATCGCTTATATATTTATTAATTGGTATTCCTCCAGCAAAAACATTTAATAAAACATCATCTTTTTTAAGATGAAGATTATATATTGCCGTGGTAAATTCTTCGTCAAGTACATTATTGTATATTTCAATTGCGTTTGAATAAGAGTGTGCTCTATTTGTAAATGATTTTAAGTAATCCATTATAATAAAATATTATAATAATTTAACTTGTATCTAACGATTATATTATTCTGTTTTTTATTTAAAATAATATTATTTTACTCATTATATATAGAATGTTAAGAAGTAGTATATTAGGGCATGAATTTATAAATTATAGAAAAAATACTGATAAACATACTAGAACTAAA
>Ga0102859_1000290_pt1 | contig 11367 bp, 13 predicted proteins | sample Colrivmet1371B02_FD_78439 | JGI IMG/M metagenome (GOLD analysis project Ga0102859, IMG submission 78439) | Estuarine microbial communities from the Columbia River estuary - metaG 1371B-02 | ecosystem: Environmental > Aquatic > Marine > Intertidal zone > Estuary | place: USA: Columbia River...
ACAGAACTCAAAAATGAACACAACAAATGCTGGTATAATGCATCTTACAATCGATGTGTCTACAAGCAAACCAAGAATCTAAACCTACATTGGGTTGTTGGTGGAGTAATGTATGCTAAATCACGAAAGGATGGCAACTACACAGTTTTAGGATTTATTAACAGGTATGGAGAACCTGAATTACGAAAGAACTTTACTAATTACGCACAGGTCAGCGACACACACGCATGGTTGGAAGATGATGAAGGACATGTGTGGGATTACCTCCACGCAGAAGATGTAGCGCGACACAATGTTGACGCTCCTGATTGGAAATTGAAGGCAGGATACATACGAGGAATACATCGTTCGGTTCTCGCCAAGTTAGGTTATGAACTTTACCCTCACCCAGTAGAAACACAGAAGAAGATTTTAGAGATGATTTTAGACCAAGATGGATACATCGCACCGGATATTGAAGATACATTAGAGATGATACAATTTTGAAACCACTTTGCCACCAACCTCCCCCTTTTTACATTCGTTCCCGATTCCCTGTTTAATAATCGCGTTGAAGTATAAATGACCTTACAACTCTTACAAGGCGATTGCCTCGAACTGATGAAGACCTTACCGGATAAATCCATTGACCTTTTTTTGTGCGACCTGCCGTATGGGTGCTTATCAAGTGGATACAGAGCAACTCGTATTCACCCACAATCTACAAACCCAAATCAAAACCCAAACAAGACAGAGTTTAAGACGGAAGCATGTGGGTGGGATGTGCCGATTGACTTGACTGCCTTTTGGATTCAAGTGAAACGCTTATGCAAGAATGACCACACACCTGTGCTGATGTTCTGCTCTACCAAGTTTGGATTTGAACTCTACAACTCTAACCCTGATTGGTTCAGGTATGATTTAGTATGGAGTAAGTCAAATGCTGTTGGGTTCTTGTCTGCAAACAAGATGCCTATGCGGTCTCATGAACTCATCTATGTATTCAGCAAGAAGGGTGCGAACTATACTCGTGTTGATATTGAAGGTGATTTTCCTGAAACAGCACCATCAGGAATGGGTAATGCTGGTGGAAGTGTATATGGAAAAGTTGGAGGAAAACAACAAAGTATTCGTAAAGGAGTTCGTTGTGTGAAGTCTGTGATTGACATATCAAATAAAAAAGGTAAAGGTCAGCACCCAACACAGAAACCGGACGACCTGTATGAATGGTTGATTACTCGATACAGCAAGGAGGGTGATACAATCCTTGACCCAACGGCAGGTTCATTTGCGTCATGCTTCACGGCACAGAGATTGGGACGCAACGCCATTGGGATGGAGATGAATGATAAGTTTTACGAGAAGGCGAAATCTCTTATCTCTACATAATGGATGATACGGACTTTGTAGAGGTAATGCCGTCGGAGAAAAAACCCAAGGACCCACGATTAGAAAAGATTGAAGCACAATTTTTACCTTCTCTTCCTGCAACGATTCTTGTGCTGGGTCAATGCGGGTCAGGTAAGTCGTCATCGCTGTGGTCTATGTTGACCAAGGGATATGTGACGGGTAAAGGGCGTAAGAGTATTTTTGATGAGTTGCTGGTATACTTGGGAACCTTGGATTCCAAAGCGTCCTTCGAGAAGTTGCCAGTGGAGAACAAATTGATTATGACCGAGTTTGACCCTGTGACCTTTGAAGAGTATCAGGACGATTTGAAGAAGCACCAGTTGGAGCGTCTTGAAAAAGGCAAGCATATGTTGAACTCCTGCATTATCTTTGACGACATGGCAGGTGCAAACTTGATGAAGAAGGCAAAGGCAAACGGCGCACCACCGATAGAGAAGTTATGCCTGACTTCACGCCACGAGGCAAATACAACTCTATTCTACTTGACCCAGTTCTACAAAAATACCGGGTTCACATCACCTGCCGTTCGAGCAAACCTTACCACGATTGTGTTGTATAAGATGCCGGTCAATGAGGTTCGCAAGATTGCCGAGGAGTATGCCGAGCAGTATGATGTTGATGAGTTCATTGAACACTATGATAAGGCGATGGCGAGGAAACCTTATAACTTTTTAGTGTGGGACAGACGGCGACCGATGAATGCGGACAGGTGGACCGAGGGGTTCGTGACGCCCTTGCCTCCCTCTGCAAAGATGACGAGGTTTAAGATGAGGCGTGAATCGGTGAGTTCTTCGGCGTCTGACTAACATAGACCATCTCGTTGATTAGATGTGCTTGTATGAACCCATCACGAAACGCCTTTGCCTCGTCCAGAGTTGCGAACACGCCACTGTGGACCAGTTTGTTCTTTCGCATGAATCTCACATGGTAGGGATGGAGGATTTTCTTGGGGTGGAAATAGATGTGAGGAGCGACGGTCGGCATTTGTAAAATGGATGGGTTTGATTCCAGAAAACTAAACTCATCCATTTTGTAAAGATGCCAGACGCCTCGACCCAGACAGACATGCCCGCCGACACCCAGACCGCCCAAGGAAAAGGATTGACCCGAAAACCAATCAAGGAGATTACCCAGAAGAAGTATGACCAAGCAATCCAGAGATTAAGAGACGCCAAGGTTGACTTGGAGAAACCGGAAGAGTTCTTTGAGTTCGTGAAGGAGAAGAAGATTGGTGAATCCGCAGAGAAGACTTACCTATCTGCCTTGAAGTATGAACTGGGCAAATTAGACAAACCCTTCTTCTTCCCCAAGGAATACCAAAACAGGATTGATGAATTGTATAAGCGACAGAACAAGTCAGACGAGAAGCAGGAGTTGAAACCTAAACTACTCGCCAAGTTTGTGCCGTATAATAAGTTGTTGGATGCGCAGAAGAAGTGGGCAGACAAGGAAGACAAAAGCACAGAGGATTGGATTCAGTATGTCATCACAAGTCTCTACACTTTGATTCCGCCATTGAGAAATGATTATGGAGACATGGCAATCATTTCACGCAGACAAGCAGGACGAATGGGCAATGACCTGGTGTGGAATAAGGAACCAGTTATTATCATGCGGGATTACAAAACACATGGAACTTATGGAGATGTTGAAGTCCCGCTTTCTGCACCTCTTAAACAGGTTCTTACCAGTTGGTTCAGTCATCTTGGGGTTATTCCTCCGTATGTGCTTGGAACTAAATACAGTGATACGCAATCTCTCAAACTCATTGGACAAGCGTTTAAGGGAACAGGCAGACTCCTCGGCATCGATAATCTTCGCCACGCATACATTCAACATTTTGTCGTCCCAATCGCAGACAACACCGTCAAGCGAGACGCCATTGCCCGAAGAATGCTCCACAGCAGAGAAACCCAACAAAACTACATCTCACAGAACATTGAGAAAAAGGAAGACTGAATGTAATCATTGTGAAGTTGAGTTAGAGGAGTTTGATAAGAAGTGTTGTGGACGACCGGTCTGTGATGACTGCTTTGAATGGAAGCAGTGGATTGAACGGAAAAAGGAGTAAGGGGGAGGTAAGGATTTTTTACTTTGTTTCTTCTGCTTCTTCAATCAACTCTTCAATCTCTTGTTCGCAATCATAACGATTGTAATCATCATCGCAGTCTTCATCTTCTACTTGGATTACATCATACTTGTCTGCTTTCTCGCAGAGTTTAGTCCAAACTTTAATACATCGTTGATTGAAGTCTTCATCGGTTTCATTCTCTTGCTGTTCCATATTGAAGCACTTGAAGTCGTTGAAGGTCAACTTGTCTTGAACGAAGATGGTTACTTTCTTTTGGATGTAGAGTGTGTTGGAGGAGTTCATTTTGTGTTGGGGAGTAAGGTATACTTGTCTGAAATGCAACAATCCGTTTTGAAAAGTTGGGTTAGTAGGTCGTCAATCAGGTCAGGAGGTATTTCATCTTTCGCCCAGCATCCTGATATTCCTACGCTGTTATACTTCTTTGTGCCGTTTCCACAACTACCTACATGCTTGTTGCCTTCCATCTGTTCACACTTTCCAGCACCATCACATCGTTTTAGTTTGAGAGGTAGATTACACCAGAACATTGTAGACTTGCGATAAGGTTTTCCATAGGCGCAATAGTCTGCGATGTATCCTTGGATGTCTGGGCGTATATTAAACATTCGTTGTGGAAGTAGTCCTGATGCTGGATTCTCGACTATCCACACACGAGGTTTGAAGTAGTCTATGATTTCAAATGCCTTGCGAACAAGAGCATCGGCACCTTCTAAATCTCGTGGTGTTTTTGCATTCTGTCGTGCCTTGCTGTATTGCGTGCACGGAGGAGACGCCCACACGATTTCAAAATGACCTACTGGATATTGCTTGTAATCCCAGGTCAGCATATCTGCTACATGGGTGGGTTTGAACTTGGGGAGTAAATCAACGGTGATTGGATTGGGGACACGCTTGGAGAACGATTGAGTTCCTGAAAAGAGTTCTAATGTATTCATTTTTGCTTCAATGTTACTTGTAAGACTTACTACATATTTTGTTGGATAAATCAAATCCATTTTAGACGATTAAACATTTGGAAACCGGCGCTTATAATCTTTCAAACTCTTTTCAAGCGTAGGTTCATTCCACAGTATCCATCTGGACAACGCCCCTGCACTCTTGGGGTCATCCCAGTTCTCTCTTTTTCTATGGCGATTTAGGTAGGCGGTTTTGCGAGATTCCGGAATCCCATCCGTGTAATCCTCGTAGGCAATGTGTCCAAAGTCTGTATGTGTTCCATCGTTAAATAATGCCCTCCACTTCTTCATCTTCAACGGTGAATCTACGAGACGCATCTTATTGTCTATCCAGAGAATAAGATGGATTTCAATTTAGAATCGTTTGGTGTTGGAAGTGGTGTTATGGCAATCTTGGGCATCGCATATCGTATTTATCTTGCAGTGAACCATAAGCGTGTAAAAAGCGTGTGTTGTAATCAGGCGTGTGTATCGCAGATTGATGTAGAGGAGACGACACCCGGGGAATTGAAAATCAAGATTCCGGTGGAGATGACGCCGGTTTGAAAAACGGATGTTCGTTTGCCTAACACAATCAGGTCATACACAATGAAGAAGTTTTATGCTCTTTGGAACTCGTGCAGTGATTTTGATATTCCCGATGATGTTGCCGAGTATTTATTACCACAACCTTATGGTGATGATGTTGGAGCAATTGGTCGCTGGTATATTGAATACAATACTTTAATCTATACCGATAAGAATAGGATAATACAACGAATAGAAGGGTCACCTTTCAGTAGAAACAATCACGCAATGAAGTATCCAAGTTGTATTATGGATGAGGAGACTGTAATTTATAGAGGTTAAATAGATTTTCTGCGGATTAGCATATATTGATGATTGGTGATTGGATTAAGCGTGGCGAGCGGTTTGCAAGACGAGGTGGTTTGCCAAACAAATGGGGTCAGCATCGTGTGTGTGAACCGCCACGCACCTTATCCCTTCCATACAATGTGATGTATTCTTCCGTGACTTCCTGTTCACATCCATTCCAGACTATTTTTTCAACCGAGACAGGTTTATGTAATCTCGTCCACTTGGCGCCGGCGCCGGACAGGTGTTGTGCATATCGTTGATTGAAGTTGTAGGTGATGCCGACATACCAGCAGTCGTCCTCCAAGTGCAAAACATAGACCAATGGGCAGATGACGATGGGTTCAAGCATTTAGATATATTATGATATATAAGTATAATGGAAACAACCGCGCCACCCATGACTCCCGCAGAGAAGCACTATGAAGCAGTGAAGAGAGCAAACAAAGCATACTACCAGAGAAATCACCCAAACCCTCGCCCACGAGGTCGTCCCAAAAAAGTTGTCGCCACCCCTGCGTCTATTGTGGTTTAAATAAAGTGTGATGTATAATACAATAATGAACGAAACTACCACGACCACACAACAGGAGCAACTGGTCCAGATGTTTGAGCGTGATGAATACTATGACCCGGATGTGATGGACGCCATTTTGATGGATACATCTGCGTTTGGACCGAAAGACTTGGGCAACTTAAGTCGCTACAAGAAGAACCGAGTCCACGGCAACAAGGTGAGAGTCCAATACTCATTTGGGCGTGGTTGCGAGAAGAACCAACTCGGGCGCTTGTATGTGAAAGGTGGATTAGGGTTGCAGTCGTTTCCCTTTGATATGCGTAATCCTTTGCTTCAGAGGAACTATTGGGACATCGACATGGAGAACGCACACTACATTCTACTTGCTAAACTCGGTAATGATTGGGGTGTGAAGACGGATTCCATTCAACAATACATCGCAAACAGAACGGAGGAACTGCGCAAGGTCAGTGAGAACCGGAGTGTTGCGAAGACGGCATTTTTAAAAGTGGCGTATGGTGGAAACATCAAGTTATATAGCGAGTTCTACAACGATGATGGAATCGCACCCGAGGGTGATACAACCTTGTTGAAGAAGATTGAAACTGAAATGAAGGTGATTGTGGATTTATGCTGGGTCAAGTATCCACAACATCAAAAGATTGTGAAGTCCAAACCGAATCCAAAGTTCTCCTTGTTTGCACTGATTCTACAGACTGAAGAACGCAAGTGTTTGATGTCCATGGTAGAGTATTTGGACACGCAGAAGCGATACATGGGTGTTCTCATCCATGATGGCGGTGGCGTTCAGAAACTCAAAGATGAAGAGAGTTTTCCAGAGGATTTGTTGAAGGGGTGTGAAGACGCTATTTTCAAGAACACTGGGTATTCTCACAGGATTGTTCACAAACCTTACAAGCATTCATTTGTGTTGAAAAAGGACGATGAACTGATTGACCCAAATGTGTTAGTGAATGATAGTTATGGAGCAAAAGAGTTTGCTAAACTTTGCGGTTCTAACATTGTCCTGGATACAGGCGTAGTATGGGTCTTTGAATCCACTACGGGTATGTGGTCTCGTGATGAAGAGAGCATACGAAGAATGATTACCGGTTCAGGTCGTAAGTTAGTGTTCAAGCAGATGGGTGTAGAAGGTGTGAGAGTCTATGATTATTCAGGCAATGTGAAAAATACCAAAAACTTGATGATTAAGTTGCCTGATGTTCTACCACTTCAGAATGGGTTTTTTCACGCACGCATCTCCAGTGATGTGGGCAAGATGCTTTTCCCGGATGGAATCTATGACTTCAAGACCGGAGAGTTTGTTGAGCGATTTGATTCAAACATTGTGTTCCGATACGCTATGCCTCGCAAGTTTCCAGTCAAGGACTTGCAGAAGATTGCTGAACTGGAGAAGATAGTGTTCGAGGATGCGTTTGCCGACAAAAACCATGCGTTCACATTGAGACATTCATTAATGAGGGCAAGCATCGGTGATTACAAGCGCCGTGTAATGACTGTAGCATTAGGTATGACTGCTTCCGGTAAGGGTTCATTAGCAACCTTGACTAAAAATGCGTTCGGAGACTATTGCGGTGAGTTCAACGGCAACTCCATGATTGGTAAGTCCTATAATAACGAGAGTTCACGAGAACTAACATGGGTGATTGATATTGCATCAAGGCGATTCGCTATGTCCAGTGAGATTAAGACAACGAACTCTTCAGCAATTGATGGTAATATGTTGAAGAATGTTGTTTCGGGTGGAACCGACTATTTGAAGGCATGTAGAAAGTATGAGAATGACCAAAGCATCATGAACAAATCCAGTCTGTTTATGTTTGCTCAAGACTTACCTTCTATTGACCCGCCGGACGATGCTGTGCGTGATAGGTTGAGAGTCTGCGAGTGGTCGTATTCCTATGTAGATGAACCCAAGAAACCTTACGAGAAAAAGCGTGACCGTTCTTTACTTGAGAAGTTTGCGGACCCTGTTTACGGTGATGCGTTCTTCTGGTTAATGGTGCAGGAGTATGAAGTGTGGAGGCAGCATGACTTTGAAGAACCTAAACGAACTGAAGTTGAATTACACGCACGAGCAGAGTTGATTAAGGAAGTTGATTTTGAAGCAATCTTGCTTGAGGAGTATGAAATCACACACGATGCGAAAGATACGATTCCTTTTGATGAACTGTATGAATACCTGAAGAACAATGGAGTGCAGGATACAAAGACTAAAGTCGGTAGGTCTCTAACTGCTCTAAACTTGCCTATTATTGTGAAGAAGATAGATAAGAGAGCAACACAATGTAGAGTCGGTGTTAAAAGGAAGGTATAGATATAGTATGGTTATTGGTTAATGGTTGGTGGTTCATTTTAGAAAGTCCTATAGGGGGTAAATAAAAATAGAAACTACTATTAGTAAAAAACCTATAGTAGAAAACTCTCCAAAACCAACAACCAACCACCATCCACTAACCACTTACATATATCAATATATAATACTATAATGAAGAACAGCGAGTTCATGAAAGAAGCATACAAGCGAATCCCCACTCTTGACCCAACCGGTGAATACTCTGCAACCCACACAGACCTTGATGAAGGTTGGACCCTCTATGTAGAACAATGGGAGATACATCCTACCAAGATGAACATCGAGTTTCACCTACGATACAAACCTTCTAAAAATCGCAAAGCATTCGGACTCTGGGGTCATAAAGTCCTTGGGTCAGAATGGATAGTTGGAGAACCTTACCGGTCTTGGTGATGCATCCATTCCACATGTCCCTTGCTTCTCAAATGATTGTATCTGCTTATCTCTCTGAATGTTGCCCCGCACTCGCAGGTCATCATTCCGCTATGCCGTTCACGATACTTCGCATTGTATTCCTTCATCTTGTCCTGCTTCGACAGCGGTGGCGTGGTCTCCAAACTTGTATAGGTATGTTCCATATCACACTCACAACTGGGTTTCTCTCCTCGGTAGAACCAGAGATGGTGCCGTTTCATTTGTTCTTTTCCCCACTTTTTAATCTTGACACCTACACAAAATGGACGAACGAGAAGAACGAGAGTTAGTAGAAGCGTTGATGAAGTTGCCGGACTTTGAATGCATGCCGATTCCTGCCTCATGGTTCACGAAATACAACATCCCGCCGAGAACTGCCTGTGGACCCCGTGAATACATTCATTCTAACTACGCAATAGAGTGTAGCATAGCGCCGAAAGACCTACCGCCTATCGTGATAAAGGAACCACAGAAGGACAAGGATGGTAATGTGAGAGTGGTAGAGATAGTCAAAGTAGAGGAAGAAATACTTCAAGTAAGAGAGCGTCCATTCAAACTACAAGATGGGGAAGAGTTCCCGATTGTGTTGGTTGAGGAGGAAGACCCGATAGTCAAGAAGGATTAGAATCCGAGGATTGCCCGGTCTAAACTTCCGACATCATAAGTCGTGTATTGGTTGGTTCGTTTAGCAGGAATTCCAGTGCGAAAGATGTCGCCGGTAGGTTCAGAAATCTGTGAAATTTGAACTTGTCGTGGACCCGGACGGATTCCCATATTGTAAGATGGTGCAACTTCTTGACCCACTAATGCGTCATAGTTCAAACTGGAAAAGTCAAACCCAGTGATGGCATCCTTGACCGTGTCCAAAGGTTGAGGGATAAGCGTCACAGGAGCAAACGCCATGCTCTTCTCGTCATAGCACTCTTGTCGCTGAATCACAGGCACTTGTCCCATCATCAACTTCGGTGCGTCTCCATAGAGAAAAGGTTTGGCGATTCGCTTGGATAGATTGAAGAATGGTGTCTGACGAGGTTGCTCAAACACAATATCCGACCCAGGCACAGAACGAGACACCGCTTTGAAGTTGCGACGCTTTGGACGCATACCTAATCGGTCCATATCGATACGAGACGAGGTAATCATTTACTCTCTCTTACAGATTAAAGATTTTGTTCAGCAATTCACTTCCGCTTACAACTCGTTCTTTTTGAATGATGCGTTCTACCGGTTTCTCCACAATCTTCTCCACTTCTTTAACCTCTGCTGGTTTCTGCACCATCGCCATCATTTCGGACTTGAATGCGTCTAACTGCTGTGCGACTTTGGAAACATGCTTCTTTCTCGGTTTAACCGGTTTGACTTCGGGTTCAACAATAGTAGGTTCAACGATTTTCAGTGGTTTGACTTTTAGTTTGTTTCGTGTCTCTTTTGGAATCGGTGTGTCCTTGGGCAGTTCTCCCTTCTCTATTTTGCCCTCCACTTCCTCTTTCTGCTTTGCGATTGCTTCACGCTTTGCTTTCACGACCGCCATTGCTTTTCTCAACCCCTCTATCTGTCCGGGAGTTTGTTGACGCTTGGGTTTGGTCTTTGGTTCAACCTCTGTATCACTCATTTAGAAGTCAGCGAGATTGTTTTTTAGAGTTTCATCCTTCAATTCGGCGGTTAAGTCATTAGTTTTCTACGCAGGAGTGCCGGATTCATAATAGAGGTTTGAAGAGTTCGATGATGTATAGGTATTAGATGGGAAGTAGGAGACCACTTGAAAATTCCACCACCCAGAGAAGATGCTTATTTGGTCGTAAGTGCTAGATGTATTGTTAGAAGTATACAGTGTATAACTTGTGTCGTCTGGCGAGTAAAAATAGAGAACATCATACGAGTCTGCCCCTACATCTGATGTCCATGAAGTATATAACTCGCTGGTAGAAGTATTAGCATAAAGGGATAGGTCGTAAGCAGGTCCTTCTGTCGGTCCTGCTGGTCCTGACCCTCCTGACATTCCAGACCCTCCTGACGGTCCAGATGGTCCAGATGGTCCAGATGGTCCTGTGCCTCCTGTGCCTCCTGTTCCTCCTGTTGGTCCAGGCGCTGGTTCTGGGGCGGGTGCGGGTGCTGGGTCAGGTGGAACTGGCGGTCCTGAACTCAAATAATCTATTAAGTTCAGTGGAAAGAGTAGAACCTTACCTGAAAAGACTGCCTGCTCGCTGGTGAGTAGAAAGTTGGTTTGAACCCTGCAATCCACTTCATAGTTAGAGTTGCTTGGGTTGAACTCGTGTTGCCAGTATTCCATTGCAGCAGGTCCAGCACCGCACTCCGTAGTTTCAGGACATATCACAGCACCCCATTCGGATTTTGGAAATGCAGCATAGGTCGCATTACACAGATTCCCACTTAATCCACTACTATTATACCCACCTGCATTGCTATACTGATTACCAAAAATCGCATACGAGACTGCCGTGATTGACTTACCATCAAATCCGGTAAGTCTTCCAGTGGATATTTCACCAGTTCGAATGGAAGGTATTTGTTGAGTGCTTGAACTCCAATTCTTAACATCTACACTTTCACTCTGCGCTCCAATCACAAGGGGTAAGTTAGAAGTAGAGTCAATCACATTCACATTGGATAAAGTCATACCGTCTGTTGCATTGGAGATTGTGCTGACTTCTACCAAGTTCCATAACATTATTCCAGAGTTGCTTGATGAGTTGCCTGTGGTAAATGCGATGTATCCGTTGCTGTTTGAAAAGGCGTAAGGTCCAAA
>Ga0102859_1000296_pt1 | contig 11249 bp, 14 predicted proteins | sample Colrivmet1371B02_FD_78439 | JGI IMG/M metagenome (GOLD analysis project Ga0102859, IMG submission 78439) | Estuarine microbial communities from the Columbia River estuary - metaG 1371B-02 | ecosystem: Environmental > Aquatic > Marine > Intertidal zone > Estuary | place: USA: Columbia River...
CAAGCATTAAAGTAAATTCGACACCCATACAAAGCCCGTTTAAGTCGTTTTTAACGCTTATCGTTTCCTTTTGGGGGTGTAATACTATTAATTCATTTGCGCTTCGTGTATCGCCTTGTTTTAAGTATTGCAAATCATTTAGTTTTAATGTATCTGAATATCGAATAACGGCTTCAGGGATTACAAAATTATAATTAACCGCCGTTGTTTCTTTTTCAGTAAAAAAGATTTGCCCCGATTCAGAAATAAAATAGTTGTTTTTTAAATCAAAGTTTTCGTTTAAATAATCGGTTTGCATTTCAATAGTTTTACCATACTTGCTAATTACTTCAATATGCTTGTATTTATGAATTTTGCATATTTCACCAATAACGCAAACAGGATCCAGCGAATAAGTTATTAAAGTATCTAAATTATTATTAATCATTTTTCGCCCCCTTTTCTTTTGGCTTCCATACCCATTTTAAAGTAATAACCGCCCCTATAATATACGCGAATGTTTCTTTATCTATTTGCTTTAAAAAGAATAACCAAAAGCCCGTAATTATTGCCATCGAACCAACGCAATAGTTCCAATATTCAAAAACAATATTTAAAACATTTCGGATTTTGCGCGGTTCAATCATTGCGAACTATTTTAAATTGTGTGTTTCCAGAAACGGAACGCCCAGAAAGGTCAAAATAACTTTTAAAAGTTTCTTTTTTATTTCTGCATTCGAAATAAGCAATTTCCGAAACCGTCGCGTTTCCGTTTAAATCAATTTCCCGAATTGCTAAATAATTAATTCCATTTTCGAAGTTATTTGTTTGAACATTATAAACGCTTTCGTTTGAATTGTTTTCGATTTGCGGCTGGATAGTTTCCGCAACGTTCCAGCTAATTAAATCCTTTGAAATTATAAGCTCGAAACGATCCGTATTCGTATTTGAACACGTTTTAAATTGAACGTTTAAGAATTCCGCACCCATTACCGCACTAAGCCCGCAAAACTCGACCGCTAAAGGGGAAATAATTAATGCGTAAGGGCAAAAGTTATCGATTAATTCCGAAGATATATCGTAACAAATTACAACCGTATCAATTCCTGCATCAATTAAATTTCCGTACCCTATAAAAATACAATCGGAATTATATTGCCGTATTTCATTTACTATTAATGGGCTTCCAAATGGGCTGCTAAAACTAAAACGCGCCTGTTGAGTTGCTAAAATCTTTTTAACCTTTACACAAATAGTCGTATCTGTAATATTTGCCGAAATACATTGCCCCGTATTATTTAATGAATTAAACGAAGGGAAACCCCAAAAAGATTTTATAACATTTGCCGAATCGCATTGCGCGTTTCCAATGTTTACAAAAGTTAAAAAGGCGAATAAAAAAAGAATTGTTTTCATAAACCTAAATACGATTCAATCGCATTCAGGTTTTCAATTTATTGCATAAAGTATAAATCGGATTCCGCTTTTCTTCGGCGTATTAATCCGGGTAACTTTTTACCGCCCGCATTAACCCATTTAGCAAACTCTAAAGCAATTGTTTTATCGTTTGGATTAAGTTTAGCTTTCTTTAATAAAGTCGATTTAGCAAGCGCGCCAACGCCCAAATTAAAAGCAAAAGAAACAAGCGCGTTAAATTGGTTTTGTGTCAAAGTAACGTTATAAAATAAAGCCGAAACATTATTTTCGAATTCCTCAACAGTTACAAATAATAAATCTTCGGCATCCTGAACACTATTTAATTTATCCGTTATTTTAATCGGGCTTCTATTAGGATAATAAGTGGAACCGTACCCAATTGTAACAACACCCGCGCTGCATTTGTACGCCTTTAATCTGCAACCCTCAAAAGTTTTAATTAAATCAAAACCCGCTTTATTGATTTTCATTTTGTAAATTATTAATAGGTAAATAATCAATTAATTCTAAATTTTTAACCCATTCAATTGAACATTGCTCAACTTCTTCAATGCTAATTATAAAGTTATTATTCGCGTCTTTAATTGGATTAAAATAATTATCGGGGATAAATTGAATTCCAAATAATAATTGCGCTTGTTCTTCGGTTAATAAATAAACTTTCATTAAACTTGGCGGCTTAAGGTTGTTTGAAATGTTTGAATAATTGTATTAAAATTTTGAGATTCCTGATCATTTAATCCATCACCGAAAAATGCAAAAGCTAATTGATGTAAACTAAATGAAACAGGTGTTGGGTTATTATTTCTAGCTCCTAAATAAACATTAACATTTGGCAATGCACTTATAGAATTTGTATTTGATCCCAATAGTACACCCGATCTAAATCCTTTAAATAATGTATTTGAAGTTCTTGTTCCCATTATTAATGAAGTTGTTGGAGCAGCCGTGTAGCTAAAAAACCCCGTTGATAGTCCTCCTGAATAAAGGTTTCCTACTGTTATATTGTTTTGAATAAAATTAGTAAAACCAGAATCCGTACAACCCAAAACAATTTGAACTCCTGTGATATTGTTAGTTCTTGAATAAATACCAAATGAATGGCTATTTAAATTAAATGTAATTGCCGGAGATAAAAATGTATTTGCGTAAGCATTTGTACCATTTGGTAAAGCTCCATTAGCCGAAAATGTCCAACCGCCAACAAAATTTAATCTAAATGCTTCATTTGTATCGGCTGGATTAATCAAATTAAATTTACAACTCGTTGCAGAACCTCCAACAAATGGGTAAATTGCATAAAATTTATGTAAAATATTAAAATTTAATAAATCAATAACAAGCTGATTTATTGCGGTTGAAATTGTTGGATCTGTTATTCCAGCAGCATTTAAAAAATTTCCAGCTATTGCACTTGAAGCACCGCCAAATTGCCCTAAAGTTCTTGAAGGGAATAATTGATTTCCAAAATTTCGCCTTGTTGTAAAACTTCCAAACATAATTAAAAATCTCCAGCAGAAACAAAAACATTTATTGGAACTAAATTTGTTGCAATTGTGCAAGAAACATAGATCGCTTGACCGGGCATTAATTGTAAATCTGTATAAAAAACTGCATTTCTTGAAGATGCAATTACAGTAGATGAAGTTATCGCGGGAATTAATAATTCATCGAATAAAATCCCTGTACCAACAACGCCTGTATTATCAGTTATGAATATTAATAAATTAGAAGCTAAATTTGTCGCCTGTAATTTTACTGCAATTGTTGTTATTTTAGTTCCTGAAAAGTTAACCGCCGAAGTTCCCGTACAAAGTAAGGTGCTTCCCGTTGCAGCATTTGTTTTAAGACCAACTGTTGCGGTATTAAGTGTTATTAATTTCGTTACGGGCAAAGCCGCAAATTGTGGATTTGATGCCATTTTTTTTTATTAGTAATTATAAAACAAAAATAAAGAATTCCCTGATGTTGGTTTGTTATTAAATGTATTCCAATCGGTAGAAGTTAAATAACCATTTTGAGAACTTGACGCCGCGCCCAAAACATTTTCAATTGTTTTATTTTTCCATAAACCCGAAGCGGCTTCATAAAATAAACCCTCCTTGTCCGCAACCGAAGTTATTAAAACATTGTGCAATTCTTCCAACTCGTACCCGTTTTGAATATTAAAAACTATTCGCCCCTGTGTTGGATGCGAGCGCGCGCAATACCCGATAAAAACCGCGTGATCTGGCTGCGTTGGAACCGTTGAAGTAACACCGCCCGCAACCGTTGGAGAAAGCCACAAAGCATCCCCCGCGGTAAAAGACGAAGTATCTAAATCGTGTGCGCTTCCTGAAACTCCAACAAATCCATCCGAATTATTATTAATATTTTCAGTAACCCACCCGATCGTTTTTGAGCTTGTTGCTTCGGTATTCGCTTGGGCAAGTACCGCATTCGGGCGGTTACCCGTTGCACCTGATAAATAAACTATTTGCCCCTTTGTTAATGTTACGCCCGTCGAATTACGAACTATAATTTGCACCGTTTCCGCTTTGTCTACAACCCCGTCGTTATCGGTATCGTAAACGGCTTTAAACATATCCCCGCCGCCCGGTGCCGAAGTATTAACCCATTTCGACAAAGCCGAATCATAAATTAAAACCTCTCCATTTGCAACCGAAGTAATTTGAACGTCGGTTAAATCTTCTAAAGCCGTTGCCCCACCACCGCCGCCGAAATCCCCTAAAATTGTATTTAATTCATTTAGGAAATCCACGCCCGAAACAGGCAAAATAGAAGTAGCCCCGTTAATTAGTTCGACTTCATTAAAATTAATTTCAATGTTTCTTCGATTTATGAAAGTTATTCGAACAATATCGCCCAAATTAAACAACCGCAAACCGTCCTTTAAAACATTGTAATTATTAGTCAAATCATTTCTTAAATCGACTATTTCAATTCGACCGCCCGCGTTAGTTATTGTAACGTCCATTAATACAACTTTCTTTTGAATATTGATTTATTCCCTTTTACCGCGCCTAAATAAGCCGTTCCCGTGTGATTAATTCGACCGCGAAAATTACAACTCGTTTCCCATTCGGGGTAAGTTTCCGAATTATCATTTAAGAAATCAATTAATCTTTTCGCGTATTCCTGAGCCGAACCGCGCGCCGCCTTAATGGTCCTTTGCAAAGTTGGTTCGGGTACTAAATCGCTAAAATCCGTTTTCTTTGAAACAACGCCGTAAGCGGTAACTGTTGTTTGATTTTGCGAAAGTAAACGAGCGTAAGCCGAATAACAAAGAAACCCCGCGTAATGGTTTTTCAATTCAGGATAAAAATAAGTTGCTGGAAATGTAGGGGGCGAAACTTCGGTAAAAAGTTTTAAATATAAATCCTTTCCCAAAAGTTCGTATAAATCCAATTCCTGAGCTTCTATAATATACGGATCTAAACGCGCTTCGGGTACATTATCGGAAATTGCCCGAAACATTTGAATATCTGAAACCGAAATTAATTTAATTGTTTGTGTCATTTTCTTAAAGGATTTAACATTGAATCAATTTGCGACGTTGTTAAAAATGGAAATGAAGCCCCGATAATTGCGCGCCCTGTTTCGGCTGGATAAATTCCCGCCGTTATGTTTGCAATGATTTCGTTTAACGAAGCGATTTGCGCCCCATTTAAAGCCGTTGCCGCAACATTTACGCTTTCTTCAACTATTGGCGCATCGGTTGTATTCGGAGCCGTTAAAACGTTTGTTTCGACGTTTGCCCCTGAATTCAATTCCAGCGGTAAAATAGAAACGGGTTTTCCAATCAATCGCGAAAACTGTTCTTCGAAAACAATTCGATCGGGTTCCGTTTCGGAATTATAAATAATATAGGCTTCAACTAATTCGCTGGACGTTGCCAAACTTCCCGGCTGCAAAACACCCGCCAAAATGTTAGGAATTGCAAAGCATTTAACAATCGCTTGTTCAACAGATTTTTCGTGGTATTCAAAACGATTATCCACGCCCGAACCAGCGTTAAAAGGCGTGAACGTTGGGGCTTGTTGACCGGGTTCAACTTCAACATACATAATATTTCCCGCGCCGTCCGCACCTTGAAATTCAGTTAAAACTTGTTGCTTTTGAAATCTAATATTTTCCGATTCCGAAACCCCGAAATCAATATACATTCCAGAACTTGTAAAAGAAGTTCGAATGTTTTTGTTTTTATAAAGTTTCGCTTGGTAATCTGTTTCAATATCTTCAGCAACGGGATCCGCTAAACCAACGGGGTAAGCATTAAAACCCGCTTGCGAATACCAAAGAACTTGACCCGGATATTTTGCCGCTTTTTCTGCATAATTCGCCCCTTCCATTTCGTTTATTTCTTCAATAACTTTCGAAGGATCAAAGCGGTTTAAATAAACAATATCCGCGCGGTTAAATTTACTTATTTGGCTGGAGCCGTCCCAATTATTATAATACGCAATTTGCCCGTTCAAAGCCAAACGCGTGTCCTGAAAAGGCATATAATTTCTTTCGATAATTTGCCCTAATCCGTTATATTTAACGTGAACGGCGAAACCATACAATGCGGCGTAATCATTCGCGCAAAGGTTCAATAGTTTATCCATTGTAACTCCGTTGCGATTCGTTACCGATTTATAAATTAAAGGATCGGAGAAACCGCGCCCAACTATAAATCTTCGAAATCGATTTACGCAACGTGTCGCAACACCTGAACACGCGATTAAATCGACCATTCTTTGCGGGTACGAATTATCGGAATCCCAACCCAATATTTTTTCCTGTTTTAACGAAGTAATAATTAATCGCTTATTGCTTCGCGGTATTGTAATTCGGCTGCCGTGTTCCATTTCGAAAAGAATGTTTTAATTAAATTGTTTTTTTTGGTAAACGCCCGCCCCTTTTTTTTGTAATCTTTGAAAGTTTTGGAGCTTCAAATTTACTTGAATCAATGTGAGTTTCTTCGATTACTTCGGGTGTAATTTCTTCGGGCAAAGTTTCCGAAACTTTTTCCGCTTTTGCTGGCTTTTCAACTAATTGAAAAAACTTTGAAAATTGCGGGTTAATTTTTAAAATCGCATCAATTTTTTCATCCGTTGCATTCTCAGGTGTAATAGTATCAGGGCTTCCAAACATTCGAAAACGGCTTGTAAGCATTTTGTATTTCTTTAAAGTACCCATTTGTTTTTTATTAATTTGTTTAAATTCAGAATTCAAATTTACTGAATTATCCCAACCCTCGCCCAATGTGCTTATTTTCTTTAATTCAAAGTAAGCATCGACAGCACATTGAAAGCATCGAATTCCTCGAGGATCACGCCCTGTAACGGCTTTATAAATTATAAAAACCCTTTGCATCGCATCTTGTTTCCGAGACTGCAGCAAAGGGCTTTTTAATTCTTCCAGCTCACGTTTTAGCTGGTCTAAAATCATACAGTTAATAAACTTTCTACGAATGCTTTTGTAGTTGCGTAATCCGTATCGAATAAAGTTGCTGGCAAATATGGTTCCTTAATTTGCTCCGAAGAACTCAAAGTAATATTATAAGCCCCTTGCGTTTCCTGATCGTTAACAATACGCTCCATAACGGTAATTTCTAAACCGCTGCGAAGCCCGTAAATTTCAAAAGGAACTTCACCCGTTGAACCTTTGTAATTATTCTCAACAATCGCAACAACCTTAGTATTTGTCATATATTCCAACTGTTGTTTAATCGAACTTGCATTATCAAAAACTTTGAAAATACATTCGTGATTAAATGTGTTTGAATAACGCGCTTTTACTAAAGTACTTTTCGGATCTATTGAATTATTTTTTCCCTCAAAACGATAAAGGAAAGCACCCGCCGCAAGCGTGAAACTTTCAATTAAATTAGGGTTTGTCATATCTTCTACAATCGTAGCAATATCGGCGAAATTCACCAAATAAAGCATATCTTTTACACCCGCCGAAATTGGCTTGGTGCAATCTAAAAAAACATCGGCATTAATACCGGGACAACTTACGCTTGGCATAGTTTTATTTTTTTTATTAGTGAATAAAAAGCGGGGAAAAGTTAATTCCCCCGCAATTAAAATTTAGTAAGCTACTTGAATTAAATAATCTTGCAAAAGTTTTGCATCTACACGATACTTTCCTTTGAAATTATTTAGTTCGGTATCCTCTGAATAATAAACTTTGAATGTTTCCGCATCCGCTAAACGATCGCTTCCAACTGCTAAATTCATTTTCGTTGTAAGTAACGCGCGGTGCGGTAAATCGTAAGTTGTACCGTTATCGAAATCCGCTTGAATTGTGCGATCCCAAAAATCCATTCCGTAAATTGTTACGTTGCGATAACGCAAAGTTGAATAACCATTTTCGATACGAATAAATGAAGCATCCGCCCCTTGACTTTCTAAATAAGCCGCGTAGTTTTCCAAAAGCGTAGTAGTACAAATAATAATTTTATCGGTTGCACTTTTTAAACGTGAATCTGCTTTTGCCATTAACGCTTGAAAAGTTAAAAACGCTTTGTTTGCAGCTAAGTTTAATTGAGCCGTTTTATTCGCGCCTCCGTTTTCAGAAATTGCAACTTTACGAGAAGTATCGCCAGCAACAACCGCGAAAATTTGTTTCCACAAACCGTCGATAATATTGTAATCTGTAATCGAAACGCCGTCCGTAATTACCCCTCCATCGTCTACATTTTCCGCATCCTTATCGTTAAACCAAATAATGCGAAGTAAATCTTCCTGAGCCGCTGCCGTCATACGTTCAACAACAAACGAAGCGATTGTAGTTCCTGTTACGTCCGAACGATCCATTCCTAATTTTTGAGCGTAAACCCAAAATGAATTTAACAAATCTTCGGCGCAAAGTTGCAACCAAATTTTAAGGTTTTCAGGTTCCCAAAACTTTTCAGTCATTGGAATGTTATTCGAGCTTACACCCGAACCGCAACCCGCATCCTTTTTAGTAATTTTTGACAAAGTACCCAAAAAAGGAATTTGTTTTTTTGTAACGATTCCATCATAAACCGTCATTAAATCCGCAACCGCTGGATTTTCGAAAATACTTTCTATTACTGCTTCGCCTATATCGCGTGCTTCCTGACCGTTGAAGGTCAAATCTGAAGGATCTAAAATCATTTTTTTATTTTTTTAAAAGTTAATTAAATTAGTTTTTTGCTCTTTGATTTGGTTTGATTGCGCTTTTATCAAAAGACGAAACCGCCTTTGTTTTTGCTGCACCTTCAGCGCGTCCCGGTCCCGTTTGTACGGTACGTTGTGATTTTGCGCTAGGCGTAAATTCGCCCGTAATATTTGAAAGGTTTGCAATGATCGGTTGAACTTCAGCTAAAGCCGTTTCAAGTTCAGTAATTCTTGCTTGCATTTCTTCAATTGATTGCGCTGCAACAGGGTTAATTTCTGTAATAATACCCGCAACGGTAACTATTACCATTCCTGAATCCAACGTATGCGCTGCGTCGGGTGCTGGTTCGCCTGTTTCCGCAATGAAAACTGCCATCCCAACGGCTGGCTCGCTTTCTTCGGTGTCAATAAATAACGCGGTCCCGTCCTCTAAAAAGGCATCGAGATTTTTTACCGCTTCGCCTGATAGGGCTTTCAAAGCGCGTTTTGCAATCGCTTTAAAGTTTTGTAAATTAAAGTTTGGCTTGTTCATTTTTGAGTTAATTAAATTATTGTTTGAATTGTTTTCGTTATATAATGCAACCGCTTTCATTGTATCAATTACCTCAGTTGCAAAACCCATTTTAACCGCTTCCGAAGCGGAATAATAAGTTTCTGTTTTCATCCAGCTTAAAATATCTGCAATATCAATTCCGATTTTTTTGGAATAAAACTTTGCTAACATTTTTTCTTCTTCTTTTAGCATCGACGCGTATTTTTGCATCGAAGCCGCATCCCCTTCATTCGCGCCCCACGGGTTATGAATCATAAATTCGGAATTGCTTGTAATTTTTCGAACGGGAGCCGCTAAAAAAATAACCGTTGCAATTGATTTGCATTCGCCCTCTGCAATTGTTTCTAAATTAAAACCTAATTGTTTGGCTTGCGAAACTAAGTAATCATAAATCGCATAACCTTCCGAAACAAAACCGCCCGGCGAATGAATGTGAGCCGTTACCGTTTCCCCTGAATGTACCGCGCCCATTTGTTCAATAACATTTTTTAAAAAAACGTCTTGCCCGATTACGCCGTATAAATAAATATGATGATTCATTTGTCAAATGTATTTAGTTAGTTAAATCAAAAGTTTATCATTTTAGTTGTAAATCATTTTTCAGAAATCCATTTTAACGCGCGGTAAATTGTTTGAATTCCGCAATTGTATTTCTGAGCCGCGTTATAAATTGCATCCATTCGCGTTTGCCCTATCTTTTGGAACGTGTCAACATCGAAATAAATGTTTCGATATTTAATTGCAAACGGTTCTATTAATCCCGCCTTATAAAGTGAAATTATTTCGCCCGAATCGCTCAAACGTTTAATAATTTCTAATCGAGTTTCCTGTTTAAATTGTTCCATTTACGCGAACTTCTGAATAATCCGATTGTTTTTTATTTATATCCGTAACCTTGACGATCGGAGAAATGCCCGAAATAGCCGAAATAAGGCGCTCAGTTGAATCATTCGCCGCCGTTGGTATATTTGCCCCGCCGAAATTAATAACGCCCGTAGCAAAGCGATTTCGTGTATTTAGGAATTCAAGTAAGCCGGGATAATTAGTTTGAGCAAAATTAGTTCCCCTTGCGGTAATAACCGATTCGCCCCTTGAAAGCCGCGCGGGTATCGAATCGCTTGTTTCAGTTCCGGGACCATTTAACCCGATTACACCTTTTGCAAAGCCCGGAGCCGCTGGCGGCGGTTGGGATTGTATCGCGGAAATTTGCGCCGCCGTTAGTGCCGCCGTTGTTATAGCTGCAATTGCGCCCCCGATCGGTCCTAATTGGGCAAAGCCCTGAATGATTGCTTGCGCCGCACCTATTAACGCTTGCGCCGTTGCAAATGCTTTGTCGGTTTCAAATTGTTTTTTTGCAATTTTATATTTTTCTTGCGCCGACTTTTTATTGATTTCTTTAATCCTTGCAGCTTTTTGTTCTTCGTTTAAAGTTGAATTATTAACCGCGTCTATTTCAGCTTGCGCGCCTTTGTCAATATTATTTAATTGAGTTTCGAATCCTAAATTAATTATATCCTGAACTTTGTTTAATCCCGATCCAATAGCTTCGGCTGCTTCGGCTGCTTTTTCTACGTCCTCATCTGAAAGCCCTAAACTTTCCCCGAATGTAGGTTGGTCGGTTTTTACTTCGCCTAATCCTTTTCGCGCCGCTGCTAAAGCCGTTTGAATGGTTTGAATTCCTTGTAATTCAGTTTGAGTTATTAATCCATCCGCACCCGCAAATTGAGCCGTTAACGCTAACTGTTGTTCTAAACTTTTTATTTGAATGTCCAGCTTTGCCGCTTGCTTTTCGGCTTCCGTTGCGGTGCTTAAATCGACGGCGTCCTGATCTAGCTTTAATTGCGCGTTTAAAGCTGCAATTTGATTATTAAAATCTTCGGCGGCGAAAGTATCTTTTATTTTTTGAATTTCCGCTTGTTTGATTTTTTCTATTTGTACTTCCGTTGCACCTTGCTTTATTAACGCCGCTTCGCGCGCTGCAAATGAATTTTCGAATATTGCTAAACGATTTGTTAAACTGTCTTGTTCAGTTGCTAATAATTGCGCTTGTATGCTTAATTCATTATCAATTCGCGTTTGCGTTTTATCCGCTTCGGCTTTTGCTAAATTTTCATCAAACTTTAATAAAGCCGCTTGTTTATCCG
>Ga0102859_1000312_pt1 | contig 10896 bp, 7 predicted proteins | sample Colrivmet1371B02_FD_78439 | JGI IMG/M metagenome (GOLD analysis project Ga0102859, IMG submission 78439) | Estuarine microbial communities from the Columbia River estuary - metaG 1371B-02 | ecosystem: Environmental > Aquatic > Marine > Intertidal zone > Estuary | place: USA: Columbia River...
ACCATTGAAGATACTTTCACCAGTAACGAAAGCACTACCAGCAGTGAATCCATTGTTCATGATAGAAGCACCAGTAACATTGATAGAACCAGCAGTAACTCCAAGTTGTAATAATGAAGCACCAGTTACATTAATTGATCCAGCTGTAACAGCACCATGTAATGTTGATTGACCAGTTACATTCATAGAACCAGCAGAAACTCCAAGTTGTAATAAGGAAGCACCAGTAACATCAAGGGATCCAGCTGTAACAGCACCGTTGAATACTGATTCTCCAGTAACAAAGGCACTTCCGGCAGTGAAACCATTGTTGAAGAGTGAAGCACCAGTAACATTTAATGAACCAGCAGTAACACCACCGTTGAAGGCACTAGCAGCACTTACATTAAGATCACCGATTAAGTTGGAAGCACCAGTAACATGGATTGAGCCAGCAGTCATACCGTTGTGCATAATAGAAACACCAGTAACATTTAATGCACCAGCAGTAACTCCACCATTGAAAGCACTAGCAGCACTTACATTAAGAGCTCCTAATAAGTTGGAAGCACCAGTAACATGGATAGAACCAGCAGTCATACCATTGTTCATGATAGAAACACCAGTAACATTGATAGAACCAGCAGTAACTCCACCTTGTAATAAGGAAACACCAGTTACATCAATTGATCCAGCTGTAACAGCACCATTGAAGATTGATTCACCAGTAACAAAGGCAGATCCAGCAGTGAAACCATTGTTGAAGACTGAAGCACCAGTTACATTGATTGAACCAGCAGTAACTCCAACTTGTAATAAGGAAGCACCAGTTACATTGATGGAACCAGCTGTAACAGCCCCGTTGAATGTTGATTCACCAGTAACAAAGGCAGATCCAGAAGTGAAACCATTGTTGAAGATTGAAGCACCTGTAACATTGATGGAACCAGCAGTAACTCCAGCTTGTAATAAGGAAGCACCAGTTACATTGATAGATCCAGCTGTAACAGCACCGTTGAATGTTGATTCTCCAGTGACGAAAGCACTACCAGCAGTGAAACCACCACGTAATAATGAAGCACCAGTAATATTAATAGAACCAGCTGTGATACCAACTTGGAACATACTTCCACCAGTAACGTTTAAGCAACCAGCAGTAACTCCCATTTGTAATTCGGAAGCACCAGTGACATTGAGAGCACCAGCAGTAACGAAACCTTGGAGATTACTGTTACCAGTTACATTAAGAGCACCAGCTGTAACATTTCCATTGAGAATAGAATCACCAGTGACGAAAGCACTACCAGCAGTGAATCCATTGTTCATAACTGAAGCACCAGTAATATTCATTGTACCAGCAGTAACACCTACATGTAATAATGAAGCACCAGTAACATTGAGAGAACCAGCAGTGATACCACCTTGTTGAATAGAAACACCAGTAACATTCATAGCACCAGCTGTAACCATACCATTAAGAGTAGATTCACCAGTGATATTTAAAGCACCAGCTGTAAGTCCCATTTGTAAGTTAGAAGCACCAGTGACATTAAGAGCACCAGCGGTAACATTACCATTGAGAATGGAGTCACCAGTAACGAAAGCACTACCAGCAGTGAATCCATTGTTTAAGAGTGAAGCACCGGTAACATTAAGTGATCCAGCACTAACTCCACCACGTAAATATGTAGCACCAGTAACAGCAAGAGCACCAGCCGTAACTGAACCATTGAGAGTAGAGTTTCCAGTAACATTCATACTACCAGCTGTAACTCCACCTTGGAGTAAAGAAGCACCAACAACATCCATTGATCCAGCAGTAACAGATCCGTTAAGAACACTGTCACCAGTAACAAACATGGCACCAGCAGTAACAGCACCATTGAGGATAGATTCACCAGTAACAAAGGCACTTCCTGAAGTAAATCCATTGTGTAAAACTGAAGCACCAGTAATATTTAATGAACCAGCACTAACTCCAAGTTGTAATAATGAAGCACCAGTTACATTAAGGGCACCAGCTGTAACAGCTCCACTTAATGTAGATTCACCACTTACATTTAATGAACCAGCACTAACTCCAAGACGTAATAAGGAAGCTCCTGTAACAGCTAAAGCACCAGCTGTAACTGTACCATGTAAAGTTGAAACACCAGTAATATTAAGAGAACCAGCAGTAACACCCTTTTGAAGTTCAGAAGCACCAGTTACATTAATAGCACCAGCAGTAACTGCGCCATTAAGAGTAGATTCACCAGTGATATTTAAAGCACCAGCAGTAACTCCAAGTTGTAATAATGAAGCACCAGTAATATTTAAGGCACCAGCTGTAACTGCACCATGAAGAGTAGATTCACCAGTGATATTAAGAGCACCAGATGTAACCCCTTGTTGAAGATTGGAAGCACCAGTAACATTAAGAGCACCAGTTGTAACATTTCCATTAAGAATAGTTTCACCTATAACATTTAAGTTGGCTGATGTGGCTCCACCAAAGTAAGAAGCACCAGTAACATTTAAGGCACCAGCTGTAACATGTCCATCAAGAACAGAATTTCCTGTAACATTAATTGAACCAGTTGTAACACCGTTATTTAATACACTGACACCTGTTACATATAAAGATCCAGCTGTAAGACCTTTGCTAAAAGTAGAACCCCCTGTAACAGTAAGATTTCCAGTTGTTAATGATCCAGCCATAAGATTACCAAATGAACCACTTTTTGCAACTATACTCGATGCATTAAGTAATCCTGTAACAGATAAACCACCATATAATACTAAAGATCCGGTGCTAAATTGATCTACTGTGGCTGCTGTCGTATCTAATACAACTAAAGATTGATTAAAATATAACGAAGTTAAATAACCAGACATTTGTTTATACTATAAATAACGAAAATAAATAATTTTAATTAAATTAAAATGAACGCAAAAATGCGTAATTGTTAATTAAAAATCTTTAATATTAATTAGTGGTATTATATATTCTTTTTTTAAAAGATTAAATTAAATGGCTCAATCGCGAAAGGTTAATAAAATATTTGGAGGTTTGGATGTTTTAAACTTTATTGATTCAAATAATCACCGTTTACTACATGTAGCATTACCGTCAGAAGATACAGATGGTGTTAACAAACTCTACGTAGATACTATTGCATCAGGTGCAACTGCAAATGCTGGTTATGGATTAACTAAAACTGGAAATATTTTATCCGTTAACAATACTTTACCTAATTTAACAGGTGTAGGAAATATAAATGATGGGACTTGGTCAGCAGATACGATTTCTGTTAACTACGGAGGAACAGGCACTTCTTCCTTTTTATCAAATAAATTAATTATGGGAAATGGTACAAATCCGCTACAAACTGTATCAGGGTTATCTGTTGAAAATGATACCTTTAATTCATCTATAGGTGTTAATTTTTCAAACACAACAAATGCTACTAATGCAACAGCAGGTGGTAGTTTAACAGTAAGAGGTGGTGCTAGCATTGAAAAAAACTTGATTATCGGTGGTAATTTAACAGCTCAAAATGCAACTATTCAAAATTTAGCTATTCCTGGAACAACTACCTTTAATAATATTCAATCGTTATCTTCAAGTTTTACAAATTTATCTGTTAGTAATTTATTAACTACCAATTGTACATTAAATAATCTTATTTTATCTTCATTAACAGCAACATCTGGTAGTTTTTATAATTCCACAATCACTAGCACATATATTAATAATAGTACTATAGGACAACTTTATTCAGCAAATTCAACATTAAGTAATTTATTTTTTAATAACGGTACAGGATCTAATTTATACATTACTAATTTTACAGGTGCTAATAGTATTTCCTCACGCTCAACTATAAGCACTTCTATTATAACAAATTCAACAGCCGCAAATTTATTTTTAACAAATGCAACAAGTAATAATATATATTTAAATAACAGTACAATCAGTAATAATTACATCACATATTTAACATGTGGTTCAGGATTTATTAATTCTGGTACAGCAAATACCTTGTATATTAATTATTTAACATCTGGTTCAACTTATTTAAATAACTCAACAATTAATAATTTATACGGCAATAATATTACAATAGCAAATGCTTACTCTATTAATACAAGTGTATCCAATTTAAATATCACTTATCTAACATCAGGCTCAAGCTACCTAACAAATGCTACTAGTAGTAATATGTATATAGATAACAGTATTATAAATAATAACTCTGTTAATAATCTTTATACTACAAATGGAACTATCTCAAATTTACAAGTGTCATCAAACTGTACAATCAATAATATTTATACAAATTTTAACACAATAGGATCCCTAAATGTTATTTCAGGAATTGCAACAGATTTATCAATTACAAATACAACCGTTTCTAATTTAAGAAATACAACTCTCAATTCTAATTCTGCAACTGTATCATCATTATACAGTAATAACAGTACAATTAGCAATTTATATGGTTCAACTGTTACTGTAAACTCCCTATACGTCAATACACTTAATAGTAATAATTTAATAGGAACTTTTAATACATTATCTAATGCTATCATTACAAATTTATCAAGTAGCAATTTAAATGTACAATCACAAACAAATGCAAATTTATATTCCTTATCATCTAATTTACTCAATGTTAATATTACAAATGCATCATTAGAATTCTCCAATATGAATGCTACTAGTATTGCCAATTTAATTGTCTCCAATACTGGTACATTTAAAAAACAAGTTAATTTAGGAGGTTTTAATTTTAATTCCAAAGCATTAGCAACAAGTGGTGCATTACTAAATGTTAATCCATATAATTTCACAGATACAACAACAACAAGTTCCAATACTCAATGGGTTAGTAGTTACTTCTCTACACCTACATTATCAGGACAATTCCCCAATATTACTACAACAAAAGCAGCAACTGTTTACATCCAAGGAAAACCATTAGCAGGTCCCAATCAAACAATTAATAACTCTGCAAATTTAGCACTCGGATATGTTTCTAATACAATTGGTAGCACTTTAACTGGACAAATCATGTTTGAACGTTATGATGGTAATTGGTTTACATCAATGTATGTAGATAATTTTAATCAACTTGTTATAAACAACGCAAGCGCTGATTCAGGATCTACATCAGGTACAGCAGGCATCGGTATGTATGTTTACCAAAATAATCCTATCACATTTGCATCAATTCCTAATGTATCAAATATCACACCAACTCCATTTATACAACTATCAGCAAATACATCTACTTTTTATTCAACAACTGATTCAACAAGTTTAACATCTGCTAGCGTTGTATTTAACGGAGGTATTTCCGTAGCAAAACGTATAAGTGCATCATCAGGTTCAATCGGCAATTTGTTTTCTTCTAATTTTACAACCTCTAATTTACAAGTTGTTAATGTTACAGTTACCAATATTACCAGCACAAACGCATTATTATCAAATATAACATCCACGAATATATTATCTACAAATATAACATCAACGAGTATCTTATCTACAAATATAACAAGTACAAATCTACAAGTTAATGATGGAATCCTTACAAATTTAACAAACTCTAATTTATTATCAAGTAATATTACAACTACCAATTTACAAGTTGCGAATGGAACTCTTACCAGTATAACTAGTACTAATTTATTATCAACAAATGTAATTTCACAAACAGTTTCAACAGGAACTATTTATACAGATGCAGGTATTTTAGGTCCTACATTCTTATTACAAAATAATTACATAGATGCAGTTGTAAATAACCAAGACGGTTTTACAGCTTCTAACACTATTCTATTTATAGAACCTGGTAATCCTGGAATTTACGGTGCTATAGGTAATAATTCAGGTTTTGGAAGTGGTATACTAACAAACACATCCAATGATCTTATGCAATGGAATTATGCACGTCTTATTATTAGAGGTGTAGCACTAAATACTTCTACAACAGGCTCTACTATCGGAATACAACCATTTATTTTACAAAGTATATCAGGTACAATGAATACACAACAAAACTTTAATGTAAGTGATTCTGGAACTGATTATGGATATTCAACGTGGATATCACCATGGTTCTCAACAAATAGCGTTAATGCTTTACAAAGTTTAGGAATACAATTAGTATCTATTACAACTGGTAACACCATCACAACAGGGAATGTTAGAATAGGTCCTTCTTACTTACAATTTAAAGCTTAACTGTGTTAGTTTTTTATTTTGTATCTTATCAAAAATACTAATATTATGATACTAAATAATATAAGCCATCCATTTACAATCACATTGTACCCCTTTGCTATTCTTAATTTATAAACAGGCACATTCATGTAATAATTATATTTTATATTCTTATCATCAATCATATTATCTAATAAATCTAAATGTATTTTTAAATTAACACCCCTTTTTTCATTACTACTAACATCTCTAGTAACATCATTAGTAGTATTAATAGTAGATGTTTCAATTCTTTGATAAACAATATCCTTTTTCATACTATAAATATTCAAATGTTCACTCTTACAAGATATTAATACATCTATATGAAAATTAATATCCTTTATCAATGATAATAATTTTTTTGCACCATTATACGAAACTGAATATCCATATAAACCAGTGAAAAAATAAGGAATCATTACATTTTTCTTAATCCTTTTATTTTTCTTATTATTTAATCCTAATAAAGTAACAATGTTATAAAAAATAAAATTAAATGGCGAATTATACATATCAGATGGATCCTTTATTCCAAAACACCCTAATGTAAATATATCCCAATCCGTTGGCAAATCATTCATTGCCTTATTTAATTGCACTTCCCATTCATCTACTAAAAACATATCATCTTCAAAAATCAAAACATTCTCTAATTTATTATCCACAACATATTCCCATATATTTCTATGAGATAATCCACATCCAAGCATTTCATTTGTAACATGTGTATTAACATCTTCCTTTATGACTACTGCTTCAAATCTTTTATAATTTATATTGTTTTTGGATAATATCTCATCTGTTTTTTTCATTCTTGCTTTATCAATGCTTCTATTAATAACAAATACATTCTCAAAATATTTATTCATTGATTTAATATTTGTTCATTACAAATACTAAATAAATATTAAAATTAATATTAACTAATTAACTAACTAATTACATAAACACATTTACAGAGCTAGCAATTTAGACCCTACACTACCCATAATACCGACCTTTAATGATTTTTTTAAATCCTTATTATATAAACCAATCATCAATACTACAGCACCCAACATTAAACTTAATTTTAATGATCTCTCATAAGTTATTGGTTTTTCTAAAATTACCTTGAAAATAACTAAAACAACAAAAATTTCAAAAGATTCAGATATCCAAATATTAAATAATTTATACGGAGTTATTTTTTCAGTCTCATTTAATGGATCCATATAAAATGGTGTCAATGACATAGTATAGTTTTCTATTTATATTAATAAATAAAAAAGTAAAATACAATTATTTTAGATTACTTTAAACACTTTTACATTTTTTTGGCAGATTTTTTAGCAGATTTTTTAGCAGATTTCTTAGCAGATTTCTTAGCAGATTTCTTGGCAGAACGTTTAGAACGCTTGGCAGATTTCTTGGCAGATTTCTTGGCAGATTTCTTGGCAGATTTCTTGGCAGATTTCTTAGCAGATTTCTTGGCAGATTTCTTGGCAGAACGTTTAGAACGCTTGGCAGAACGTTTAGAACGCTTGGCAGATTTCTTAGCAGATTTCTTAGCAGATTTCTTAGCAGATTTCTTGGCAGATTTCTTGGCAGATTTCTTGGCAGATTTCTTGGCAGATTTCTTAGCAGAACGTTTAGAACGTTTGGCAGATTTCTTAGCAGATTTCTTAGCAGATTTCTTGGCAGATTTCTTGGCAGAACGTTTAGAACGTTTGGCAGATTTCTTAGCAGATTTCTTAGCAGAACGTTTAGAACGTTTGGCAGATTTCTTGGCAGAACGTTTAGAACGCTTGGCAGATTTCTTAGCAGAACGTTTAGAACGTTTGGCAGATTTCTTGGCAGATTTCTTAGCAGATTTCTTAGCAGACTTCTTTGGAGACTTCTTTGGAGACTTCTTTGGAGACTTCTTTGGAGACTTCTTTGGGGACTTCTTTGGGGACTTCTTTGGGGACTTCTTTGGAGACTTCTTTGGAGACTTCTTTGGAGATTTCATTGGAGATTTCTTCATTGGGGATTTCTTCATTGGAGATTTCTTCATTGGAGATTTCTTCATTGGAGATTTTTTGTAAGATCTCTTAATCATTTTTTTTGACATCGCCATTTAAGTGTTTTATATAATAACGCAATATTATTTTTTTTTGTAATTAATAAAATAATTAGAATTTTTTATATGGCTAGTTAATTTAAGAAATACACACATTGTAAATTTTATCATAAATTATGTTTAAAAATCCAAATAAATTATATGATCCTAAATATTTCAAGTTGTATTCAACAAGTCATTCTAAATTAAAAAAAAATGAACAAGGTAAATGTGATTATGTAAATCCTGAAAGTAATAAAAAATGCAAAAATCACATTGGATTATATCCACAATTCTGTTTTATTCATACTTTGTTAATTAATAATGTATTTGTTTCAGAATCTAATATAAAAAAAGCAGGTAACGGTTTATTTGCTGGTAAATTTGGATTTAAAAAAGGTGATATTATAGGACTTTACTCTAATGAAAATAATAAATTAACACAAAATGATGTTATAGAAAAATGCGATAGAATAAAAGATGATTCATGTTGGGAATATGTATTATGTAATTTAAAGAAAAAAGGGCAAACAGAACATGATATTGTTTGTTGGGATGGAGAAGACACACATTCAACAATAATGCGTTTTATCAATGATTCTAGAAAATCAGGATATAAAAACAATAGTTACTTTTATATAAAAAATAACAAAAAAAGGGAGCCAATCGCATACGTTATAGCATCAAAAAATATAAAACCATATGAAGAAATTTTTGTATCTTATGGAAAAAATTATTGGTCATAAAAAGAAATACTATTTTATTAATTTATTTGCTTTTTATATAGCTTTTTATTATGTCACTAAAGGAAGGCGGATTATATATTTTAAACAACAAGAAAGAGGATCCTGTTTATTATATGGGAAAAGACGATAACAATCATTATTTCGTAAGTAAACAAGAAGGTCCTGAATATATATCATCAAGTTATATATTACTATTTGATGGTAATCATTATTATGATGAAAATTCAAATAAAAAATTCAAAGTACAACCAATTAAAAAATCATCTACTAAGATGTCCATTAAGAAGTCTTCAAGAGTTTCTATTAAGAAGTCTTCAAAGAAGTCATCTACTAAGTCTCCAAAAATGTCCCTTAAGAAGTCTTCAAGAGTTTCCCTTAAGAAGTCTTCAAAGAAGTCATCTACTAAGTCTCCAAAAATGTCCCTTAAAAAGTCTTCAAGAGTTTCCCTTAAGAAGTCTTCAAAGACGTCACCAAAGAAGTCTCCAAAAATGTCCCTTAAGAAGTCTTCAAGAGTTTCTATTAAGAAGTCTTCAAAGAAGTCATCTAAAAAGTCTCCAAAAATGTCCCTTAAGAAGTCTTCAAAAATGTCCCTTAAGACGTCACCAAAAATGTCCCTTAAGAAGTCTTCAAGAGTTTCCCTTAAGAAGTCTTCAAAGATGTCACCAAAGAAGTCTTCAAAGAAGTCATCTAAAAAGTCCCCAAAGAAGTCAAAGTCATCTAAGAAGTCTACGAAGAAGTCTGCAAAGAAGTCATCTAAGAAGTCTCCAAAGAAGTCATCTAAGAAGTCTCCAAAGAAGTCTCCAAAGAAGTCTCCAAAGAAGTCATCTAAAAAGTCATCTAAAAAGTCTGCAAAGAAGTCTCCAAAGAAGTCTCCTAAGAAGTCTCCTAAGAAGTCCCCTAAGAAGTCAGTTAAAAAGTCATCTAAGAAGTCCCCTAAGAAGTCTCCTAAGAAGTCACCTAAGAAGAAGTCACCTAAGAAGTCTCCAAAGAAGTCTACTAGAAAATCTAAAAGAATTTCTAAGAGAAAAAGTAAAAAATGCCCAGTTCACAAATGCAAATGTAAGTGTGTAAGTGTGTAAGTGTGAGTTAGTTAGTATAAAAGGATAAAAAGTGATCACGGCAACATGGAGAATAAATATCATTTTTTCCAACTAGAATTTGATCAGTATTTCCACATGTGCTTAATTTACTTGTAAAACTTGCTAACGTGCCATCTTTGCAATAAATACAATACGCATATAATTTTTGAATTTCATCTGCCATAGGAACTAATTTAATAATATCCCCAATTGGTTCCATTTTATAATCACCTGATAGTCCAGCAACTATAAACATTTTTTTATTAGTGTGTGAGAAAAGTTCAGTTCTCATAAACTGATGTAAATCACTATAAAATTGAGCTTCGTCTATAATAACAATTTCAGCATAATCGTATTTGTTTTTATAAGTTTCATTTGTTTTTAACTCATCCAAATTGCTTACCATAATAGCTGGCCAATTCTTATTATCATGTGTTTCAATAGAAGATTCTTCACTTGTTTGTCTTTGTTTATCTAGGATACTATTAACCACAAGTATTTTATCAGTTATGTGTTTGTACCTATTGATTTCAGATAACAATGTTGAAGTTTTGGATGAAAACATACATCCGATAATCAATTTTAAATAAACCATAACTTAATAAGTTTTATTTAAAATATAAATATTTTACTTTCAATTTAATTTTTATTTAAATCAAAGATCAGCGAGTGTTTATTCAAGATAAGTTTGCATGAATAACACAATAGCGGTTAATATTAAAAAGACAAAGGCGGAGATGTCAATACCATTCATCATTTCTG
>Ga0102859_1000322_pt1 | contig 10712 bp, 25 predicted proteins | sample Colrivmet1371B02_FD_78439 | JGI IMG/M metagenome (GOLD analysis project Ga0102859, IMG submission 78439) | Estuarine microbial communities from the Columbia River estuary - metaG 1371B-02 | ecosystem: Environmental > Aquatic > Marine > Intertidal zone > Estuary | place: USA: Columbia River...
CACTTGGATAGGCTGGATCTTTTGTCCTAGTACCATCAATATTATTATAAAAAATCAAAGATCTAAATTGCGGCAAAAGTATTTTTACATCTGGACTTGTATAATTTATTTTTGGCGCAAAGAGTTCTTCATAATTTAAAGCGTTACCAGAAACTCGACTAAAGGTATTATTGAAATACTGCACAGAAGTGTTTTGGGCAGTGGATTTATTTGTTATATATAATGAATTATCAACGCCAGAAGGATCATAGATATTGGCGAAGGGTAAAGCGTTCGAACTGTCTTCTTTTCTTATATATACTGGGAGATTGCTGTAGTTCATTTTTTTTCCTTTTTCCTTTTATTGTTACACTTGTTTTTATTTTTAGTTTTTTCCTTTTTTCAAAATACGGTCCCGTATTTTTTTTACTTTACGTTTAGAGCTTTTGTTGGAATTGGGGATGAGAAAGTGAGAAAACTGTCCCCCCGCCGTTTCTGACAGATCTAACAGGCAAAAGTTTTGAGTAATGGGGTGGGGTCTGTTAGGGGGGAGGGGGTGCATTCTGTCAAGCCTTTTCTCAACAAAAAAAAAGATTCAAATAAGGCAAAAAAGATCTTGCGGCAAGCTCTCCCTTGGGTTACTCTTTGGGCATGGAAACGCTCCTCTCACTCGAAACTCAAGAGGCTCTCGCCTTGCTCGCTCAAGCCACCGCTAGCTTCGAAGCTCTCGCCACCCGCACGGGTGAAAACGCCGAGGCTTTCATCGCCGCTCTTAAAGAAGACAAAAAAAACTTCGAATTGAGCAAAAAACTCCTTGCCTAAGCCTCACCCCTAGCCTATCATTTCGCCATGTCCAACACTACTCCACTGCTTCCCTTCCCTGTCGGGACCCTCACCAACTTCGGAACCCTAACACATTATGACGAGGGCGGCTTCGCTCACTTCGTCAATGCCAAGGGTCAAACCGCTTGGGTCGGTTGCAACGCATTCAACCTCATCCAAGTCCGCGCCTAACATAAGGCCCCGAAAGGGGCAAACCTAACAACACCATGAGAGATCTAACAGAAAAAATCGTTTGCTATTCCACCTATTTTTTCACCTTTATCGTCTGCCCTTGCGTTGCTGGGTATGCGCTAACAACCCTCTACTTCATCTTTAAAGATTTTCCCAACCAATAATATGACATCTAACATCCAAGAGTTCCTTAAGAATCCAATTGATGCGCCACGCCACAAGGCTCGCGTCCTAGTCAATAGGGCAGTGAAAGATCTATCAGGTGGGGCCGTGTGCCTCTCTGATCTAGCAGATACGTTCAATCTGTGTGCTGGGTTGGATGAGTTGGAAGAGCTGATAGATGGGGCTGACGATTCGACCCCTCTGTCTGAGCTGCTAGACGTAGCGCAAGACATTGCGGCACAACTGCTAGAAGAAGAGGGCTTCCCCGTCTAACAGATCGCGCCCTGAGCATGGCGATAAAAGGCTCCCTTCATAAGTCGTTGATACTCAACGAGTTACGGGCGCGGCCCCGCCGCGCCGTCATAAGTCATTGATAATAAGCGAGTTACATAGGCGACTACAGCATGTGTTAGAGGGCTGTTAGATGAATGCGTCAAGAGAAAAGCGAAGAAAGATGTGAAATAAAAAGCGAAAATAAATCGTTTTTTATGCAGAAAGTTCTTGCGGAAAGGGTCGGTTCCCCCTATACTTTGGGCATGACAAACAACACCTCACTTCACGACTTCGCAATCTTCAACGGCCAATCGGTCATGATCCTTGAACACTTCGGCACGACCGCTTGGGTCTGCTTTAAAGATGGCGAGGAAATGGAAGTTTCCATGTATGATCTAGAACTTCTTTGAAATAAACAAAAAACCTCTTGCCTAACCCCTAAAATTAATTATACTTTCGCCATGAACATCACTTCAGAACAACAATCCGAGTTTAAAGCCTTGAATGAAAAATTCCAAATCCTTGGAGTTGAAAAAGGCTTGAACAAAAACTACATCTTTCCTGACAATAAGAACGTCGAGAAAGTCCTCTCTAACCATCCTGACTTTGAAAGGTGGGTTGAGCTTTACGGCTTTGCCGTGATGAGCGCATCGCTCCGCTTCGGCAGCTACTAACTGTCAAGAAAAATCTTCCCGAAAGGGGAGTTTTTTTGCGTCAAAACAAAAGTCATAAGTCGTTAAGTATCAACGAGTTACGGCGGCTGCGCGGCCCCGCCTTCATAAGTCATTGATAATAAGCGAGTTATGCAAACTGTTAGACTGCTGTTCGCCTCTCTTGTCAAGAAAAAAGTATAGAAAAGGTGAGAAAAAAAACATTTAAAACACAAAGAAAGTTCTTGTGGCAAGCGGGTTGCTCTGATACTCTTTGGGCATGGAAACGCAAGTCACCACCACTCAGCTAGTCGAAAGCGGAACTTCCTCAAGAGGCTTCGCTTATGCAATCAAGATTCACCTTAGGGGTGAAAAAGCTCAATACTACACTCTCAGAGGAACACAAGCAGAAAAAGTGGCTTTCTTCCACTCCTCTCTTGACCTTGCTTATCTCAGGCGCACCCTGAAAGAAAGTTACTGAAGCGCAAAAAACAAGTTGACCAACCTCCAAAAACACCTTATAATTTCGCCATGTCCAACACCTACGAAGTCACCATCCAATTCTCTGAAATCGGCCACAAAAGCTTTTCTTTCGAAGTCCAAGCCAAAGGAATCCGCTGGGCTATCGAAAACGCTTGCAAGGAAATGAAAGAAGCTTATCCTTGCTTTGTGGAGGGCGCAGATTTTTCGATTGTCGAAATTAAGTTGAACAAATAAGTTGACCAACCCCCAAAAACCCTTTATACTCACCTCGTAACCAAAAATGACCATGACCCTAGAATATAACACCCCATCCGCAAAAATCGCTTCCGAACTCGTTGGCAAGACCGTTAGATACTTCGCTGAAAAGTCCAAGGTGACTAAGAGCGGCGTTCGCGTCTTCAAGATTGAATCGGTCGAAAATGTTGACTTTGCCGCCAAGACTGGAAAGCGTTTTGTCACTGTCTTCGCAAAGGACATTGATGACTCTGGCGTTGCCAAGTATCGCAACTTGCACCTTGCAGGAATCGACTTGGTAGTCTAACGGAACGCCCTGAGCATGGCAAGAAAAGGCTCTAACTTTCTAACTGGTGGACATGGTAAGTCCTCGCCTCCCGTGGTTGGGAGGCGGGGCAAATGTCAAGCGCAAAATTCAATCTCATAAGTCGTTGAAAACCAACGAGTTACGGGCGCGGCGCGGCCCCGCCGCCATAAGTCATTGATAATGAATGAGTTACGACAACTGTTAGGCTGCTGTTAGTTCGTCTTGTCAAGTCTTTTCTCAAAAAAATAATCAAAGAAAACACAAAAAAGATCTTGTCATTGGTCGGTTTTCTGGTTACTCTCTGCCCATGAGTTCGCTCCCATTCCCTGCCGATTCCGCCGAGTTCGAAGAATACACCAGCGTCATGAACGCGATGGCCGACGAGGCCAATGCGTCCGCGCCCGATCCTGAGCCTGACGATGCCCCCGACGATTCCCATCTTGACAAGGATTGGGAAGAGTGCCACGAAGACCGCGAGGAGCCTGAAGACCGTTACCTCGACTCCTACTGGGAGGACCAGTCAGAATACGGCATGGAAGGTTGCTGCGGCGACTTCTGAACCCTAACAGCCCACCCGAAAGGGTGGGTTCCTTTTTAGTTAGAATCTAACCGAAGTTATAAGTCGTTGATACTGAACGAGTTACGAGCGCGGCCCCGCCCCGCCGCTGTAAGTCGTTGATAATCAGTGAGTTATGCAGGTTGTTAGACTATTGTTAGATGCTTCTGTCAAGCAAAATAATAAGAAAAATAAAAATCATTTTAATAAAGAAAAACCTTGTGGCAAGTCCGCTCTTTCGATACTCTTTGGGCGTAGCAGGTCAGGAAAACGAAAATGGCCAGAGGTTGGAGACCAGCAATTTTTTACGGTTCAAATCCGTGCTGCTACAAAATTTCCCTTGCCAAGTCTCAAAAAATTTCTTACTCTTTCCCTGCCATGAAAACCAAAGTCTACGCCCTCTCAAATTCCTTCCGCGAAGTTCGCCTTGCTACCTCGCGCACCGCTTGCTTCGTCAACACTCCAAGTGGCGCGATTCAAATGGATCGGTTAGACGCTGCGAATTCAATCCGCTACGCTCGCGCAAAGGGTCGCGTCACTCTCATCAAATAAACCAGAAAAAAAAATGAATACCACCACCATCATCATGTCAATCGTCGCGTTGCTTTTGTTCTCTGCCATCTTTCTTCTTATACAAGATGAAATCCAAATTGCAAAGCGGAATGCTGCTAGATACCGAGCCTATTGCAAAAAGCTGATAGACGAAAACGATTCTCTCCTGAACCATAAACCAAGACCAACCGTGAACAAAACACTAGACCAACTGATTGCCGAAACCAAAGGAAAATTCTTTTCCGTCACCTTTACCAAAAAAGACGGTTCCGTTAGGACCATCAACGGCAAAGATAAATATCGTCGCCTTCTGGCTGGCGGAACTAACCGAGTGCAAGATGTGGGTTATGTCTCATTCGTCAACCGTAATGCGGCGGGCGTTAAGACGCCAGTAAAGGGCAACTGGGCTTGCGCTCACAAGCAAGAGGTTCTAACGTTCAAATGCGGCAGCATCAAAGCCGAGTTTGTCAAGATCTAACTTCTAGCAACTAACAGCCTCACCCGCAAGGGTGGGGTTCTTTTTGATTGTGATCTAACAGATGCGTAAGTCGTTGATTATCAACGAGTTACGGGCGCGGGGCGGGGCCGCAGTCATAAGTCATTGAAAATGAGTGAGTTATGCATACTGTTAGATCTTTGTCGGGTTAACATGTCAAGCAAAAAAAATAAGAAAAAAAACAATAAAAAATGAAGAAAGATCTTGCGGGCAAGTCCGTTGTGAGCTACCCTCTGGGCATGGAAACAACCACTGCACCAACCGCCGATCCTCATCTCAAAGCCGCTTACACCGCTGCGCCTCTTGAGACAACCACCAAAACCACCGAAGGTAAGGTTGTTACTTGCTACTACGCAAAAGAAAAGATTGAATGCAAATACGCTTATGGCCAAGTGATTGTCTATCAGATTGGTGATCAAATCAATGGCACACACGATGAAAGAGGGCTTGCTCAAATCGACGGTTACAATTGCCTTGCTTGTGACATTATCCCTTGGGATAAAATCATTACCCGCAAATTCATTATCGTCCGCGAATACAAAACCACCACTTGGGAAATTCTGAATAAATAAGCAAAAAAGATCTTGCGCTAAGTCATTTTCTGAAATACTCTTTGCCCGTAGCCAATCAACTCCACCTCACCACTAAAATGTCTCAATTCGCAATCTATCGCAATCAAGCCGTCATTGTCCTTGGGTTTGAAGAAAATGAAGTTCTCATCTGCTTTGACAATGGCCATGAAGAATACGTCAACATTGAAACTCTTGATTTCTTGGCATGAAAGCTCTATTCATTCTCATTCCCATTATCGGTTTCTTAGCGTCGAAAGATATCGCGCCGATTGTGATTCAAGCAAAATCAAAAGCCATCCTTGTCAAGCCTAACATTAAACAAAAGTGGAACAATGAATTGGTTAATCAAGTGAAAGGATTTGAATCTTTCAAATCTTCCCCTTACGTATGCCCCGCAGGGATTCTAACAGTTGGCTATGGCCATACTGGCAAGTTCGCTTCTAACGCTCTAACTAAACAAAGGGCGGAAGATCTTCTGAAGAAAGAGTTAGAAGAATATCGGGCGATTGTTCGCCGCAATGTCAAAGTTCCTCTAACGGAAAATCAAATCTGCGCTCTTGTTTCTTTTACTTACAACTGCGGCGAAAAAAACCTTCGTTCTCTCGTCAATGGACATTCCCGCCTCAACTCTGGAAACTATAAAAGTGTTAGCAAGTTGATGCCCCTCTACTCAAAAGCTAACGGAAAAACTCTCAATGGGTTAGTGAAGCGCAGGATGTTAGAAGTCTCAATGTGGAATGGTGGTCGGGTATGATTAGAAAGTTATAAGTCATTGAAAACCAACGAGTTACGGGCGCGGCCCCGCTCTGCCGCCATAAGTCGTTGGTAATCAGTCACTTATGAAAACGGTCTCTTCTGTTAGATCTATTACTGACTCAGTATTAAGGACTTATCTATTTACAGCCTATTTAATTGCAGATGAATTACAGGCTATTTATTCACAGGCAAATTGCAGCCTGTCAAGCTTTTTCTTTGAAAATCTTTTTCCAAAATAAACAAAAAAGATCTTGCAGCGGTCATTCTTCTCTGTCATTCTCTCCCTGCGATGAAAATCCAATTCACCCTCAAGCCAGTAAAGCAAAGAATCCACTTTGCTCCTGCCACAAAATACTTTGTGGATAAAAAGAAGAAGCAGAATAAAAATGCTTGCCGTTAGAATAAAAACCAATTAAAATACCCCTGCCATGAAAGAACAAATCGAAAAAATCATCACTGAATATCAAAACGCCATTACGGAATACTTCGAAATGGAAGTTCCAATGGAGAATGACGCAGAAAATATGGATAATTTTCTGGAAAACCTGAAAGCAGAAATCCTTGAACTAATCAAATGAAACTACTAAAGAAAATCTACTACTATCTCAACCCACTTCCTACACCCAAGTATGGAGCAAAAATCTTTCAGCAAAAAAGCTGGTTGACAAAGCAGACCGAGGAGGCTATGTTTCGCCAAGCGAAAGCTCACATCTACAAAACACGATGAACACACTACCACCACCACCCGCCATTATCAAAATGAATACAGACTTCTCCGCAGGATTGGATCTTCGCAATCCATTAGAATCTGCCGCCTATCTTAAAGCAGCAAGCCACTTCCTTTCATTTTGGCCGCAAGATTGGTCTGCCGAACGTCTTTGCTTGGCAATGATTGACGAGGAATCTCCCGATAAAGATCTAGTCAAACCTTGGGAGGTTCTAACGAAAGAACTTCACCCAATGGATGACCCTTTGTTCTTTGTGGAAGAACTAATCAATGGTTTGGCCGAAGACTTCCTAATCTTTCTATCAGAAAACGCATGAAACACCTCGTTCTAACAATCCATAAAAATTATGTATCTTATCGCATGGGCAATCGTTGTGGCAGTCACAATTTTTCTGGCGACCCGCCGCAGAAAGTAATTGACTATCTGATTAAAATCATCAATCCTTCTTCACATGAAATCATTTGAACGCACCGCCGAATCTATCGAACTCGATCCTTGCTCAAGCTATTGGTTGAAAGAAAGAATTAAAGAACTCCGCGAGCGCGATCCTTTTGATGCTTTGCGCGATATTGAAACACTGAATTGGCTTTTTGAAATGAGAGCCGAAGAATTAAAACCTTCTTACATGAAAGAGCTTTAATGTTAACCCCGAAAGAAGTTGATTTTTATATTCGCGCCACGCTTAAACAGCACGGCATCTCTAACGTAAAATACTCTTTCAAGCACATGCCCAGAACCTTGGGCTACTACTTCGTCCAAAACAACGAAATCGTTTTGTCGCTCACCTGCTTAAAGAGTTTTACTTTGTTCCACGAAGTTCTGCTTCACGAAATGGCCCATGCGTTAGATGCAAAGGAAAAGGGCGGCACATTGAAAGTAAACGGACGAAATGATTTCCACGGTAAGAACTGGAAAAAGTATTGCGCTCAATTAAAGATTCCAGCAAGACGCTTCATTCCTGCTTGACAACTACACAAAAAACGCTAACATAATCTCGCTATGAAAACAATTGATATGACTCCCACTTGGTCCGCTATTCTCCCGCTCTTGCTGGAGCTAACCCAAAACCCTAACACATACAAGGATGCGGCTTTCGAATTGGCTCGCATGGCTAAATTGGCTGATGCCTACATTGAAAGCCAAAAAACAAAAGATTTCTAGTTGACATGGTGTGGGCGATGGCTAAGATCTGAGTAGGCGCGGGGGAAAAGGGGCTTCATGCCCCGACTGCGAAAGCAGCTTACCCCGCGCCGACTCTTTTCTACTAGCAGAAGCCTTTGCTTAACTCGCTGAAAATCAACGAGTTGCGGGCGCGGCCCCGCCCCGCCGCCATAAGTCGTTGATTATCAACGACTTATGTATCTAACGAACATCTGTTAGGGCTGGCTTGTCAAGCACTAAATCAAAATACCCCAAAAAATAAAAAACGAAAAACAATCAAAAAGGTGTGGACATACCCGCTGGCTGTGCTATTCTTTCCCCAGCGAAAGCAAACAAAGAAGACCGAGATGCTCGGCCCCAGCAGAAAGGGGCAACTTCAAACCAAACCGCATAAAAAAATGTCACTCATCATCGCCAAAAACAAAGTCAACGCCGAACAACTTGCCGCCGTCTTCACCCCCGAAAAGACTGATTCTTTTCAGCCGATTCCTCACTTCGGCCTTGTCGAGCTTACCCGTGAAGCTATTGGCCGCGCTGGTCTTTCCATCTCTCAAGAAGAGCATTCGCTTGCTCGCGGCGGTCAACGCTACTTCGGCGGCTTCGCCCTCTCTGGTCTTGATATCACGGGCGCGGACCGTCAAATCGTGTTAGGTCTTCGGAACGCTCATGACAAATCCTTTGCCGCTTCGATTTGCGTTGGGAACCGAATGCTGGTTTGCGAAAACCTTTGCTTCTCTTCTGATATCAAGCTGGCTCGTCGTCACACCACGAACATCATGACAGACCTTCCGCGTGTTCTTGCCGATGCTGTCGGGCGCGTTGTCTCCCATTGGAATGACATGGGCAATCGGATTGAAAGCTACAAGCAAACAGAAATCACCCGCGACCGCGCCGCTGATCTTCTGATCGACCTTGTGGATTCCAAAGCGTTTCCCGCCCGAGAAATCTATAACGCCGTGCAAGAGTTTCGCAACCCGCGCCATGAAGAATTCAAAGGCGGCTCCCTGTGGACGCTCTACAACTCTGTGACCGAAAACCTCAAGAACAGCGACCTTTCCAAGTTGCCTTTCCGCACGATGCAAACGCAAAGTATCTTTGACAAGGTGGCGAAGCACATCCCAATGCTTGATGCTCTAACTGCTAACGAGGAAATGGAAACCCTCATCGTTGCGGGAGCGTAACGCCTAACGCTAACAGCCCCTATCCGAAAGGATGGGGGCTTTTTGTTAGAGTCTAACGTAAGTCATAACTCGTTGAGTATCAATGAGTTACGGGCGCGGGGCGGGGGCGCAGCCATAAGTCGTTGATAATGAGCGACTTACGACAACTGTTAGAAATATGTTAGACGCTGCTGTCAAGCAAAATAAATAAATAAAAATGATTAAAAAGAGCTTGCAAGGTCTGATCTATTCCCTAAGATATCGGCATGTCACTGCTCAACTCAGGAAATAGTAAAACCCGCAAGGGAGAAAAAAAAGGCTTCACAACCTACGGCATCCACTTGGCCCCAGCCTCTCTATCAGGTTTCAATGTCTGCGACTCGTCAAGTGCGGGTTGCCGTTGGGCTTGTCTCAACACTGCGGGGCGCGGAAAAATGACGATGGTCCAAACTGCACGAATCAAAAAAACGCTTTTCTTCTTTAAAGACAAGCAAGGCTTTCTAGCAGAACTTTGGGCCGAGGTTGCGAAGTCTATCAAGTCAGCTGCCCGTAAAAACATGACCCCTTGCTTTCGTTTGAATCTCACTTCCGACCTGCCTTGGGAAAAGATTAAATTCAACGGGCAATCTGTCATGGAGGCATTTCCTAACGTGCAATTTTATGACTATTGCAAATCTCCTGAACGGATGACCAAATTTGTCAACGGTGAAATGCCAAAAAATTATCACCTCACTTTTAGCCGCTCCGAAACTAACGGTGCGCTTGCTTTGGCTTTCCTCAAGTCGGGCGGAAACGTCGCGATGGTTTTCCGCAAGTCTCTTCCTGCTACATACTACGGCCACGAAGTGATCGACGGTGACGAAACGGACTTGCGTTTTCTCGATGGGTCTGGCAAGATTATTGGGTTGAAAGAAAAGGGACTTGCCAAAAAAGATGCAACGGGCTTTGTGTTAGAACCAGCATGAGTGATTTAAAATTCATTTTAAATGTCCTCTGCTTCCTTGTGTTAGTAATGATGACCCATAGAAAACGATGAAAATTTTTCGCCAGTTAATTGAGACAGAAGAAATGGGATTCTTCCTTGCCGATGCCACACATGAGGACGGCAAGATTCAATCCCTGAGGGTCTTCCCTGTCGATGGTGAAATTGTTGATCGTCAGTTAGAATATACCCTTGAAGACCTATCAGATCTAGCAGTAAAGATGCAAGCTCATCTAACAAAAAGCCTTGAGTGACATCATGCAACCACTCCCCGAAAGGGGGGTGGTTGAAATGCGTTAGAATCTAACAGATGCGTAAGTCGTTGATTATCAACGAGTTACGGGCGCGGGGCGGCCCCGCCGCCATAAGTCCCTTATAATCAATGAGTTACGAAAAGAATAAAAAAGAATAAAAAAGCGTTGACGTTCTCTGCTGGGGTGGTATCATACGCCCATGCAAACGCTATTCGAATATCAGTCCACTTACGCCGCCACTCCTGAGTATCGCATCGCTCGCCCTAACGGGTGCGTGTCATTCATGGCATCAGTTGAACATGATGAAGACGAGGCAGATGATTTCTTGTTAGAAAGAATCTTCGCTCTCTGCAATCACGGTTCTGGTCGTGAACATGAGCAGTTCAAAGTCAC